>ERZ827150.434-NODE-434-length-62537-cov-3.982907_pt1 | contig 62537 bp, 60 predicted proteins | sample MGYA00519779_ERZ827150 | MGnify/ENA primary metagenome ERZ827150 (study PRJEB31778, sample SAMEA3449267) | human gut metagenome | biome: human gut; feature: human-associated habitat; material: faeces | place: United Kingdom | collected 2010/2012 ...
GCTCTTGCCATGTTATTGTAAGTTTAAGTATCCTTCACTCGTGTTCGTTTTCCCGTTATTGTAAATCCTCGCCCGGCACCACAACAGGACGGGACTACCTGCCTGTATGTTAGTCGGGAAGGTGGAACCGTCCACGTGTTGCGTGTCTGTCCTCGATCCGTGATCAGCCTTCCACGCGGCATCAAATTCAGCGTCTCCCGTCTCCAACCACCATTCCCACTCGTTAACCAAGTTATTTATAGGTTTGCTCCCGGCGAAGACTTCGACTGAAGCGTCAAACAAGATATCAAGCCTGTCCCAGAACTCCCACGACCCGGTGCTACTGTGCATCTCCATCCTCAAGGTCGTGTCACCGTCAGCGACCTGCCAAACCTCGGAATCGAACCGGGGTTCTTCCATCGTCCCACCCTCGCCCTCGTGAACGCAGGTGTAACGACAATACCCGTCCGTCACTTGATCGTAATAAAAGAAGGGAGCCTTCTCGATCATCCACAGTCCCTTGTAACAGGGAACCCTTTCTTGTGTCACCCCGTCAGCGCTCACCTGAAAGATGTTTCCCAGCAAGACCATGTTCTGCCCGAAGAATGTCGCCTTCTGTCTCGCCCGCTCCGGCAATCCCTTGATCTCCGGGATAAGGTCTTTTATCTTCCCGATCAATATATCCCGGTTCTTCCACGTCACGTCGTAAGAGTTCACCCCGGATAACATCTCTATGATTTGATCGTGAGAGGATAGACGGATGCTGTTTTGTCTCGTTTCATCGGTGAAACTACCGACCCGCTTGAAAGTCATTAACGGTCGGGGCGGGTAAACCGGGTCTTTCGGGTACACCTCGATGCTCCCGTCATCGTTAACTCTCGTGATCTCGAAATAAACACGGTGAAAGCCCGTCTCTAGCTTGAAGTCAGTAACACAAATATCCCCCGCCTTCAACTGGCCCGTCCTGACGGAATCCTCTCGCAACACGCACTTGTAACGACCGTTTTCCAGTCCCTCCACGCTGTCGATCTGCCCGCCCTCCGTCAAGATAGCCTCGTCCCCGATCAAGGAGATTTGATTCAAGATGTATTCCTCCGCCCAGAACTGGCCACGCACTTTCAACGTCTCCACTTCCGTGTCTTCCCCGACCTTGAAACCCGTTAAGCCGGAGGCGAAATCTCTCGATTTGAGATAACTGGCGATGATACTCTTGAACTCCACGGGATCGAAGGTGCGGAGGGGTTGGTCAAAGTGATCTTTCCAACTATGTCCCTCGAACAACTCGGAATCGCCAGCATTATCCGCATATATAGACTTTATCTTATCTCCTAAAACATACAAATATTGATCCAACATCTTCAACTCTTCCTTGCTCCAATAACGAGCATCAGGTTTTCCCCCTCCTCCACCATTTCCACCATAGTCAATGAAGAAATTAATAATATCAAGCAATAGCCCGCCAACAGCCTCGTTTGTGACTGATGAAGGTTCAAAAGCTCCTCTAATTTCCTTCGCTCTATCTCGTAAATTATCTTCAGTTGCCATTAGTTGAACGTGTTTTCAAATGTTTCAATATGAATTCTTCCTGTTCTTGGAGCAGAAATTGAATAAGAAGGGGTAGAATCAACCATCTCAACGGTCATTCCTCCCTGCATCATCTCTTCTTCATCGAAATATAATCCTTCTGAATATCCTTCTTCTTGCCTTAAAAGTTCAATATTTAACCCCACGTAAGGGTAAGCATCCGATCCAATAACTTCAAGTTTCGCCCCGTCATTTTTAACGACTTTTACCCCGTTAATTAGTATACTATCACACGATAACAACCTGTTAATCTTGTCTGCCAACCAAGAAGGCAGACCGTATGAATTACCAAACGTGTATTTCCTTACGGTGTAAGGGATAGAATCAAGCAAGTATACCACTCTATCCTGCGAAGTGTAGATTACATCATCCGAATTGTAACTTATATCCGACGATTTAACCCCTCCATCAACTCGCAGCACGAAAAAGTAAGCGTATTCAGAATCGCGAAAAATACAATCAAATTTATTTGTTTTACAAGTATATGTTAGCAACAAACTTTCGGGGAAAGTTCCAATCTGTATACAATTTGAATAAAAAGTAAACTTTCCGGTAGTAGAGTACAATTTTACTCTATATATGCCATCTGGCAAATTACAACTTCCCCTAAAAATAACTTGATACCAGTTATTAATATCAATGATTGTACTATCAAACTGAAGCACGACATTTAAATTATCGTCCACTATGCTCGCCGCCACTTCTCCCCTTGCTATACTTCCCCCGTAATGTGCTTGAAAAACGATATAATCACCTTTATCCCATTTTTGAATAAAAGGAGTGTTATATTTTTCCGTGTATAAAATATTCTCTTCCTTGAACACTATTGGGTTCAGCCGGGGAAACGTCAATGCCATAATATTCAATTTAAAATAAGAGCGGGTCAACATGCCTCAATGACACGTTGACCCGCTTGGAGTGCTTTTCAATACAAAAATAATAAATTTTATATTGAAATCAATATTACAATTCGATTAATTTCCATTTCTGGGATTTATTCCTTCCCGGGTTCTCGCTTATAGATTCTATAAACCCTTTTAATACTTGATCACCATTCACGAACGATATATATCCCCTGTATCCTTCATCGATCAATTCGGAAATATTTCTAGGAACTACAGTTTCAAATTCATGATTGATTGGCTTAAACAAGTGATTGTACCCTGTCAAGTTCACGTCTGAATGCTCGATAATATCCCCTGTCGATGTCACGTCATAATCCTTTGGAGAAGAAGCGAATTTCAACGTTTCCCCAGAAAACATGAATAAGCTTTTAATGTATTCTATTTGCCGTAGCAGGCATCTTTTGGGAGACAAGTAGACGTTAAAAGCCGTGTCCCCCGCAAAATTATCGCTATTCAATATCTTGTAGTAGCGGTTTAAAGAATACCCGTTTATAAAACCGTATATTTGACTTCCAGTATGGATAATGAACACGTCATTATCATTATCGCTATCCGTTGTCTCTTGCTGCTCGTAATCGATTATAGTGAACTCTATCCCGTACATATCCGCTCGATAGGGACTCACTAGATTTAACTCTTTCCCGTTATGCTTCGAGTTTATTGAAAATTCAAGGGTGGTGTTAAATTCCTTCTTCCCGTTTACCTCGTCGTACGTTTGATCTTCATACCCTATTTTAAGCTTGTTGTATATATCGTTATCCTTTACTTTCATTGAATAATCATTAATATCATCTACTTCCGTGATCCTCGTGTTTCGATCATAGAAATAGCTTATATTCTCGATTTCCAACGTTTCTTCACTATCGATGTTTCTAAACGTGTATGCAGCCCCGAACATTGATTTGAAAGCTTGAAAGAAATCTTTTAGAGATGTTTTTATCTTTGCTCCCTGTATGCCACGTATGAGATTACCGGAGGTGATAAGCATTTTGCTTACCTCTCCCATCGTCAATAAATCGGATTTGATTTTATTATATTGCCCATCGGTTGCTTTACTTACCAGGCTAGATAATAAATCCAACGGGCGCAACCCGAAAATGTCCTTGCTTTTACTTGATCTATAAGTATAATCAAAACTTAACTCTAAATCTGCATCAACCGTCATTTGCACGGAAGAGTTAAGAGTTCCGTACCCTTTACATGTATAATCAATAACAGCGAAAATCTTCTCTCCTTTATTCACGTTAAATGTGATTGTTTTTTCCGTGTACTCGTCTTGAGTTACAATCAATGGTGTCCCACTAGATTCATATTTGTACACGGAGTACGTTGAATCACCTACTTTTAAATATATAGAACAATTAGCTGAAAAATCATTAAGTTTTCCAGTCCATGAAAACGTGATCTTATTTATCTTGTACTTTACATTACAAGTGATGTTTGACTGATCGTTAAACATCGCTATCCAATTATCATTAGACATTGTTCCTTGATCAACGTCATGAAAAATATTTTTAGGATCAAAATCCTCTTTATTCATTATCATAGAAGAAAAAACATCTGTTCTTTGTTTAGCGCCGGACAACGTGTTCCCCTCGTAAAATGAATAAAAACTTGAATTACTCAATATCATCAATCTATCATACCTGACAAAATCGGATGCGTTAGGAATATCAATTTCATACGTCGTGTCCAAATTAGCGTCTATTGATGCCTTGTAGCTTATATCAGAGGTAACGATTGATACTTTATTTTTGGAATTCTCGTAAGAATAAAAATCAATATCCCCGCTATAATAAGGCTTGAAGCTAAAAGTATCGTAATCGTATTCTTCCACCACAAATCTCACTTCTGAGAAAACACCATCAGTGTTAAAACAATCCCTCAGGTAATCGGCGTCTTCTTTTATAAAAGTAAAGCTGGTGGAATATTTGATCATGATACCGGCACTATCCGAACTTCTGTTCCAGTTTAACACGTTATTATTCCACTCGTCCGGCGAGTACTTGCATTCGTATCGCTGATTATCTTTTTCAAAAAAGAATCTAAATTTTGCAGGAAACACGTTCATATCTTTGTCCGTTAAATTAAAAAAAAGCGGATCAAGTAAGTGATTACCCGACCCGCTTGGAGTGCTACATTACAAAGATACCACTTTTATCCCTTGTTTTTGCAAGTATTTCATGAATTTATTAAAGTATCCAGAATCTATGTATTCCTTGATCACGCAACCATTATCTGCCTCCACGAATATCTTCCCAGACAAATACACGAATATTATAACACGTTGATTATTAAAATTATGAGCAAACATTTTTGCATCCCCGTTCAGGCCTATGTAGTAAATCATTTCACAAGTTTGTTATAGTTAGTATTTATAACGTTTGCACGATACGAAATATGTTATTAATTGATCGTTTGTTGATACGGGGATAATCTTGAGCAAGATTGGCAGAGTTTCGAATCACAATGTGCAGTAAATCAATGAACGGGATAAATTAAACGAAGAGAGATAGAAGTCAAAAAATTGATGTCAACAAACGATCAATTTTTGATATTTTAAAATCGTGTATTCCTTGTACGACGGCATTGTCAAAATGTTGCATGTTAAGCAAGGGTTATCTGCTTACTTTACTATTTGTAATATATATAAATAACAAGAATAATCCCCGGCCATAACTGGAACCGGGGATTTGCTTACAAACAGGGGGTGGCTATACTATCTGTCTATTCATCGTTACCATGTCAAATAATTTCTCGAACATTCCAACGTAGTAGAGCGGTTGCGTTTCCTTCGGGTTGCTTGGATTTACTTGGTTCTCCCCGTACTTCATGCCCTCTTTCGTGAGGGATTTGAAAGTCTTCGTCTTGCCGGAGCTGGACGGTCTTTCTTTTACCTCTAGTAACCCCGCGGCTATCATTTTCTTGTTAAAATCCCGTGTCGATATGGGATTTCCCATACGGCTCAACAATTCGGTAGGGGAGAGAAGTTGATCGACCGATTCTGTGTAGTTCGGTAGCGGTAAGCCCAATGGATCGCCAATTGACTTCACAAGTAATAGCTTGGAGCTATCATTCATGTTTAGCGTGTTCATGGCGAATTTGGCCACCATGATCTTCGCTTTCACGATGGAAGGATCTGCCGGATTCAACTGGAATGATGTTGTCTTGTGGAAGACCTTACGGTATACTTCGAAGACGGGACGGACTTTTCGAACAATGAAGTATTCAAGACAAGAGACAGAAAGCCTGTATTCATTAATCGGTCTTCCTCCATTTGAGTTTTTGCCATTTTGGGCAAAAACTTTGTAGTCTTCGTTTTCAATAAAATTGTCTTGTAGGGACCGCACGGCTTTCCCTTTCTCCGAATACACCAACGGCCAAACCTCCTCCAAGTTGACCGGGAATTGCTCACTAGACTTCGCCAGTTTCAAGACAGCGTTAAAATATGCTTTGATTTCGCTGTCGCTACTTTGTTTAGTTAATTGATTCATAATGTATATCCTAAAGTTAAATTAAGCATATCGTATTCCGGGGAATGTAGAAACTCTGTAACAGCTTTCTCGTTGTCACGACTCGCATCAAATTCTAAAAAGACTTTCCCCGTGTCTTTGTGTTTAAACAATAGTACACTGGTTCCGGCAAACGGGATCATGTAAACTCTCAATGTTTCGTTATCTAAGATTAGTTTCATGGCATTATGCATTATCTGAATAAACAATTATATTTCGTGTCGAACACTTGATTTTGAAAAGTATAGGAAGAGGCGGTATCCACTGGTTGAGATAAGATCGCACGTTTCAAATTAAAGCCACTCAATACTTGTTTGCGTCTATTCTTGATGATAGAACTCAAATAAAAGGTGAAATTCGAGCTATTAGATTTAAACCACCGCCAAGAATCTTTCAGAGCCTCGCTCATTGTTAGTTTAAATCTTTTGGCGATAAAATGAGCGACTAACATGATTTCTCTCTTTCCGTATACTTCTTTTAGTGTTTTCATTGTTCGTGACATTTATTGTTACTTTTCAAATGCAAAAGTAACATCACAAATCACATTATCCAAATAAATAATGTTAAAAGTAACATTAAATATCACTTTATTTATTTTGCAGTGACTTTTAATGTTATTATCTAAATAATTTTTATCTTTGCAGTGTAATATTTAATATCACGCCTAATGGAACTTAGAATAAAAGAAATATGTAAGCAAAAAGGAGTATCAATAGCCGATTTGGCTGATCGTATTGGATTAAAAAGGGAAAGTTTAAGTAGAATGATCAATGGGAATAGCGGAACAACTTTAGATACTCTAAAAAAAATAGCCGATGTTCTTGAAGTGAAATTGACCGACCTATTCGAGAAAAAAGATTCCGACATTATCGGTTTTCTCAGGATACATGGCTATTTAAAGCAAGTGACCAGCTTGGAAGACTTGAAACAGCTTGTAGAGGACATTGAAACAGGGAAAATATAACAAAAACATTTGTTTTTGCAACTAAAAATGAGTACATTTGTATAATAATAAAAGACATGGGCAGTAAAGAAAAATTAATAGATCGTTTCAAGCGATTACCAAAAGATTTTACTTATGATGAAGTGGTAAGGTTATTTGGCATATTTGGATACACGGAGAACACGAAAGGGTCAACGTCCGGTTCACGAGTTGAATTCATCGCTCCTGATGCCAAGGATTCATTTTTGTTGCATAAACCACACCCATCAAGCGTGATCAAGTCTTACGTGATGAAACAGATCCTTGCTTATATTAATGAAAACGAACTAATCGAGAAATACGAACAAAATAAAAAGTAATGCAATGGGAATGATGAGATACAAAGGCTACACTGGTAGCGTGGAATATAGCGAAGAGGATAATTGCCTGTTTGGTAAAGTTCAAGGGTTAGATAAGGGAACGTGTATACTTTACGAGGGGAACACGGTAGATGAATTGAAAGCTGATTTCGAAAAAGCCATAGATAGTTATTTGGAAAGCTGCATGGAACGAGGGATAACCCCGAAACAACCTTATAGCGGGACGTTAAACGTGCGCCTCTCCCCAGAGATTCATAGCAAGATAGCGATGCTTGCCAAAGAAGCCGGGATAACCATTAACGGGTACATCAAAAAGGCATTGGAAGATCAGCTTGGATTAGCCCATTAATATAACAATCCCCTAGCTTGATGACCGGGGGATTATTTTATCTTTCTAAATACCAAGTATTGCGGCAGGCGGGATATTAAGTATCTGGCATAGCAAACGTGCTATTTTCAATGTTGGTTCCGAACGCCCAGCAATGTAATCATTCACCCGTGATGGACTTATTCCTATTTCTCCCGCAAGTTGTCTTTGTGTCATTCCTTTTTCTTCCAAAGAATATTCTATCAACTCGGCAACTGTCGGTTTCTCTATCGGATAATGCTCTTTCTCGTAAGCGATAATCACGTCTGACATCATCGTTAATTCAACAGCATTTTTATCATTTGCCGGCGTGTTATCATCAACCAAAGGCAAAAGTTCTTCCACTCTTGCCAATGCAAACTCGTATTGTTCTTTAGTAATCTTATTCATGGCTTTTCTTTAAATGGTTGAACAATCTATTTTATCGTATTCTTCGTGAGTTCCCACAAAACGGATGAAAACGTATCCTATAGTGAATTTTATAACAACTACCAGTCTATAATTGTTTCCCTTGATGTTGAAAACATAGTGTTGGTTTCCCACGTAATCCGTGGAGGGGAAATCTACTTTTATTTCAGACAAATTCTTCCATCCCGCTTTCTCCACAACATCATACCAACGTTCAAGAGGTACACGTGAATCCTCTCGTCCTTTGGTTTCGTAAAACTCTTTCAATTTCCGGTGTGATACAATTCTCATATCTCCTTTATTTGATGCAAATATAGGCAATACTTTTGAGTTATAAAATTTATATGACGTAAAAGTTTTATAAAATAGAATTATATAACAATCCCCCGGCCCTTATTATAGACCGGGGGATTGTTGTTTTATCCAATACTATTTGATTTTTCTCGATTACATTTTTCACAAAGCAATTGTAAGTTTCTTGCGGTGTTGGAGCCTCCTTTGGAAAATGGTATAATATGATCGAATTCCAAATTCTCTCTACTCCCACATTTGACGCATCTGCCACCATCTCGATTCCATACAATATTTTGAATTTCTTGAGGAATTGGCTCTCTTTTCTTCACGTTTTCAATAATACCTTCTTCTTGCAATTCTTGGAGAGCTATTTTTCGAAGTTCTTTTTTTCGTTTCTTTTCAAGTATTTCTTGCTTGATACGTTCTTTCTCTTCCTCAATTAATTGCCGTTGGCGTTCTTTTTCAATCTCTTCTTCTTGCTCTTTTGCTCTCAAATAAAACTCAACTTTCGCATCTATTGCATCCTTATTTTCAGATATAAATTGCTCTAATTCACCATCTTTGAAGACTAAAGAATGATCTGCAAAATCACTATTTGTATATTTCAATATCTTCTCCAAATCATCATCACTATGGATTAGCACGTCTCTTTCCTTCGTTCCACAAAACACTCCAACAATACCTGCCGCTTCAAGTTGGTCAATAATTCTTCCTGCTCGATTATACCCTATGGAAAACCTTCGCTGTATTAACGAAGGAGATGCGTGTTGTGAATCAACAACCAAACGGGCAGCTTCTTCAAACAATGGATCCTGAACACCAAGATCTAATCCATCGCTTTCGTCAGATAATCCAATCTTTTCTTTTGCCAATTTGTCAATCATATGATTTTTCCCAAATCTATAGGCTTCTTTTGCATACAGACTGTTTTTGTCCATGTCGAACAGGGCAACAGATTTAGGTTCGCCTATCATGTGACATTGCTTATTTTTCACATCTTCAACTTTAGGCGGAATTTCATACTTATCTTGCCTCATTTCAACAGAAAACAATGTCAACAACATTTCTCCATTAGAGTTATTATCTATCCACACCTTATTTTCAGTCCACATCCTAGAAAAAATACCTTGGCGAATATAATTAAGATCTTTGTTTGTTATTTCTCCTTCTTTCGAGCTATCTAATCCAAATTTGTTTGTACAGAATTTAATAAACTCTCTTAATTCTTTAGACAATACATTTTTATTTGATTTAAAAATCAAATTGTGACTATTATTGTCAAATCCATTGATTTCTAATTTATCAAATATTCCTAATTCTGGCCTATCAAGAACTAACCTATATTTTTTTAATATAGTCCCAAAATCATTTACTTCCTCCCCTAAATACTCAGGATTATATTTATATATATCATGAATATCTATTTTAAAAAAGTCTTCTACTTTTTCTTTTTTATCTGATTTTAGAAAGCTTAAAAATCCCATAATAGCATAATATTTTTATTCCCATTTTTTATACACCTCTATCAACTCCATGTATCCCGGAAAATCTGTTGGATTTATATATATTTTATCCGGATTATTTTCCATTTGTATAATACTATTATCTGATCCTTTTGTCAATAAAATATATTCATTTAACGATTTACCGCCCATTTGATTGTTAGCCCTAAATTTATATATATACTTATAAACTGCAACATCATTAACTCTATTTCCTAATGAATTTTTAATCGAATCAATTTTATATATAATCCAATTATTCCGATTAACCTCTTTTATAGACTCTTTATCTCCTAATTCGACTTGATTCTTATAAAATTTCAAACTTGAATCAAAATGTTTTAATCTGTAATTAATATTGTCAATATACTTTATAGAATCTATTAAGTTAAGGCTCACAAATTCATACGAATCAGGGTCATTTAGTTTATCAGACAAATAATTTTTCAAATTATCTTTAATAATATCTTCTCGGCTCTTGACTTTATTGTTTTCACACGAACTAAATAATATTGCAATAAAAGCAAGTAAAATGTAAATCTTTTTCATACTATATATTTTTAAATTTCATCCATTACAGACTCTTCTTTCTCTTGTTGCGCTTTATTCATATTTACCCTATTTTCATAAGACACGGAAACTTCGCATGTATTTTCTATTTGAATTGTTATAGCGCCAGCTTTTAACATGTAAATAGACGCACACAAACACTTATCATTTACTAATGCTAGCAATTCGCATCCATCTCCCTCGTAATACGGCTCTTTAAAAAAAATACCTTCATGGGACGGCTTTCCGTATTTCTTTGAAAATAAATCTCTAACACTTTCATACTCCTTTTTCAAACTTTCCCATGTATCACCACAACCAAAAAATATTGCAATCTTCCATACAATTTTACTTTTAGGAGTGGGAACAATGTAAAGCCTACATTTTTGTCCAATAAATTCACCTAACATTATTACAACATTGTTTTCTTCAGCTTTATCGAAAACAAATCCTTTTGTTTTCATCTTATTGATAAATTCGTCAATATTACCATCTATTTCCACACCATTAAACTTCAATTTATCAACAATCGAATCTTGTTTAACTTGAGCATTTAATGATAATGTAGTTAAGATTACAATCAAAAGAGAAAATACCTTCGTCATAACATAATAATTTTAAAATTTCCAACAAACCTACAAATTATCTTTGAATGCGCAAATTTTTATTTAAGTATTCATCAACACCTTTTTGTCGATCACACACCTTCCAAATGCCATTTTGGTCAAGATTGACGCTTATTTGAGAGCGGTTTTTCTCTATTGCCCGAACAACATCTTTTAAGACACCTTCGAGCGTGTCAATGCGTTTTTCAATCCGGTCCGTTGATGTCGGTGCGCTCATTTCAATCCTCGGAGCCTTCGTTATCGACATTAAAGCCTCGTTCACGCTAGGTAACACTTCCGTACCTTTTGGCAAATCAACAAGCGTCGGAACGCTTGGAGTGATATAATAATTACCATCCGGGAATACTGCAACCTCTTTCCGACCGCCATCACCAACAACCGCCAAACCTCCGGGGTGATCCTCTGTACCTTTGGCATATTTAGGGATTGGCTGGGCAGCGATAACAGCGGCTTGTAATGCTCCGGTTGCTATTGCAATAGGTATCTGGGCGGCAGCCAAAGGGACAAAAGACCACGTAACAGGGTTAGACTCCAAAGCTGCCATTGTCAATTTTATTTTAGCAACAGCCTTGGCTGTATCCATAGCTACTTCCATTAGTGCTGCTGCTTTTTGCGTTATTGCCTGTTGTTTTTGCATCTTTTTCTTTTGTTTCTCTAATCGTTCTTTCTGAGTGGCAGCCTTAGCTTCGATAGCCATTTTTCTTGTCTCGGCCTCTTCATCTGAAAGCCCCATCTGCTCAATGGCCTCAATGTCCGCATTCTTGCGTTCTTCAATTTTTTCTATCTCAGAATCAAGTTGTTGAACTCTTCTTTCAAACATTGAATTAGTGACGGAAGCTATTGTAGACAACGCATCTCCTATTAGTTGAATTCTTTGAAGTTGTAATTCTTCTTCTAATTCCTTCCTTTTTTCGGCAGCCCTAGTGTCATCATCTATTATTTGCTGGTTTGCCCACCGGTTATACTCAACTCTTTTTTGCGCAAGCTCCTTCTCGATTTTCTCTAGCTCCTCTCCTTGCAAACCGGAATTTTTCACGATGTCTTCTAGTGTAGAAATCTCATTTTCAAAGGCTAATTTATTATACTTACGGGAAATTTCAAGTTTTTCCTGCTCGTATTGTTCCTTTGTCATATTTGTTGAATTATAGCGATCTGCTAAAGCTTTCAATTCTTCCGATTCTGCCATGTACGCCCGTTGCCGGATCATCAACGATTCGTCTTTTATTCTCTTCACGGAAAAAGATGAATTTATCTTCTCAATATCTTGTTGCCTTTTCTGTTCGAGAGCAATAATGGTATTATTAATAGATTTTCTAGCTTCTTCAGTCAAATTTTTTTCTTGCGCTAATCGAAGTTTTAAATCTTCTATTTGTCGGTCGTAGCTAGTGTTTAAAATTTCTATTTGCTTTTCCTGCCCTTCTTTCATTAGAGACGTTACAACATCTTCGAGTTGTCGTTGAGCATCAGTATTCATTTTCAAGACTTCCTTATTAAAGTCTTCACGGGCTTTCTTGATGTCCTTCTCCCGGTTCTGTTCGAGTAAAATAATAGTTCGATTTATCTCTTCTTGAGCTTTCTTGGATAGGGTTGTCTCCTCTCGCAACTTGGTCTTAAGAGACGTTATTTGCCCGTCGTAATTTGCGTTAATCTGGGCTAGTTGTTTGTCTATACCTTCTTTCATTAGCGATACTTGGGCAGCTTTTCGAGACTTCACAAGCTCATCTTCAGCTTTTTTCTCTTCCTTCATTTTATTAATTGCTTCAGTCCTTTGCGCATTCAATTTTCGGGTCTTAGTATTCAATTCTATAGTTGCCCTAGTTACCGCAATCTTTGCCTCGGAAAGTTTATCATTAGTTGCTGCATCATTGTCAGCCCAACTAGCCTCTGTTTCAAGTATCCTCAAATTTTCTTCTGCAATAGCCTTTCTTTCTTCTGCCACCTTAGTTTCTATAGCAATGGCTTCATCAAGAAAAGCAATTCTTTCCTCTGTCGTGTACTTATCTTTCTGGGCGGCTTTGTTTCTTAAATCAGAAATTTTTAGTTCTGCCTCGGCTGATTCCTCGTTGAATTTACGGGTTCGCTTGGTTAACTCGTACTTCGCCTTCTCTATTTCAATAGCCTCCCGATTAGCATCGTTCACTTCTTTTATGTATTTCCCCACAAAGGGTAATTTTTCGGCTAATTTTGCTAAAGCTCCAAGTAATTTCATCTGGACTTCAACAAGGGATAATATAAAGCCAACTCCTTTTTGAACAATACTCAAAAAGAAATTAAACGCACGGGTCAATGGGGCAAGAACAGCATTCCATCGAGCCGTGGCCTCCTCGCTAGATTTCATGGCTTTTACCACAACACCAATAGCCAAGGCTATAGCAGCAAGAATAGCTACGACCGGGTTAGCAAGTAAACCCAATAACGATTTCCCAAACGCTTTTGCTCCACCAATCATTGCAGAAAAACCTCCGGCAACGCCTTTAGAATTTCCAGTAATGTCTATCAACTGACCGATAAATGGTGCTTGACTTGCAATCACTCGTTTAATAGCCCCCTCGTAATCCCCAATGGTCTTATGATGGTTGCCGATAGAAGCATTTAATTCATTCAATTTTTCGTCAGTAGCGTTTATTTGCGCAAGCAATTCTTGACCAAACGGGGAATTACGTATGTCATCACCTAATGATCTATAAACCTTCTTCATTCTTCCTACTGCTTGTTCCATTTCATCCATAGAACCTTTGGCAGCTTGATTCATTTTAACATCATTCTTAATGGCGCTAGACAATTCAGATATTGCTTGTTTGCTTTCTTGTTGCGCACTTACAAGAGCTATTCTTTGATTCTTCTGTTCTTGAGTTAATTTCCCATTCTGTTTTTCAATCTTGTTCAACTTGTCAATCTCTGACTTTAGGTTAGCTAGAACAGTTTGCTCTTGCAATAAAAGATTAATGTTTTCGCTTCGACTTCCAATATTGTCATTAATCCTATCGACAGCCTCCCGGTAAGCGTCAGCCTCAGCTTTAATCGCATTAGAGTTATCTATGGCCGCTTTAGATTCGTTTTTCTTTTGGTTAATATTAGCCTGAGACTGGGCCATATCATCTTTCATGGCCTTTGTCCGGTTGTTAAGAGCATTGGTTTCCTCGTCAATCCTTTTCTGCAACTCGGCAATCTTGGCTAACATATCCTGCTGCGTCTTCGCCAGCCTCTCATTTAACTGAGCTTCCTGTTTCTTGAGAGCGTTCAACTTGTCTACCTGTTTAGCGTATTCCTCTTGCGCTTTCCTCACTTTATCGGTAGCATCAGCTACTTCCTTGAACGACCCTGATTGCTCTATCGTTTTATTCAAATCCGAAGCTTTTTTAGCGAATTTCTCCATGTCGGACAAAGTGCTTTCAATTCCAGCCTTGACGGACTGCACTTGTTTATTTATCGCCTCTATATCGAATATCTCGTTTATTTTTTCTGTTGCCATTGTTTCAAGTTTATTTCGATTTCTAACTTGTATTGATTCATGATATTGATGTACTCCCTAACGGTCACTTTCACGGGATCAATCCGGTAATTCATGAACTTGGAAAGGGAAACGAGCGTTTCCGTGATATGCTCCTTGCTCGCCTGCCTGACCGTTGTCTTCGTGGCGTAGGCTTTTTTATTCGCTTCCAGCTCCATGTTCAGCATCTTCAAGTTTTTCATGACCCTAGCAAGATCCTTGTGGTATTGTTCTCTGTTTGCAGGATCAAACTTGTACTTGTACCCGAGATTTCGCAGAACCCCGGCGGCGTTCTCGCTATGCTTGTTCAATAAAACTTGCACGCAACTATCAGCGATCATCAGCCTTAGTGAATCACGGAAAATATCTTTCAGCGATTTCGTCAATTCCACGTACTTGTTGTTATCAATATCCCTAGCGTATTCCTCGTTTATTGATGTCCAAGCCTCTTTCACCCACGATTTAGGCACGAATCTAACCTTCTTCAGAGCGCTTAAATCCCCGTTAAGGCATTTTATAAACCTGTACAGTAATAATTCATCACACCGGTAGTACAAACTCCAACGCTTCAAGAATCCTGTCAGATATAGGGTAAACCGCTTGAAAATCGTATTTATCCTTGTTCTTGTATATGAAATAGGCTTTTTGATCGATCGAAGCCATTTTTTGAGCGAGTTTTTTAACCCTCTCGTAATCTTTTGAATAAATCTTGTTTTGGCAACCACAACTCATAGTTTTAGAATTTCCTTTATTTTTTCAATCAAAACGGGCATGGCGTCACTCACGTACCGATGTCTCGAATCACCGGATAAACCGAATATCTTCTCCCCGTACTTGTCTTTCAATTCTTCGCTCTTGTTATCCATGCTGTCAATCTCTATCACGTCCGACCCCACGTCAACGAACATATCACGGAAGAAAGCCCCGGTATCGTATAAAGTCACGATGTCCGGGTCTCTTCCCTTTTCTTTTTTCTTCTCTCTTGTAAAATACGTGTACGCCGGGGTTATCTCGGTCCCATCAGAACGAATCCCCTGCATCAACTGATCTTGATTCCTGTCGATTATCAGTTCTCTCGTCTGACCTATTATCATCTTTATCGCCCGATCCACGTCCAGACTTTGAAATCTTTCGAGCATTTCCCTTGGTGTCATTGTCGTACTTTTTCATATCGTGAGCGATCTTGTATACCTCCCTTAACGTGGCTTTTCTTTTGTCCTCCGTTAACCACGTGGAGAAAACATTATTGTAATATTCAACGAATGCATCTTCGCTAGAATAAGACAAAACGGCGGTAAGTTTAAAACTCCCGCCGTTTACCTTTATCGAATCCATCACGGGATTTTTACCGTTAGTGGAGTGATTTCAATCCCGTACTCCGGGGAGCCTCCAACGCCAGCCGTGGCAAGTTCAGCCACGCCAACCGGGGCGATCTTGTCCCCGTTCTTGAACGTTCCGGTAAACTTCAATAAACCAGAAGCGAGCGCCACCGCTGTTACGGCTACTCCCTGCCCCCATAAACTCTCGTCGGCTAATTCATCACCGTAAACACTCAATATTGATTGCCCGCTACACTTGTTCACGATGTCCACGGTAACGGATTCCGCCGTTGCCGATTTCTGGATCATCTCGCATTCCCGATTCCCACGAATCTCGTATTCTATATTATCAGTAGTTTGAATGTAAGCTAACGAATCAACGAACTCGGAAGGATTAGGGAACGATATGGTCACGTTATACCGGGTTATTGTAGTGTCTCCGGCCCATACTGGTTTTGGCACGTAGAATTGCGACATGGTGAAACCACGAACACCTCCCGATTTGGTTTTTACACCCGCCAATCCATTGTCAAGAACCAAGAAAGCGTTATACTTGTCACCGTTAAATTTACGAAGATTTGCGGCATAGCACGCGGTCCCATTTACCAACGGGAATGTCCAGTTATAAGCACCGTCATTCAATGTTTTCGTGTACCCGATACCAAGAGATTCGGTCGCCGGATCTTCGCTATTGTCTGTTATCGTCCCGAACCGGAAGATCGGATAAACCCTATCCTTGGCCGCACCTTGTGCCGCCTTTTTTAACGTCTCTATAAGATCATCGGTTTCCTCGCCTGAATACTCTTTGCCTTTACCAGTCAATATGATCCCGATCACTCGCCCGGGTAGAAAATCACATTCAGGAACCCCGGTATTTCCGTTATTTTGCCCGCATTGCGGTTTGTTTATCTCGTTCATATTAAAAATTTTTTGTTAGATTATTACATTTATTCTCCCTAAAAAGCACGTTCATGTCGTTTATCTCGATAGCGTCTATATGATCATCAAGTATCGCCTTGTCATATCCTTGTAAAGATTCTCTCCCCATTTCAAAGTGGTTAATAAGCGTGTGGTCCAGTGTTGAAGAAATTGTCACCTTCTTTATTTCACCAATTAAAGCCTCGTAAGCCGGAAACAAGATGGGTTTATAATTCTGCTCAAGCCTCTCGTCCGCTTTCAATGTTTTCTTGGTCATGGTTGCGATCAAGAGCCTCAAACTCGATCTAGCACCATCATCGGTTATTCTTTGTTTGAACGGCTCTATTAACGCTACTAGAGGATACTTCACTTTGCCTCCTTTACCCAACGTGTTCAAGTTTTCTACTATTTCACGGAGTGTCCCATACTGAAATGATAATTCAAAACCAACCACCACAGATGATTTCTTTACCACATCACTCAATATGTCCTCTACGACTATCATAGGTTGAACGTATTTATCCGTTTAAGTAAATTCACGTCGATATTCCGGTAATTAAAACTACCTGTCGACTTCATCCACTTTTGAATGTCAATCACCCAATCCACCATTTCATTCCACGCTCTACACATCTTTAAAGCCGGGGAAACCCTCACGGAGTTATCCGAATCCGTTTCCATCTCACCCACCCCGGTTGTTATAGATACATTATCACGGCGATACCAGTAATACACGTAATTCGCTATAGGGGATAATTTCAATGTTTCATCAACGAGTTTATTTTTAAGGTCAAACCATTTGCCAGATAACTCTCCTCTCTCTATTTCCTTGTAAAACTCATCAGCACAATCTCGTCCAAGTAAAGAAACAAGGAAACGCCTCTCGTACTTGTTGATGAAAGATAAGAGTAATTCCAAGTTAGAACTAGCTATCTGGCTGCTTATTCCATTACCTATACTATTCAGGTTCGGTATAACAATCTCTCCCTTAAAATATTCCTCGTTGATTAACATATCCTGCTATTTATCGGTTTGCTCGGTTGATTTTCCACGTGATGACCTGCCTCTATTCCCCTTCTCCTCGTCCTCTTCATCAACTTTCCCCTTCTCCTCGTCCTCTTCATCAACTTTCCCCTTTCCCTTCTCTCCCGGTCCCACTTGAGTAAATTTTACTAATCCACGAGCAACCCGGACTTTATTTTCTCTCATGATCACGTCTACTACTTTTTCGTCACCTTCTATAATTACTCTCTTTTCCATAGGTAAATATTAAAGGAAGGGGAATTATCCCCTTCGTGATTTTCAATTTTTCTTTTTCGTGATTGCAGCAAGCACATCGTCCAACTTTCCGTAAGCAAAAGCGTACGGGTTATATACAGGCATCAACACCTCTTCTTGAGCGATCACGGTAACTTGATTGGTCAATTTACTTTCAATGTCTTCGGCGAACTCGATAAACAGGGAAGTGTAATCCACCAATGCAGCCGCATTTGCCATATCGCCGATGAAATAGTAACCTGGGGGAACAATAGTTGTTTCCACGATCACCCTACCGGAAATTCTCTTCGTGCCATCCATCCCGGTTATAAGATCAAGCGATCTACCAGAGGTATCTTTCAGCGTTTGAATCATAAACACGTCTGACGGGTTCAAGGCAACCATGTTGGGAGTAAATTCGCCATACGTTAACACGGCAATCACGGCATTGATAGCATCCCCGTAATTCGGATCTTCGACGGTATTGAAGAAATTATTTTTAACTTCGAATGTTAAAGCCTTGATTTCTTCAGGTGAAAGTTTCCCGGCAGATTGCGGAACGACATCAGCATAAGGAACGTCAATCATTATTTTACGATCATTGTGCTTGTGCATCATGTTCTCGCTATTCAACTTACTCGCCGTACCTCCTGTTACTTCTGGTGCGCCCGTAAACTTAATCAGCATTCCTTCCTCGATCTTGTCGAATGGCTTACTGAACGTGATCATTGTTTTTTCTCCCTTGTCGTACGATTCAACGCTCTCAACCGATCCAGTTTCCCCTTTAGCAACAATCGCCGTCAACCATTTTGAAATATCGTTCGACTGTCTAACGATGCCGAGTAAATTATCTCCCGTCCCATCACCGAACAAGATTTGAAAATCCTCTGCCATTTTTACCCATTTAGGTAAACGGTTCATCAAGAAAGAACGAAGATACGGACGTGATTTGAGGAGTCGCTTGGAGATGTTCACGTGAGTACCGATACGGGAGATATTGGCTGTTTCTTCCTTCATTTTGAAAGCACTCTCTGGCAATCTCCCGTTCTCAGAAACAGCAACAGCGTTTCTATCAAGATCAACGATCTTGGCGTAAGCGATTGAAGTGAACTCTGGATCTCCTTGATCAACAGTCATCAAATCACGAACGTTAATCCGGCGTTCGTTAACGTCTACTACAACCCTACCGGTTTGCTGTGTCGTGAGCAGATTCCCATCGTAATTGTTCTCCATTGAAACAATTCCCTTGATATTGAACGGAATTTTACCAGTTGTTCTTGACTTGCTATTAATAAAATCAACCATTTTAGGGTTATCAATAATCTCGTCAATAGCCTTCTCGATCATTGAACCTTTCCCTAGAGTAACACCGCTATCTTTCATCTTTTGAATCTCTCCAACCACAGACTTAATTGTTTCTTGTATCTCGTCTAATGTTTTTTTCAATCCATCGGAAGGTATTTTATCTTTATTTTGCTCGATAAAATCGGATAGAGATTTTTCCACGACTTTATTAAGCGCTTCTCTCGTTATAAATCCTTCGCTAAATTTTTCAAACGCTTCATTCAACGGATTTTCGATAGACTTTAGGAATGTTTCTTCCTCTTCCGATAGTCCAGAATTCTTTTTCACCAACGTCACTAACGGGGCCACGGCCATAAATGCTATCGTGCTTTCTGTATTACAGGATACACAAGCCACGCCAACAATTGCAAGCACGGCAAAAGCAAACATTTTTACCTTTGAACATTTTCTTACTTTGTCAATAAAATTTTTCATACATCTTAAAATTTAAAATCGAGTTATTATTGTTTCATTTTTTCAGCCAAGCTCTTCAATGAAAACTTGGGTTTGTCTTCTTTCAATACTAAATTTGATTTAGTCACACGACTGTAGCACTTGGGACACCGAACATGGGTCGTGATCTCTTCTATCGACTTTCTAGATTCGATAATACCCATCACTTCGCTCCTAATATTTTCTTCAAGTTTTTGAACTTCCTCGTAAGCGATGTTATCAACAAGCCATCCGGCGTATTGATTCACGGCATCGATTATTTGTTGTTGTAACGTGTATTCAGGAACGGAATTATAATCAAAAACAAGCCCGCAATGAGGACACTTCACGATCATTTCCCCAACGATAGCCTTACGGATCAGATCAATAGATTGCTCTATGTGCTTCATTTTACCATCTGAATACTTCATTAACAACGCTGATTTCAGAAAATCTACAACCTCCTCGGCTTTTGCCTTATCCATGCTCTTTATGTCAAGAAGTGGGGTATTCTCGTTTGCCCCCCAATTTGTCAGGGTTGAATATTCCCACATTTTCCATTGTAGCACTTCCTTGGGGTTGGATTTGTTCCTGCTGATAGCGTTAACGCCTATCGAATGTTCAAGCGTTCTCCCGTGTTCAGCGTACAGCTTGTAGTCCTCGTACGTGTCACGGGCGATCTGTTTTTTCATGTTGAATTGTGAAGTCATTTGAACGAGGTTATCCTTTTCTTCCCCGCTAATTGGCACTCCGAGAAGAATACATGGATCATGATTCAAAAACCATTTCAAACGAGCGAAATCTTCTTTCAACGTCTTGTTAAATGAACCGGGCATCGATATATCACCATCAGCATCCTCGTTACCGATCGCATTAACAGCGATAACGACCCGGCCTTGTTCGTCCACGTCGTTAGCTTTCGTGATAATACTTTTATTTATAATTTCCATTTCAAAATGTATTAATAAAAAAAGCGAGCCAGTATATCATAACAATGTACTGGCCCGCTTGGAGCGCTTTTCAATACAAAAATAATAAATTTTATATTGAAATCAATATTTTTACCCTATAATTTTATTTGATAAATCTTTCTATTTTTGATACTTCATCATCGGACATTTCAAATATTTTCTTGTTGTATATCGGGTTATCTACCATATCACCACCTATTTTAGATAGCCACTCGTTTAATGTTATAATTCCAGAAAGGAAATTTACCTTGCATGTCTCGGTCGTAATTTTGTCCGTGTCAGCCTTATCACGTGAGTTAGGTTGCAGCACGGGTATGTGATCAAATGAAACATCAAGGTACATTCCATCTTTTTCAATCCCAAGAAATTCATTCAATGCCTTGCACGTGGATATAGCTTCAGGGATAACAACATTCTCGTACAAAGATTTCTCGGCAGAATCTTGATTAGAAAACGTTGACTGATCTTTTCTTGGAATAAGAACCGGGGGAACGTTATACACCCCCGCTATTTGAACAGCGTCAGCTAACGTTTCTTCGAACGGTTGTAATTCCTGTATTGATTGATTAAATCTAACAAAACTAACGGGAATGCCGGTTATCATCGTGGGATTCTTGTCGTTCATAACACCGTACGTGTCATTATAGTCTTTTAAAAGTTGCTCTTTTTCTTTCGGGGTTAAGGGAACGTTTCCTGAATCATCCTTGCTATTACTCACGATCGCCCCGATTGCTCCCCTTTTCACGTAAATAGCGTTTCTAGCCTCGTAAACAGCCATCAAGTTAGCAAGTGGGTATTTCAACCTGACAAGACGTGAAACACCTTCTATGTGATTAGTGTCGTCACCTATTGACGTCTCTTTCAAATGAAGGATGTTTGAAGGATTTATTTCTAATTGACTTCCCCCTATTGTTACCGTGTAACTATCTATAATATCGCTTATATCACTAGCGGAGAATAATTTTATCGAATTCTTATAATTTACATTAACCCCTTGCGAAGGTAATATCATGTAATTGTCAGTTGTCTTGTATCTAGGAGATGATTTTATAAAATCTGGCGTGTTGGCATACAAATACCCGTTCCCCGTTACTAGCTTGTAAACCTCTAGTTGCATGATTAACTCTTCAAAAGTTTGCAACGGGTTGGGTTTAGACAAGAATTTATTAATCTCCTTGTTGTCGTAGATCACCGTGTCAGTTTTGCTGTCTTTTAATTGAAACTTACCATTTGTTATCCTGCTAACAATTGACATCACAGGGAAATATACCTCTGACATCTCGTTAAACAAAGTTACCGTGTTACTTGTAATATTATATGGAGAAAAAGCACCCAAGTATCGACACAGGTCATCACTTGATATTTTCACGGAAACAATATTTTTATTTTCATCTCGAACGATCGTTGATTTTTGATTCTTTGTGATCGTGTAACCCAATATTTTCATATTACTATCTTTTTAAATATTTGCTCGATATGAACAGATGGATGTTTTATAATTTCTCCATCCACCACGTAGAAAACGGATTTACATGAATTTCTAGTGCATGCAAGCTCTATCACGCCAGAGTTCACGTGTATAATTTTAGCAACTAGTTTACCGCAATAAGGACATCTTATCTCGATATATTTATTCTCTTCCATTTTCACTCTCTTAAAATATTTCTTCTTAAATACTTACTCGCCGAGGCTAGAACGTCAGGAACGTCATCTTTTTGATCCTTGACGTTTTTCAAGTAAGAGGTTAACTTTTTCATAGCGTAGTTATATTCTTGGAAATCCGAATAGTCGTCCCTAAAATAAAATCTATTAATTATGAAATACGCTTGACCGCTTATTTTCTCCTCCTTGTTTCCCTTCTCCTTGTATATCGTGACACGAATATCACTATTCTTGTCTTGAACATTATTCCTTATGTCTTTACAAGTCTGGATCCATCCCCCGTTCCCCTCCAGGCACATGTCCGTGGGATTATGATTTATTGCCATATCTGACACTGCCGGAATCATGTAGTCCAAACCGTTATTATTGCACAAGAATTCGGGGATATAAACATATCCATCCATGATATACCCGACAAAACAAGCGAAATCATCACCCTTGTCTGCCGGGTCTCCCCACATTATCCTATATTCTGCCTTGGACAAGTCAACAATATTTGAATCATAAAAATGCAATTCTGATTTAGGGAATAACAAACCTTCTTTCGGTTGAGGATCTTGTTGATATTGCGTGTCAAATACTATTTCATTTTTCTTGCGTAAATCCTTTAACTCCTCCACGGTTTGCTTGAATGGCCATAGAGCGCATTCCTTTCCATTCTCGTCAAAATATAAAGCTGGAAGAGATAAAACATACCATTCACTCCCATCCCTATCGATCAAATAACCACACAAATCTTCGGGGTGAAGTCTTTGCATTATAATTATTATCGGGGTGTTACGAGAATTCACACGATTTACAATAGTGCTGTCAAATCGATTATTAACCCTTTCTCGTATAGTCGTGCTAGTTGCATCTTCAGGCTTAATAGGATCGTCTATTATTATTGCGCCGCCAAACAAAGCTGTTCCACCACTTTCGACCATTGATACTTCCTTAATCAACTCTTCATCATCAACATTTCCAGCTCCAAATCCAGTAACCTGTCCCGCCGCACTTGTAGCGTACACGCCACCACTACAGGTGGTATACCATTTTTTCTTGGCATCACTAGTTTTCTTTATTTGCACGTAAGGAAACACGGATTGATACTCTTCCGATTTCACGAATTCTCTCACCTCTTCCGAATTATCAAGGGCAAGATCATCTGAATAAGATAGGTGGATAAATTTGGAAGATGGGTTTATAGCTAAACCTGCTGCTATAAAATTTTTCACACATACTTCCGTCTTTCCATACCTAGGTGGCATATTTATAATTACACGCTTGAATTCGCCTTTTAAGACTCGATCGAGAGTATCGCATATTTTTTTATGGTGTTCCCCCACCACAAATTTTCGTCCAAATCTCTTTTTGAAAAAATACCGGGTAAAGGTTAATATTGAACCGGTGAGCTTGTATTGCATATACTCTTGTTCTATCATCAGTAATCGTTTTCAAGTTCAAGATCTATTCTCTTCCTATCCTCTCTCGATAACGGCTTTGCAAAAGATATACTTGTTTCCGTTTTCTCGGGAGCATCATACCCGAGCATTTTACATATACGCTCGATAGCTTTAAGCTTGTCATGGAGTTCTATCTTGACATACTCCACGTCTATTAATTCCGGATCATCATGGGTACCGATGTTCTTTTTCAGTACCTTTGTTGAAATACTTTTAATAGTTGATTTCTGTTCAGCTGTTAGTTTGTCAAACTCTTTTCTTTCAATCCAAGTATTGTGCATATTAGCGATTGAAGAAAATGCGATACTAGACAACTCTTCAAGAATTCTTTCTTTACTTAAATCAAACTTGTTCTTTACCTCGTTTTGCAACTCTTGAATCCTTGCCGTAATCTTGCCGTGATTTAACGTTTCAAATGCTTTTCTATTTATTGTCGCTGGCTTCATTTTTTTGCAACAAAAAGCTTTCCGGTACGCCTCGGATGCGTTTCCAGTTTCGATGTAGTAATTACAAAAAGCCTCTTGTTTCTGAGTGAGCATATGCAAATAATTTATTACTAATACAAAGGTAATAAATTATTTATTATTTTCAATATTGATTCAATTGTTGTAACGTTAAGATCGAGATGAGAATATTCACCTCTTCAACACGGTTATGCTTCAAAAAATGTCACCGTTCCTAAATACGACTCTATTTAAAAACAAATAGCTTGATATACAATGTATTATCAAGCTATTTTGTACCCCCGGGCAGAATCGAACTGCCATTTAAAGTTTAGGAAACTTCCGTTCTATCCGTTGAACTACAAGGGCCTCTATTCAGCTCGCAAAGCTAATCGAAAAAACGGTTTATTCCAAATAATTATCACATTAGTCTTCTTTTTCTAGTCGAGAAAATCCCATAGCATCATATTACCTCCTCTACTCCTTTGAAGAAACTTTCATCCAAACAAAATACAACTACAAAGCTCTCGAAATTCAAATTATTACTAAAAAAGCTCGAAAACATACAAAATGAAAGTACCGCAATCGATTTTAATAAAAAACTGATATGAAAAATTTTATTTCAAAAACTTATTATTAACTTCGCAACACAAATACTTAACAGCGTATATTCACTTTAAATAAGAATAAACATGGTTAGCGACTACAAAGAAATTCTATCAGACAGCGCCAAAGGGATGAAGCGCTCTGCTATCAGAGAGTTGTTGAAATTAACTCAAAAGCCGGAAATTATTTCTTTCGCCGGGGGGCTTCCCGCTAAAGAATCTTTCCCATTAGAACAATTACAAGAAATTTGTGCAGAAGTAATTGCCACGGATGGTGCTGCTGCTTGCCAGTACGGTTCAACCGAGGGTGTTCCGGAATTATTGGAAATCCTTGCTCAACGTTACCGGGATCAAGGCTTGAGCTATGTTACAAAAGAAAATATCACGATCATCACTTCTTCTCAACAAGGTTTGGATACTGTTGGTAAGATTTTCTTGAACCGTGGAGACAAATATATTTGCGAATTACCTTCTTATCTTGGAGCCCTTGGAGCATTCAATTCTTACGGTGGTGTAGGCGTTGGTATTCCTCAGGACGAACAAGGTATGAGTGCCGTGGAACTGGAAAAAACTTTGGCCGAAATGAAGGCTAAAGGTGAAAAACCGAAATTCATCTACTTGATTCCGGACTTCCAGAATCCTGCAGGTATGACCATGCCAGAAGCTAGAAGAATCGAAATTCTGAATATTGCCAAAAAACACGAGATCATGATTATTGAGGATAGTCCTTACCGTGAACTACGTTTTTCCGGAAAACCGCAACGTATGTTGTACGATTTGGATAATGGAGAGGGTAACGTGATCACGTTAGGAACTTTCTCCAAGATATTCATGCCGGGATTCCGTATGGGTTGGGTTCTCGCTCATCCGATGGTTATCGACAACTTCGTAAAAGCAAAACAAAGCACAGATCTTTGTACCTCTGCTTTCTTACAGAAAATCACGGTTAAATTCTTCCAGAAGAACTACTTCGATGCCAACGTAAAGAAAATTGTTGATATGTATCGCGGTAAATTGGAAGCCATGTTAGGTGCTTTCGAGAAATACATGCCGGAAGGTGTCACCTGGACTCGCCCGGAAGGTGGTTTGTTCCTATTCTTAACCTTGCCGGAAGGATACGATGCTGAAGAATTATTCCAGATCGCTATTGAGAAGAACGTGGCATTCGTACTTGGAACCGTGTTCTTTGTTAACGGTGGAGGTAAAAACACTATGCGAATCAACTTCTCTTACATGAGCGAGGAAATGAACATCGAAGGTGTTAAGAGATTAGCCGACGCAATCAAAGAACTATACGCTAGAAAAAAATAATCTAGAATGTAAATTTAAAATATTAGAGTGGAGTATATGAATAAAATTCATATATTTCACTCTAAATTTTAAGACTAAGTTCAAAATGAAAGTAGTTATTCAACGAGTGACACGTGCCAGTGTTACCATCGAGCAACAGTTGTTTTCTTCGATAGGCAAAGGAATGCTTATATTAGTGGGTATCCAATCTGATGACACGGATGACGACATTAATTGGCTTACCTCCAAAATTGTAAATCTCCGTATCTTCGATGACGAGAATGGAGTTATGAACAAATCCGTTTTAGACACAAATGGCGAAATTCTCACGGTCAGCCAATTTACCCTCATGGCTCGAACCAAAAAAGGCAACCGCCCCTCGTATATTGATGCAGCTCCTCCCGCTATCTCTGTCCCGTTATATGAAAAATTTGTAACAACCCTAAGCCAGGAGCTTCACAAAGAAGTTCAAACCGGACAATTCGGAGCTGACATGAAAGTCGAATTAATCAATGATGGCCCCGTCACAATCATCATCGATTCTAAGAATCGACAATGATTGTGAAACTAACAACTAAAAGTTAAAAGATAAAAGTTACATGGATTCAATTTTACGAGATAAAAGTTATATTTTTGCCATAAGCATCGTGAAACTTGCTCAATTTCTCCAAAAAGAACAGAAAGAATTTGTTATCAGCAATCAAATTCTAAAAAGCGGAACCTCCACGGGAGCTTTAATCCGTGAAGCTGAATTTGCACAAAGTCAAGCTGATTACATTAACAAGTTTTACATTAGCCTTAAAGAGGCAAATGAAACGAATTACTGACTTAATCTTTTAAAAGACACAGGATATATTGACGAGAATAATTTTACAAGGATGGAAAAAGACAATAATGAACTTTTATCTTTTAGTTTTTAACTTTTAACTTGGTAACAATGGATATCGCAGAATTACAAACCGCAGTAGATGCATGGATCAAGACCCACGGGGTAAGATATTTTAACGAATTGACAAACATGACCATTCTGGTTGAAGAGGTCGGAGAACTCGCAAGGGTAATAGCTCGAAAATATGGAGAACAATCGTACAAGGAAGGAGAGAAGGATAATTTGGCAGAAGAGTTGAGTGATGTTCTTTGGGTATTGGTATGCTTGGCAAATCAAACGGGGGTAGATCTGAACGAGGCCGTAAACAATAATTTTGCAAAAAAAACGGCAAGAGATGCTAATCGTCACAAAAAAAATCCGAAACTCTTAAAAGATTAAACACTTTTATCCTACTTTTGCCAACAAATGCGCAAATAAAAAAATATCATGTGGATTAAGATTGCAGGGATTCTTCTTCGTAACCGAGTGGCCTTTATTGTCGGGGTCTTGCTTATCACCGTTTTCATGGGATTTCAAATCCCTAAAGTGGAAATGTCATATGAATATTCGAACCTGTTACCAGCCACGGATAGCGCATATCTAGACTACCTTGATTTTCACGAGAAATTCGGACAGGAAGGAAACGTGATGGTCTTTGCCATACAGGACAAAGACTTTTACCAGCTCGACAAAATGAATGACTGGATCAGTATGTGCGATAGCCTGAAAACCCTTCATGGCATCGTGGCTCTCGTGGATATTACCCATTCATTCAATCTTCACAAGGACACGCTGAATAAAAAATTTGACATCCAACCCATCTTTCCCAACCATATCAAAGATCAACGAGAACTGGATAGCTTAGTGAACATCATTGAAAATCTTCCATTCTACGACGGAACGCTGTTCAACAAAAAGAAAGACATCTATGGAATGATGGTTTCCGTCTCCGCTGAAGTTATGAACTCTCCTGCACGGGTAGGATTAGTAAAAGATATTTTAGAAATTACCGAACATTTCTCGGAAAAACATGACCTCCAGATGCACTATTCGGGACTTCCCTACATCCGGGTGGTCAACGCGGAAAACATCAAAGGAGAGATGTACATGTTCATCATCCTGTCGTTATTGATCACAACATTCATCCTCTACCTGTTTTTCCGTTCCTTCCGCATTATCGGCTTCTGTTTATTGATCGTGTTGACTTGTGTCAGTTGGACGGTTGGTGTTATGGCCATGCTAAGTATCAAGATCACTTTACTTACCGCCATGCTACCGCCTCTGTTGATCGTAATATGTATTCCGAACTTGGTATTCATGATCAACAAGTTTCATGCGGAATACGACCGTCACGGGAATAAAATCAAGGCTTTGCAACGTATGATTCAAAAGATCGGGAATGCCTCATTCCTAAGCAATTTGACCACGGCTGCCGGTTTTGCAACTTTCATCGTGACCTCTAGTCAAATCCTCGTGGAATTCGGTATAACCGCTTCCATCGGTATCACATTCGTGTACCTTGTGTGTTTGGTCATGATTCCTTGTGGATTTAGCTTCATGCCGGAGCCGGATAGCAAACAAATCAAACACTTGCACAATAAAACAGTAACCGGAACACTGGAACGTGTCATTCAACTTATCTTAAATCGTCGGAATGTCGTGTACGGAGTTGCCATTTCCGTTGTCATCCTTGGAATTATCGGACTTACCCTCATGAAATCCACGGGTTACATGGTAGACGACTTGAAAGAAACAGACCCGATTCGACAAGACCTGAGTTTCTTTGAGGAAAACTTTGACGGGTTAATGCCCCTAGAAGTAACTGTTGATTTTGGAAAACCCAAGCAAGTATTAAACTTACCCAACCTTCAAAAGTTAGACAAACTCTCTGAAGAACTGTCAAAAGACGAAGATATTTCTAAACCGATTTCTATCATTGAAGTGATCAAATTTGCCAATCAAGCATTCTATAACGGGAAACCTTCTTATTACAAGCTCCCGACAAACATGACCAAGAACTTTATCTTGAAATACGCCTCCCAATCCACGGGAGAGATTGGCGGACAGGCAAATTCTTTCGTTGACTCCACCCTCCAACGGGTCCGTCTCAGTTTCAGGGTAAAAGACATCGGAACCAAGAAGATGCAAGAAAAGGAAGACAAGCTATACAATATCGTTGAACAATACTTCCCGAATGACCGCTACACGGTAAAAGTTACCGGTTCAAGTATTATTTTCTTTAAAGGAACTCAATATCTTGTATTTAATCTCTTTACCTCACTCGCATTAGCGATTGTCCTCATCGCTTTCTTTATGGCTTGGATGTTTAAAAGCAAGCGTATGGTTCTGGTTGCCCTGATTCCCAATATCATACCACAGATCATCACGGCTGCCATCATGGGATATTTCGGTATCCCGATCAAAGCATCCACGATCCTGGTATTCAGCATTGCCTTCGGTATTTCCGTCGATGGAACGATCCATTATCTTGCTAAATACCGCCAAGAACTACAAGGAACAAACTGGAGTATACGATCTTCCGCCGTACTGGCCCTACAAGAAACAGGACAAAGTATGATTTACAATGCTATCATCTTATTCTTCGGATTCGGCATCTTTGCCCTTTCCGATTTCGGTGGTACGGTTGCATTAGGAATACTTGTATCAATCACGTTGCTAGCAGCCATGCTCTCGAACTTGATTTTACTCCCATCGTTGTTACTCACGCTGGACAAACACACGACAAACAAGACCTTCCAGAATCCCAAGATCCTTAGTGAAGAGGAAAATAAAAAGGATTAGAAAATATATTGAAAAAGCGGCAGTTTTAAATTAACTTTCGCTCTTTCAAGTTCAAATAACTATTGATACTATTCACCGTCAGAGATTCCGGCTTGGAAAGGATAACCCGGATACCAAGCTGCCCCAGTTCCCGGACCATTTGCCGTTTCTCCGTGGCAAATCCCGCTGCTATCGTTTCGAAGTACGCATCCTTTAGATTGCGAACCGGACACTCCAAAGCCTTGTTTAATTCCGAGTTCTCAAATAAAATGACCAACACGAGATGTCGTGCAGCCAAACGCTGTAATGCAGGCAAATGACGTCGTAATCCCGATACGGTATCAAAATTAGTAAACAAAATCAGCAGACTCCGAGTCGGGATTTGTCGATTCACCGACACGTATAGTTTCTCAAAATCAGTCTCTTGATAATGCGCTTCCAAACGATACAAAGCCTCACTTATCCGATTTAACTGACCCACCCGGTTATCGGCCTTCACGCAATTTCGAGAATTATTCGAGAATGTGATCAACCCGGCCCGATCTCCTTTTTTCAATATAATATTCGACAAAGTCAAGATTGTATTTATAGCGTGATCCAGCATCGTCATATTATTAAAAGGCGATTGCATCGTGCGTCCCTTATCCACCAGACAATAAATCTGTTGAGACCGCTCTTCCGTGTAGGTATTCACCATCAAATGATTATATTTCGCCGTGGCTTTCCAGTTTACCGTACGGGGATCATCCCCCGTCACGTAAGGCTTGATCTGTTCGAAGGCCATGTTTCCCCCGAGAGCCCGGGTACGGATGCCTCCATTCTCCGGATGGTAATTCCCGTAAGCCATCAACTCGTAACGGTGCATCATCATAAACGAGGGATAAACAGCTACATCCTGATCTGCACGAAAAGAATAACGCCTTTCGACTAAACCGAAACGCACGGACACGAATACCCGAATCTTCCCGAAATTATAAGAACCTCGTTTTATAGGACATAACGTGTAATGAATCTCTCGCTGCTCTCCGGCATTCACCTTCAACCGAAACAAGACATTCCGGTTTTGGAATTTTACCGGAATCTCGTCAATCACGCGAAGACAAGTACTCACCGGATAACGATTTCTTAGTACTAGGCAAACCGGGTTTTCTTCCCCGTTAGACAGTTTATCTGTCACCACCCGGAAGGCATCAATCCCATCCACACGCTTGTACAACTCAAATAACTCCAAGAATAACAATAACAGGACAGCCAGCAAAGCCCCCGCAACCCAGATAAAAAGTAACGGGAAAACGTAAGCCATCACGAAAGCGTATATTCCCAACATCAATATCAGGAAAAAACGGCGAGATAAATATGTATCTTTAAGTACTCGCACTACCTTGGAACTTCTATTTTAGACACTATCTGCATTATCACCTGATCAACGGTCACGCCTTCCAACTCCTTTTCGGAAGAAAGCTGCACCCGGTGCCGCAATACCGGATTTACCAAATACAAAACATCATCCGGGACAACAAAATCCCGTCCTTGAATAGCCGCAAATGCCTTGGCACCGTTCATTAAAGCGATCGACGCACGGGGAGACGCTCCCAAGTAAAGCCAACCGCTTTTACGAGTAGCATCAACGATATTCACAATAAAAGATTTTATTTTCGGATCTACACGCACTTGAGCAACCTGTGTCCTCAACTTCTTCAACGCCTCCACGCTCAACACGGGTTCCAGTTCCTTCCAGTGGGCAATAGCCCCGTGATCATGCAACTCAAGCACCTTTATCTCTTCCGCCACGGAAGGATAAGTCACGTTAATTTTAAACAGGAAACGATCCAACTGAGCCTCAGGCAAACGATAAGTACCTTCATGTTCTATCGGGTTCTGCGTCCCCACCACCACGAAAGGATAATCCATTCGGTATTCCACCCCGTCATTCGTAATTTGCCTTTCCTCCATCACTTCAAATAAAGCCGCTTGTGTCTTTGCCGGAGCCCGGTTGATCTCGTCCACCAACACGATATTCGAGAAAATAGGCCCTTTCCGGTATTCAAAACGCCCTGCTGCCGGAAGAAAAACAGAGGTTCCCAGAATATCACTCGGCATCAAGTCCGGCGTAAACTGAATCCGGTTAAAAGTAACATCCAACATCCGGGCCATAACCTTTGCCATCAACGTCTTGGCAATTCCCGGAACTCCCTCGATTAAAATATGCCCGTCAGCCAGCATTGCCGTCAATAACAGATCGGCCACTTCCCGTTGTCCGACAATCACCTTACCCATCCGTTCCCGTATCTGGGTGATCTTCCCGTTTAAATCCGTGAAATCTATTCTGGACTCAAAATTTATCTGATCTTCCATAATCTACCTATCTTTTAGTTTTAAACAGTTCTATATATCTCACCAGCTCTCGCAACTGGTCCTCATCCACATGCTCCGCCTTCCGAATCCGAATAATCAGAAAAATCAAACCTTCCACGCTAACCCGTGCAACTCCCGATCGTTCCGACAACAAATCTATAAAAGAACTATCCAATTCTTCCGTGCGCAATTTATAATAATAACGTACCTCTTCCAGAAAACTATTGATCCGTTTATTTGCGATAGCAACATGATCCCGCTGCTTGTAATACAGAGAACTCACAACCGATACGAATTCCAATGTCCGGTTTTCCAAAGGACGAATCTCCGGTATCGGACGCTGTTCCCGTTTCGTCCGGAACAAAACGTATAGTATCGCCCCCAATATCAACAAAATATACGCCCACTTCAATGCGGGATACCTAAATATCACCCGGAAAAGAGTTTGTTGCCCCTCGGCTCCGGATTTCAAGTATTCATCCCACACCACGTTCGTGGCAGGAGGAAGAAAAGAAAGGGCTCTCTGGTAATAATCCCCATGCACCGAATCCAACAAGAAAAAATTCGTGAATGCCATCGGGTTCGAATGCAGGTAAATAACCCCCTCCCCGTAATTTATCCGGATAAAATTGGGGTTCTTGATCGTGTCGACATATCCTAAAATCTCCCCGTCAAAAGATTCCTTCAATTCAAAATAACGATGAGTTGCCCTAAAAGGATAACCTTTATCCTCAAAACCCCGCAAATAATCCCTCCCGTTCTGAATCCTTTTCATTCCTGAAACACCCACGTAAGAATACAATGTATCGGGAATAAATTCTGCCGATACCAAAAGCGCACCTCCGTCTTCCACCTCTTCCAACACGGCCTCCAGATCTCCCGGAACAATTTTAAAAAAGGGACTCACGAAAAAATAGGTCTTCAAGAAAGGCGTTCTATCCACACGCAATTGTTCCCGTACAGACATCCGGGCAAAAGACACCTCCCCTTCCGGAAACAAATACGGTAAAGCATCTTTAATAATATATGTCCCGTAAGGACTCTTCTTGCTGATAGAAAAATTAGGACTCCAATCTATCGGTTGAGGCTTATTGGCCTCATATCCCGTATAAACAGCCATAACGGCAATCACGAAAAGAATAATCAATACATTTTGGCGCCGTTTCATCCTTCCACCTCCTTCCTAAATTCCGTGAAATATCGTTTGATATTCTGATAAGCGGTTTCATCCACGGGAAACTCGCCATAACAAACGCAATCAAATATACGACTTATCTCCTCAAAATCACGGCTCCACGCTTCATTCTTTATCTCGTAAATATAATGCTGATTCGTTTTGGAAACATCCCAACGAATCACCTCTTCTTTATCCAGCATTTGCAATAGGGCTGAATAATTCACCCGTATTGCCAGCACATAATCATTCTCCTGCTCCGCTTTCGCCAGTAATCGCACGAAAGAATCCGCTTCCTGTTCCCCGGTGTACTCCACGGAATCCTCCGGGAAAAAATCGGTCTTCCGCCTGCGGAAAAGAAACTTATCCCTATTCCTCACGAGCAGGTAAACGATACCCAAGGCAAAAAGACCCAACACAATTTTTAAAATAATATCCATTGTCTGCATTGACCCCTCCGAAACCTTGATCCGGAACAAACGCTCCAGAATCCAACGTTTTATCCAGTCCCAAATACTAGGCGAATCTTCAATATTCGTCGTGTAATCAAAAGCCGCATCTTTCCTATATTTCTCCAAGAAATCAGCTTTCGGAGCTCGCAAAACGTAAGAAGAATCCGGAGAGAGCGAAGACTCCCGCTCCCCTTCTTCCGCCCATGTCACGTTCCCGACACAAACAAACACGAATAGAATAATATATTTAATTAGCCTCTTCATCCGCCTTTTTCTCGGGTTGAACCCCCAACTGGTCAATCTGGCTTAATAAAGTCGTGTGTTCCATCTCTTCCGAACGGGAAAAGAAAAGCATCCCGACCCCGACAAACAAAACCGTGTATAACGTATATTGTCCCAGATAAGAAAGTAGCAACGAGAAAGTAATCTCGTAAATATTAGGAATCGCCCCCGTGAAAGCCGACGACATCATCACGAACATATAGGGAATGCCAAACAGATAAGCCACAACACCAACCAACAAGTACATCACAAGAATAAACCCGAAAGTCTTCCACCAATTCCCCTTTACCATAGCCATTGATTCCGTGATAATCTTTCCGAGTCCGTTATCTCTTAATATCAACAAATATGATCCGAAAGTAAACGAAATTCCAATATATATTCCGGGAATAAACAAGAACAAGAAACCGATAAAAACAACCAAACCACAGAAAACAGACCACACAAGATATACCCCGAATTTCCTCAACATAACTCTAAAAACCTCAATAATCGTGATCCGTTCCTCAATCCCCGCCTGATAATGATCCCAGTAAACCCGCAAATAAGATATAGCAAACAACTGTACCCACAGCATCATCAGCACCCCAAACAGCGACGTGAACAGGGTTCGTAACATCGTGTCTCCAAAATTATTCACGTCGTAATAAGCCTCCGGGTGCAAAGACATATCAAAAACCCCCATCAACAGATCCTTCATGAAAAAAAGCATCAGCAAAATCATGGGAAACCCGATCACGGCAAAAGCCCGGATAAAAGGAACAAACTCTTGTTTCATGAAATTAATCGTCACGGTAATCAAATCCGAAAAAGAACGCTGCACACTCAAATTAATCTTTTCCATTGGTCTCTGTTTTATGTAAATAATAAGGATAAACAACAAAATACCCGATAACACCTCCCAGCGAAAGGATGATTGCTACAGCCCCTACCACCGGGTAAGTATCGGCATAACGCGTGATGAAACTTTCAATCCACCCAGCGATAATAAAAAACGGAATTAGCCCGGTAACAATCTTTATGCCTCGCAAGGCCCCATTCCGAAACGAGTACGAGCGCTTGTACGTCCCCGGGAACAAAAAACTATTTCCCATCACCAGCCCCGCTCCCCCGGCTATAATAATAGATGTTATCTCAAAAGTCCCATGCGCCCACACGGACATTACCGAATGTAATAAAAGCCCGTGCTGGAAAAAGAAGTATTGGAAAGCCCCCAACATAACCCCGTTCGAGAAAAGAATCCATAAAGTTCCCGCAGAAAAAAAGATTCCGAAAACAAACGCCACGAAAGCCACCTTAATATTATTCGCAGTAATCATAAAAAACATATCCACCTCGTTCGAGGACGAATAAATCCCCATAGGCGTTCCGTTTTCAATGTTTTCCAAGGTCTTGTCCACGTAAGCATCACCCAGAATCAAACGTACGAAAGTATCATCTTTTGCCGTGGAGAAAATCCCGATCAAAGCAGCAAACAGAAAAAAAAGAAAAGCAAACAACAACGTCCGCCTCTCTCGATAGAGTAACAACGGAAACTCCCGCACCCAAAAGGAAAGAATTCCCTTTTTTTCCGATCGCTCCTGCCCGTAAATATTGATCTGGTAAACAGAAATCAGTTGATTCAAATACTTCACCACGTCACTGCCCGGGTAAAACGTTTTGGCATAAGAGAGATCATCAGAAAGAATCACGTAATTAGAGGCAAGAGTATCTGTATCCAGATGGTTTACATTTTCCATTTTTCCCCATTTTTCCTTATTCTGACTTACAAATCTAGCCTCTTTCATTCTAAATACCACACTTTTTTCCTGTGATAAAAATAATGCATTTATTCAAAAAAAATGTATGTTTGTGAAAATATTTATACTTATCATGAACATTTCTATCAGTACAGCTCACAACGTTGACATTGATTATATTCCCGCGGGCGTTCTAGACCGCATCCTAGCAACCTTGATTGATAGTGCCTTTCAGTTTGGACTACTCATGTTGGGTCTCATGTTTATCGGCCTTTTCAGCATGGCAGACTCCCCGACTTGGTTTTTCGTCATTCTTGCGGTGATCATCGCTTCCTACCATCTATTCTGCGAGGCAGTCTTTAACGGCCGTAGCCTTGGCAAATACACCATGCGTATCCAAGTCGTGAAACTAAACGGCAAAAAACTCACCTTTTGGGACTGTATGCTCCGTTGGGTCTTCCGCTTAATAGACATTTCCATCTCAAGCGGTGCCGTCGCCGTCATCTCGATCATCGCCTCTAAACGAATGCAAAGACTCGGAGACATGGCGGCAGGAACCACTGTAATAAAACTCGAAAAAGCAGTCACGTTAAAACAAATCAGTGAATTCGAGACCCCGGAAGAATATCAGGTCGTCTTTCAGCAAGCCGCTCTTTTGTCCGATAAAGACATCAAGATCATCAAGGATGTACTGCGGGAAGTATACAAAAACAACACTTACGCCTTACTAGCCCCCCTCACGAAAAAGATTAAAGAAGTAACAGGAATTGAGACATCCATGATTCCACTGGAATTTGTGGAAACCATCTTAAAAGATCACTCTCACTTAGCAAATAATTAGCTGAAAGTTTTCACTTTCAGCCATTAATTTTCACCGTTTTCATCTCTTTCAGAACATCTTCCAGTAATTGGGATGTCCCGATTCTGAAATAAGCAGGTGTAAGCCATTGCTCGCCTAAAATATGTTTCACGATCGTCAAATAACGAATTGCGTTCTGAATCTTGGTAATACCACCGGCCACCTTAATTCCGACCATCTTCCCGGTCTGTGCATGGAACTGACGCAAGGCCTCACAAATCACGTAAACCGTCTCCGGCGTAGCATTTACCGGAACCTTCCCGGTAGACGTTTTAATAAAATCAGCACCCGCATAAGCCCCAATCAATGAAGCATTGAATACGCTCTCGATAGTCTTCAGCTCACCCGTTTCCAAGATCACCTTCAAAATAACCCCGGCACAAGCCTCGCGAATAGCAACCAACTCCTTATACACCTTCTCGTAATTACGTTCCAAAACATCCCCCACGGAAATCACGACGTCCACCTCATCCGCTCCCGCCGCAATAGCAGCCTTACATTCAGCCAACTTCACGTCCAAAAACGTCTGCGCAGCCGGGAAACAAGCTCCCACGACCGTCGTTTTAATCTGTGTCCCGACCAGATTTTCCTTCACAAGAGAAGTAAACCGGGGAAACACGCATACTGATGCCACATCCGGCAACGTGTTTTTCTTCAATTTCTTCAATAATTCAGAAACGAAAGTCATGATTGATTTCTCCGTATCCGTCACCTTCAGCGAAGTATAATCCATACATGAAACACACAATTCAAAATTTTCATTGCAATAAGCCGGAGCAATTTCCTTCTCTATCACCCCATCCAGCTCAAATTCGATCCGATCCTCTAAATTTGAATACCCGTAAATTGCCAATGCATCCAATATATTTTCCATATACATTATTTTATTAATCGGCTATCCCCTACCCATCTCCATATTCAATACGAAAAAATACACGACAGGTTATTCTTCTACACTCACTAAATTTCGTCATTCCCCTTTTTAGCCTAGGCAAAATTACACAATGTTTGCGAAGTTTTAAAGCAAATCTCGATCAAAATATTTATTTTTGGGAGGCGAAAACACGTAATTAAAATTTAATAACAGACAATAAATACAACATAATGGCAACAAAGTCAGAAGAACAGACACCGCTTATGCAACAATATTATTCGGCAAAAGCTAAATACCCCGATGCGATTTTATTATATCGAATGGGTGACTTTTACGAAACCTTCGGCGAAGATGCCATTCTAACATCCAAAATACTAGGCATCACGCTTACCAAGCGCTCCCACGGCTCTCCCGGAGACGTGGAACTTGCCGGTTTCCCTTATCATGCCATCGACACGTACCTACCCAAACTGGTACGAGCCGGCCAACGGGTAGCCATTTGTGAACAACTGGAAGACCCGAAAAAAACCAAGAAACTGGTAAAAAGAGGGGTTATCGAACTCGTCACCCCCGGTGTTTCCTATAACGAAAACACCATCGACAACAAAAACAACGTCTTTCTGGCTGCCGTGTATTTCACGAAAACCAAAGCCGGGTTGTCCCTGTTGGACCTTTCCACGGGAGAATTCCTGGCAACAGAGGGAACACCCGCTACCATGGACAAAATATTAAACAGTTTCCAACCCAAAGAAGTACTTTACCCTAAAGGCTCGGAAGCCCGATTTAACGAACTCTTCGGGACAAAATACTATACTTACCCGATCGAAGAATGGTTCTTCGAGACAGAATCCGCAGCAGATCGTCTCAAAAAACATTTCGAAGTATCATCATTAAAAGGATTCGGGATTGATAAAATGGACTGCGGTATTTCCGCCGCAGGAGCTGTTTTGTACTACCTCGACATGACAAAACATGAGCTCGTGGGACACATCACCTCGATCTCCCGTATCGACGAGTCGACCTGTGTCCTGCTGGATCGTTTCACGCTACGTAACCTTGAAATCTTGGACACCCTCCACGAGGGTGGACGCTCTCTAGCTGACATTATTGATCGTACCATTACCCCAATGGGAGCACGTACCTTGCGCCGCTGGCTGTGTATGCCCTTGAAGAAACCGGCAGACATAAACGAACGCTTGGACATCGTGGAATGTTTCGTGCATCACGAAACAGAACGCTTGGAACTGGAACAAATTCTCCGTACCATCGGAGATCTGGAACGCCTAGCCTCCAAGATTGCCGTCGGCCGTATCTCTCCAAGAGAAATGGTACAACTAAAAATTGCGTTACAAGCCATTAAGCCATTGAAAGAACAATGTTTATCTACCGAAAACGAAGTTCTTGCCAAATGGACGCAACAATTGGATGATTGCGAAGTATTAAGCCAAAGAATAGATCACGAGATCAGGAAAGATGCCCCCTCGATGCTCAACAAAGGGAATGTCATCGCCCCCGGAGTCAACACCGAACTGGATGAATTACGGGAAATCTCTTCTCACGGGAAGGAATTGCTATTAAAGATGCAACAACGTGAAATAGAGAATACAGGAATACCTACATTGAAGATTAGCTTTAATAATGTTTTCGGCTATTACATCGAGGTGACCAAAACTCACGTGAACAAGGTTCCCGACACCTGGATTCGTAAACAAACCCTTGTCAATGCGGAACGTTACATTACTCCCGAACTAAAAGAATATGAAGAAAAGATTCTCGGAGCCGAAGACCGGATTCAAGAATTGGAAAGCGATATATACAATACCTTGCTGGCAGCGGCAGCCTCTTATATCAAACCGATACAGTTGGATGCCCGCATCATCTCCCACATTGACGCGCTAATCTCGTTTGCCAACATAGCAGTCACGAACAATTACCATCGACCGGAGATCAACGAATCCTTCGTAATCGACATAAAAGGAGGACGCCACCCAGTCATTGAACGCCAGTTACCTCCGGGAGAAAACTACATCGCCAATGATCTCTACCTCGATAACGACAAGCAACAAATCATCATTATCACGGGACCCAACATGGCGGGTAAATCAGCGCTTTTACGCCAAACCGCACTTATCGTGATCATGGCAGAAGCCGGATGTTTTGTTCCTGCAGTGTCGGCAAAGATCGGGTATGTCGACAAAATTTTCACCCGTGTCGGGGCATCCGACAACATCTCTTTGGGAGAATCCACCTTCATGGTTGAGATGAACGAGGCGGCCAACATCCTGAACAACATTTCCGATCGAAGTCTTGTATTATTCGACGAACTTGGACGAGGCACCTCCACGTACGACGGTATTTCCATCGCTTGGGCCATTGTCGAGTTTTTACACGAAAACCCGAAAAGCAGGGCAAAAACCCTTTTCGCCACCCATTACCACGAACTGAACGAAATGGAACACACCTACTCGAAAATCAAGAATTTCAACGTGTCGGTAAAAGAGGTAAACAACAAAGTCGTATTCCTTCGCAAACTGGTAAAAGGAGGTTCCAACCACTCGTTCGGTATACAGGTCGGTAAAATGGCAGGCTTGCCGCAATCCGTCATCAAACGTTCATCTGAGATATTAAAGCAACTCGAAAACGACCGTAATTCAAGCGGAGCCATACAAAAGAATGTCGCTAAAATAGGAAACGAAAGGGAAGGCATTCAACTTAGCTTCTTTCAACTAGAAGATCCCGTGCTATTACAGATTCGGGATGAAATAGCCGGGCTGGACATCAACAGCCTGACCCCACTTGAAGCCTTGAACAAACTGAATGAGATAAAAAAGATAACGGGAATTTAATCTATAAATTCCCGTTACAAACAACTATTTATCTTCTAACCTTCTCAATCACAACATCCTCCACCGGTCTATCGAAAGAATTTGTTTTCACGGCAGCAATCTTATCCAGTACATCCAATCCTTCAATCACCTCCCCATACACCGTGTACTGTCCGTCCAAATGGGGCGTTCCGCCAACTGTAGTATAAGCCTGTTTTTGCGCCTCTGTTAACACTAACTCTTCATTCACGAACAGACTATCACATTCCCGGGTCAATTTCTCCGACAATTCATCCAAAGCCTCCGAATCATTAGCCTCCTGTAAACGGGCAAATTCATTCTTGTATTGATTCTTCAACCGCCCATACAACGCCATCTTACGCCTTTCATTGATGCTCTTTACCGTATTCTCTAACTGTTCCGGAGAATACACGTTTCCTTGAACGATATAGAACTGCGCCCCGCTAGACTTACGCTCCGGATTGGTGTCATCTCCTTCCCGTGCTGCTGCAAGCACCCCTTTTTTATGGAAATACTCCGGTACGAACTCCGCATCTATCCGATAATCCACGTCTCCCTCACCCAACATCACATCCGGTCCTGCATTCTTTGATGTTGGATCTCCCCCCTGTATCATAAAATGATTAATCACCCGATGAAACAACAAACCATCATAAAATTTCTCTTCCACCAACTTCAAAAAATTATCCCGATGCTTGGGTGTTTTATCATACAAACGAATCTTTATATCCCCGTACTCCGTGGTAATTTTCACGATAGGTTCCGTTTCATTTTTACACGAAGCGGCAAGCACCAAAATCAATAATACTCCGATAAATTTATTCATAATAACTCTTTTTCTAGTTACAATTCGACACTTTCACCACAAAAATAGAAGAAAATACTTTACTAACAATAAATTTGTTTGTATCTTGGCATGATTAACCAAAACGTTGTCAAACATGAAAACGATTCTACTATTTACACTCGTCATCCTAGCGGTTGCAATCTCCGGATGTCAAGACAAAAAGAAGGTAAGAAACACCAATACGCAAAAAGAAACGGTTAAAGTAGAAACCAAGGCTGTCCTTATAAAAGACACCACTCAAGTAATGGAAACAAAAACGGCAACTGCGACCACCGTGGTAAAAGAAGCTCCGGAATATCTCCTTGTTGGTGGCTGTTTCCGCATCAAAGACAATGCAGACCGTATGTATGACAAACTACACAAAGAAGGTTATACAAACGCCATCATCATGCCCTATAGCCGAGATCTTTACCTCGTCGCTTACGAAGGATACAAAACCGAGAAAGAAGCTATTACAGCCGTAAGAAAAATTCATAAAATCCCCGGTAAAGAAGAGACTTGGATCTATCAAATAAAATAAACACAAATAACATGAAACTCGCATTGTTCCTATCATTCGTCCTGATGTTACCATTCATCGGTTGTCAACGGGATAAAATGAATTCCAAGAATCTAACCACCACTAATGTGAAAAGGAGCCTTCCGGCCTCTCTTCCAGAAAACCATGTCTCCCTTGACACCATTAAGCAAAATCCATCGCAAGATGCCAATAACACAACTATTGCATCAAACGTGAAGCTTTCCCCATCCCGACAAGAAACAGGAAAGCAACAAGGAACGGAACAAAACATCAAGAAAACAAATACAAGAAGTTACCATATCATCGTGGCCAGCCATCCCCGGGAAAATCTAGCAGAAAAAGACGTGACACAACTAAAAGCCAAAGGTTTCCCGGAGGCACAGATCATTACCAAAGATCAACGTTATCGTGTCAGTATCGCAAATTACACGGATAAACAAGAGGCCACGAAACAAAGGGATCTACTCGCCACCCAACTGGGACAAAGCGATATATGGATCATGCTTTATTAATACATGATAGCCACCACGGCAGCAGCACCATAAATATACCCGACATATACTTGGGCAGGAGTATGTTGTTTTAGATACAAGCGGGCGGAGGCCACAAGACCGGAAGCCAGAATCAACAAAGGCAACAAGTTAATCACATCCCCCAAATACTTCATTCCCAGAATAAAAACGAAGCCACACAAAGCCCCGATAGCCGTCATGTGCATACTGATCTTCCAGCGAATCGTCACGATCATAAAGCCGGAGAGCATAATCACCATAATCAGGTAAAACTGCCTCACGATATTAGAATAAGGCAAATTACGGGAAAAATAAAACACTATAAAAGCCCCCACGATCGTCACCAGCACCGGGAACACCCGATCTTGTTTCTGCACCAGACGGTAACCCTCAATTAACCCCAACCACTTCAACAACGGCAAGCAAAGCAATGGAATTAACGTCACCCCCAGCAGGGTCAACAAATAAGACATATTTTGCGTGTACGCCGGAATATAAGTAAAAACAGTTCCTGTATTAAATGTGATAAACAACACGTACAAAGGCAACAACAAAGGATGAAACAGCATGGATACGGCAAAAGCAAGTACTTTCATATTTTAAAATTATGGCTTTTAAACTTCTCTACGAAGTCGGGCCACCGGAATATCCAGCAACTGACGATACTTTGCAATCGTCCGGCGGGCAATCTGGTAACCTTTTTTATTCATTAATTCCACCAACTCATCATCCGTGTAAGGTTTGCGTTTATCCTCGCCGTCCACGATTTCCTTCAACACATTCTTCAACTCGCCCGTGCTAACTTCCTCTCCACTACTCGTCTGCATACTTCCCGAAAAGAATTGTTTTAAAGAGTAGATACCGAACCAAGTCTGTATATACTTAGAATTAGAAACCCTCGAAATAGTAGAAACATCCAATCCGGTAATATCGGCAATATCCCGGAGAATCATCGGTTTCAACTTGCTCTCGTCCCCCGTTTGGAAAAATGGTTTCTGGAACTGCACGATAGCCGTCATCGTCAGCATCAGCGTGTTATTTCGCTGTTGCACGGCATCAATAAACGAACGGGCAGAACTCAGCTTATATTTCACGAAAGACACCACATCTTTCTTCTCGCGGGAATTCGAGTTCTTTTGGTAATCCTCCAACATATTGACGTATGATTTGTTCAACCTCAACTCGGGAATATCCCCCGTGTTCAAGCTCAACTGCAACTCCCCGTCTACAATATCCAAGTTAAAATCAGGAATAATCTTCTCGGCTCCCGGAACCGAAGAATCGGAAATCTGTCCGCCCGGCTTGGGATTCAATTTCAAAATTTCGTCCACCGCCTCTTTCAACTCCTCATCTGAAATCCTCATCCGTTTAGAAATCTTCTCGTAATGTTTCTTCGAGAATTCCTCGAAATAACTCTCCAATATGATCCGGGCATTTACCAAAGCCGGCGTAGAAGTCTCCGCCAAGCGTCGTTTCACCTGCAGCAACAGACACTCCCTCAAATCTCTCGCCCCTACTCCTGCCGGATCGAAACGCTGCACGACACGCAACAAGGATTCAATTTTCTCATCGTCCACCTCGATCCCCGCCCCAAAAGCGAGATCATCCACGATATTCTCCACGTCCCGACGCAGATAACCATCATCATCAATATTACCAATGATATACTCGCAGATCTTACGATCCATCTCTCCCAAGTGCTGCGTTCCCAACTGTTCCACCAGATTCTCCCGGAAAGAAATCCCTCCGGAAAGCACGAACTCCCGTGCATCATCATCCTTCGAGGCATTCGATGCTGTCAACTTATAGTCCGGAATATCATCCTCATCACTGATATAATCATCTAAAGAAAATTCATCCTCCGAAGACTCGTAATTATCTTCTTCCTGCGAATTCTCATCATAATCCACCTCATCCCCGTCCTCCTTAATATCAACTTCCGGTTCCGGTTTCTCCTCCCCCTCTTCCAAAAGCGGGTTTGACTCCAACTCCTCCTTAATCCTCTGTTCAAGTTGATAGGTAGGAAGCTCAAGCAGCTTGATCAGCTGTATTTGCAACGGATTGATTTTCAACCCCAATTTCTGTTGTAAATTTTGCTTGAGCATCCTTCTATTTATTTCAAATTATTCTTAAAACTCGGCATTTTTCGGTGTCCGCGGGAACGGGATCACGTCACGTATATTCCCCATTCCGGTCACGAACAACAACAAACGTTCAAACCCAAGTCCGAATCCGCTATGCTCCGCAGAACCAAACCTTCTCGTATCCAGATACCAAGACATCGCAGAAACCGGTATTCCTACCTCCTGCATACGAGTCACCAGCTTGTTATAGTCTTCCTCACGCTGCGATCCCCCAATAATCTCTCCGATTTGCGGGAAAAGCACGTCCATCGCGGCAACCGTCTTTCCGTCCGGGTTCTGTTTCATATAGAAAGCCTTGATTTCCTTCGGGTAACCCGTCAAAATCACCGGTTTCTTGAAATGTTTCTCTACCAAGTAACGCTCGTGTTCACTCTGTAAATCCACCCCCCAACCCGTCACCGGATACTGGAACTTACCGTTCTTATTTTGCTTGCTGTTTTTCAATATATCAATAGCCTCCGTGTAAGTAACCCGTTCAAAATCATGATTCAATACGAATTGCAACTTTTCGATCAACTCCATGGAACGCTCCTCGGCTTTCTTGTCCTTCTCCTCCTCCTGCAAACGCTTGCTCAAGAACAACAAATCATCCATGCAATGCTCCAAAGCGTAACGGATCAAATATTTCAAAAAGTCCTCCGCCAAATCCATGTTATCTTCCAAATCATTGAAAGCAACTTCTGGCTCGATCATCCAGAACTCCGACAAATGGCGCGTAGTATTTGAATTCTCTGCCCGGAAAGTAGGCCCGAACGTGTAAATCTTACCCAGCGACATGGCCCCTAGCTCACCTTCCAGCTGACCGCTCACCGTCAAGTTGGTTGATTTTCCGAAAAAGTCCTGTCTGAAATCAACACTTCCGTCCTCCAACAAGGGTGGATTCTTCGGGTCAAGCGTCGTCACCCGAAACATCTCACCCGCTCCCTCGCAATCCGAAGCCGTGATCAACGGGGTATGTAAATAATAGAACCCATGATCGTTAAAATATTGATGAATAGCAAAAGCCATCGCGTGACGAATACGGAAAACAGCCCCGAAAATATTCGTGCGGAATCTCAAATGAGCCACCTCGCGCAAGAACTCCAAGCTGTGCTTTTTCGGTTGTATCGGGTATTTCTCCGGATCAGCCTCACCCGTTACGATCACCTCCTTCGCTTGAATCTCACGAGCCTGCCCACTACCCGTACTTTCCACGAGCACTCCTTTCACGTGAACAGCCGCCCCGGTCGTAACTTTCTTCATCACCTCCTCGGCCACCTTCTCCATATCAACCACCACCTGTATATTATTGATCGTAGAGCCGTCATTCAAGGCAATAAAATTCACCTGTTTATTACCGCGTTTGGTTCTTACCCAACCTTTAACCTCAACCTCTTTACCGCAATCTTCTGACTGCAACAGTTCTTTGACTGACATTCTACTCGTTTTCATCTGAAAAACATTTAATTATTAAACTTACAACCGCAAAAATAGTATTTTTTCATGTAAAAAACTAGACCACGAATAAATCACTCAAAATCGTATCTGAAATTACCCATCCGGCCTCGCTAATTCTCCATCTCCCTCCTTCCTCGATCAAATCCCCGGAATCCTCGTATTTCCGGACTTGCTCCCGCACCTGTTCCCAAAACTCGGCATACTCTCCCTCCAATTTTTGCTTTTCCATCCCCCACATCGTCCGCAAACTCGTCATCACGTATTCATTATACAAATCAATAGGTTTTAATTCCTCTTTTTCAAATGAAAGCGTTCCTTCATTTAAATGATCTATATAAGTTTTTAAATTCGCCGTATTCCATTGTCTGGAATACAGGTCATAAGAATGAGCCGAAGGGCCGAAACCGATGTATGACTTTTGTTGCCAGTAAGATGTATTGTGCCGGGAGTATCTCCCGTTCCGGGCAAAATTGGAAATTTCATAATGTTCAAAACCCAACTCTTTCAACCGCTCACACACCCGCTGATAACGCCCGGCCATCACCTCCTCATCCTCCAACCGGAACTCTCCCCGTTTCACCATGTGTTCGAATACTGTATTTGAATCAATGCTTAACATGTACACGGATAAATGAGCTATTGGCAAACCACTTGCCCTCTCCACATCATCTAACAACTCAGCTTCTGTCTGTCCCGGTAAGCCAATAATCAAATCCATGCTTATATTATCAAATCCCATGCCAGCAGCAAACGTGATTCCATCCATCGCCTGACGGGCAGAATGTGTCCGGTTGATTCGTTTCAGTTGTTCATCCGAGAAAGACTGTACCCCGATACTCAACCGATTAAAGCCTAAATCCTTTATTCCTTGCAATTTTTCCGGCACCAAATCTTCGGGATTCAACTCGATGGTTCGCTCCATACCAGGGACGAACGAATAATTTTCCTCCAATTTCCGTATGATTCGTTCCAGCTCCCCACGCTCCAAGTAAGAAGGCGTACCTCCCCCGAAGTACAAAGTATGCATTTCCTGCTGCTGTAAATATCCCCGACGCAAATCAATCTCCCGCCCGATAGCCCCCAGATACGCCTCCTTCAACTTCAACGAAGCGACCGAATAAAACCCGCAATAAAAACATTTACTCCGGCAAAAAGGTACATGCACGTAGATTCCCATAACTAAATTTTAATAGATGTCCTGCAAAATAACAACAATTATTCACATGAACCATAAGGCTTAACGGGATTTGTTTACTACATTTGTAAAATTTCGAACTCACAACGCGTGTATATGGGCAAATTGGTTGCAATCTTACTTTTATTCATCTCCATATCACTTGACGCCCAAACGGTCATCGTGGGGAAAGTTATTGCCCACTCCGGCAAACCGGTTAACAGGGTACACATCTACTGCATCGAGAGCGAAAAAGGCACTACCACCGACTCCCTGGGTCTCTTCCGGTTGGAATGTCCTATTCCCTGTACATTGGAATTTTCACACATCAACTATAAAAAAGAAACTTACAAGCTCAACAAAAGTGACGCACCGTTCGTCATCACCCTGCGCAACAAACAGAACAACCTGAAAGAAGTCGTCGTCACGGCCCTTCCGGCCAGCGGGCGAATCCTCTCCTCCATCAAAGGAATCGAACGGATCCCGGCCATCCTCGGCGAACAGGACGTGCTAAAATACCTGGCCACCATACCCGGCATCGTGACCACGAATGCGCTCAATTCCGGCATCTACGTCCGTGGCGGAAACAGCAACGAGAACGGTTTTCTCATCAACAACATGCCCATCGCCTACCCGGACCACCTCACGGGAATACTGTCCACGTTCGACCCGTACATACTGAACAATTCCACCCTCTTTAAAAGCGGCTTTCCCGCCCGGTACAACAGTTTTTTATCCTCCTACATTAATATGCGTCCTGAGCCGGGAAACAAGCATGAACACGAAGGAGAGCTGACCATCGGACTTGTCTCTTCCGCTCTGAAAGCCAAAGGCCCAATCATCAAAAATCACACGTCCTTTGCCGCCTCTGCCCGGACCTCTTACTTACAACACATTTCCCGGTTATACAACCGATCCATGGATGACAAGACAAATCCTAACTACATGCCGGAGTACTCGTTCAGTGATATTACCGCAACCATTGATTCACGTCTTTCCGACAAATGGAGAATGACCGCCTTCGGGCTATTCTCTCTTGATCACATGAAAATGAAAATCAGCGAACACGTGCAATACATTTTCGATTGGCACACCTTTTCCGGTAACGTGAATGCCTCCTACACGCCCGATGCCAAAGAGCAATGGGATTTCCAATTTGGCGGGAAAAACACGTACAGCGAGGGCGATGCCTTCGGCAGCGTACCCATGGGAGGCGGAAACCGTAACTACGCCCTTCTCGGGCAAGCAACCTATTCCCGTCAATTTTCGGACAAATTAAGCCTGAACAGTGGGGTGAAATTCGAATACTCCCGGTTTGAAACAGCCAATAAAAGCGACGAAAGCCAAAATCTCCTGATAAAAAGTTCGGACAAAGACTTCAATCTATATGAATTATACCTAGATATTGCCTACCATTTGAATCACTACTTCTCCATAAACGTGGGAGGGAATTATCAATTCTACTCGGGAGAAACCCGTGAACACACCTTCTCACCCCGGGCGAAAATCAGCTACACGGTCAACAAATTCTCCATCTGGGCAGATTACGCCAAGACGGTTCAATATTTAAGCCTCTATCCCTATTTCACGGTTAAAACCCCGATCGACATCTGGTACCCTCTGGCAAAAGGAACCCAACCCGCCACTTGCCACCAGTACTCCATCGGGATAAACCAAGAGATCGGGCAATTACTATCTTTTTATGCGGGTATTTTTTACAAGGATATGCGTAACGTGAAAGACTTCGCCTCGGACATTCAAACCGAATACTCTGCCTTGAGTAATCGCCAGATTCAAGGAAAGGGCCACGCCAAAGGTCTGGAATTCGACCTCACGCTCAACCATCACGCTCTCTACATGCGAGCCAACTACACGCTCTCCGAATCCAAGCGCAAATTCGCAGAGATCAACAACGGGAAAGCCTTTAACCCCCCGTACGACGTAAAACACAATGTCGTGATCAACTTTTCCTACCAGATTTCCCCCCGCCTCCTGTTGAACACCCTTTGGACTTTCTCGTCCGGGGTCTACACGACCTTTCCCAAAGGAATGGTCATCGCACGGAACATCACGGAATTCAACGATGACAGACCCATTCTTATCCCCGTGTACACGGATCGCTATAACTACAAATTACCCAACAACCACCGGCTGGATGCCAGCCTTGACTATAAATTCGGCGGCAAGAACCTTTTATTCAAACTCAGCGTCGGCGCATACAATGTATACAACCAATCGAATCCCTCGTTCGTTTACTTTCAAGCAGAAAGCACGGACAACTTGACCAAGATTATCCCGAAATCTAAAGTCATGTTACCCTTCATCCCATATGTTTCACTTCGAATAAACTGGTAATCATATGAAAAATGGAATCTTTACCCTCCTGTTCCTCACGCTCCTCTCCTGTATGCCGGAAGAGGAACTTCCCATGAAAGACATGGGTGAGATTTCCGGTTATTTCATCGAATGTTACTGCAAACCGGGTGAATTCTACACGCTGAATGCGGCAAAAGTCTCCCCGATCCACGAGATCATTGACCTGAATGACCCGATCAACCTGGATGTCTCCATAAAAGCCGACTCTATCATCAAACTTATCCCCACGTTCAGTCCCTCGTTCCTCGGAAATTTCAGGCACGATACCAAGTTCAATCAATTCGGGCTCGACTCGCTTTACTTGAGCATATACACGCCCGAGAAAGAACACATCACGGCCAAAACCGCTATACCGGACCATATAACGATCTCTTCCTATTTCGTTTCCAAAGCGACAAACTCCGTCACGATCAGTTTCCAAACCTCACCCAATCCCATGCAGAATTACTACATATACAGCGTGCAGGCAAGAAAAGAAGGAGCCGGGGATGATAACCTGTTGAAAAAAGAGACCAGCTATCTTGACCTGTCCCACCATACAGGAGGTGCCACGATCGAACGAACCATCAAATGCCAAGAAATCGAAGAGGCGGAAGCCGTTGTCATTCTCCTTTTACGTATCACCGAAAATTGCTACAACTACCAAATCTCCCTCTACGAGGCCAACAGCGCCAACCAAGGCAGCATCACCTCGCCGGTCCCGCTCATCGGAAATATACAAGGAGCGTTAGGGATATTCACCTGCTACACGGAAGATTACAAATTCGTACCCCGCAAAAATTTCCAATAATATATCTCATCTCACAAGTTTCTTTTAACCCAAGAAATCAGGATGTCAAGCTGATTTAAGTCATCATTTGCTGATTACTTCATAATCACTTCCTAATCAAATCCGGATAAAGAATTCAAAAAGTACTTTTAAAATGCTTTTAAAACGCTATTTTAAGTATAGCGTTTTAATAGGGTTTTAATAGCGTTCTAATAGCGTTTTACACGGAAGTGATCCGGATACAATCCGAATAAGTTAACTAATTATCAGCTTATTACCCTAGTTCCACAGCGAAAACAGGGTACGAACACCCATACTATCGAAAAATATACACCTACCATTTGCCCCCAAACGTATGATTCAGAAGCCCATCAAAACGCTCTGGAACAAATCTTTTTGCGGAATGTTTTGGAATTCACGTATTAATGTGTAATTTTGCCCCTCATTTTGGAGTGGAGTACTCGCTAAATTGTAAGGGATACCTTAGCCATGCTCATTACAATGCACCTGTCTCCGTTGAAAATTATATCAGTTTGCCCGATAAACCTCGTTATTTTCAACCGGATAGAATGCCTAGAGTCCCCACGAAGAAATACAAACAGAAGTTTAATATTTAATTAAAAAAAAAGTGGATCAGATTAGTTACAAAACAACTTATGTCAACAAAGCCACTGCACAGAAAGAATGGGTTTTGATTGACGCAGAGAATCAAGTTGTGGGACGTCTTGCCGCTAAAGTTGCGAAACTATTGAGAGGCAAGTACAAACCCAGTTACACTCCCCACGTGGATTGTGGAGACAATGTAATCATTATCAACGTAGAAAAAGTTATCTTCACGGGTAACAAATTAACAGACAAACAGTATCGTAGACACACCCAGTATCCTGGAGGTCAACGGATTTCTACCCCGGCAGAAGAAATGAAAAGATTCCCGGAAAGAATTCTGGAACATGCTGTTAGAGGTATGCTTCCTAAAAATCGCCTTGGAAGAGCTGTATTCAAGAACATGCACCTGTTCGTAGGACCGGAACACAACCATGAATCACAACAGCCTAAAGTAATTGATATAAACGCACTTAAATAACAAGGTATGGAAGTAGTAAATGCAGTAGGTAGAAGAAAAACAGCGGTAGCCCGCGTTTATCTTAACGAAGGAAAAGGCAATATTACGATCAACAAGAAAAGCCTGGAAGAATATTTCACGTTGCCTACCCTCCAGTATATTGTAAAACAACCGCTTGAATTATTAGGTGTGTTGGGACAATATGACATCAAGGTAAACCTTGTAGGTGGAGGTTTCAACGGACAAGCTGAAGCTTTACGTTTAGGAATTGCCAGAGCGTTGGTGAAAGTAAACGCAGAGGATAAATCAAAATTAAGAGCAGCAGGGTTCATGACCAGAGACCCACGTGAAGTGGAACGTAAGAAACCGGGACGTCCTGGCGCTCGTAAGAGATTCCAATTCTCTAAACGTTAATAGGAGTTTAGTATCTAAATTGACGGGACTTCTGTGGAGAACTACCCGGCAATTGATTAAATTTAAGAATGTAAACTTTAAAGGAGACACAAAATGTCAAATACAAATTTCGACGAATTATTAAATGCAGGTTGTCACTTTGGACACCTTACCCGTAAATGGAATCCTAAAATGGCTCCGTATATTTTCATGGAGCGTAATGATATCCACATTATTGACCTGAACAAAACAGCCATCATGTTGGACAAGGCAAGTGCAGCTTTGAAACAGATCGCTAAATCAGGTAGAAGAATTCTGTTTGTTGCAACAAAAAAACAGGCTAAGGACATTGTTGCTGAAAAAATTTCTAATATCAACATGCCGTTCGTGACTGAAAGATGGCCGGGTGGTATGTTGACCAACTTCCCGACTATCCGTAAAGCCGTGAAGAAAATGACCACCATCGACAAGATGGAAAAAGACGGTACTTTCGCTCACCTTTCAAAGCGGGAAAAACTTCAAATCTCTCGTCAAAGAGCAAAATTGGAAAAGAACTTGGGTAGCATCGCTGACCTGACTCGTCTTCCGGCAGCTCTTTTCGTGGTTGACGTGATGAAGGAGTATATCGCTGTAAAAGAGGCTAACACGCTGGGAATTCCGGTATTCGCTATCGTGGATACGAACTCAAACCCGGAAGGAATTGATTTCGTAATCCCAGCTAACGACGACGCATCAACTTCTATTTCTTTAATTATCGACAAGGTAGCCGGAGCCATCAAAGAGGGTCTGACTGAAAGAAAAGCCGAGAGAGAGAAAGAAGGAGACAAGAAAAATGCCGAGAAAGCTGAAGTTCAGGATGAAGTAGCTGAAGTAAGCGAAACCGCTTCTGAAGAATAATTAATTTTAGACTTTCAATTTCAGATTTAAGATTGAATGATCTGACTTCTGAAATTGAATTAACATGGAGATTTAAAGCATATGGAAATAAAAGCAGCAGACGTGATGAAGTTGCGTAAAGCAACAAACGCCGGAATGATGGACTGCAAGCATGCATTACAAGAAGCTGAAGGAGATTTCGACAAAGCCGTTGACATCATCCGCAAGAAAGGTCTTGTTGTTGCAAGCAAACGTGCAGACAGAGAAGCAAAAGAAGGATGCGTTTTGGCCAAAACCGATGGCAAGAATGCAGTTATGGTTTCCTTGAACTGCGAAACTGACTTCGTGGCTAAAAACGAGGGATTCATTGCTTTCACAACCAAGATTCTTGACGCCGCTTTAGCTAACATGCCCGCAACTACCGAAGATTTGTTGGCTATCCAACTGGATGGTAGAAGCATCGCAGACCAGATTGCAGAACAAACTGGTGTTATCGGTGAAAAACTGGAATTAAGCTACTACGGTTTTGTAAAAGCTGAAGATTGCGTGATCTATATTCACCCGGGAAACATGTTGGCAACCGTTGTTGGTTTCAACAAAGCAGCCGATACCCAAGTGAAGAAAAATATCGCCATGCAAGTGGCTGCCATGGCTCCTGTTGCCGTGGATAAAGACGGTATCCCTCAAAACGTTATCGATCACGAATTCGAGATCGGTCGCGAAAAAGCTCGTGAAGAAGGTAAACCGGAAAACATGTTGGATAAAATTGCTCAAGGTCGCTTGAACAAATTCTTCCAAGAGTCTACCTTGTTAAACCAAGTTTTCGAGCAAGACGGTAAAATGTCTGTAAGAGAGTACTTGAAGAGCGTAGATAAAGATTTAACTGTTACCGCTTTCTTACGTTTCACGTTGAATGCCTAATACAGGAAATAAATCTTTGAAATATAGAAACAGGCTTAGCAATAGGCCTGTTTTTTTATCCACTCACACCCACTATATGCAGCAAGAATACACCCACATTCTTTTAGACCTTGACGGTACGGTCACCGATTCCATGGAAGGAATCACCAAATCAATCCGGTACGCCTTGAAACATTTCGGAATAGAAGTGAATGACTTAAACGAACTACGTAAATTCGTGGGTCCCCCGTTGAAAGAATCCTTGATGGAATTCTGCCATTTCAGCGCAGATCAGGCCGAGGAAGGCATCCGGAAGTACCGGGAAAGATTTGCCGACACGGGTATATACGAAAACGCCGTTTATCCCGGAATGGAACGTCTCTTGCAAGAATTAAACGAGGCCGAAAAGCAAGTGATGCTGGCTACCGGAAAACCGGCTTATTACGCCGAAAAGATACTTGATCATTTCCACTTGAGTCATTATTTCAAATTCGTCGGGGGAAGCGGGCTTGACGGCTCGTTGTCCCATAAAGAAGAGGTAATCCGCCACGTACTGGAAAATAATGACATCCGAGAGTTGAGTAAAGTGGTCATGATTGGAGACCGGAAGCACGACATTATCGGGGCCCGAAATGCCGGAATTGACTGTATCGGGGTTTTGTACGGTTACGGGGATCGGGAGGAATTAACCCAAGCTGGAGCTAAACAGATTGTGGCATCCGTAGAGGAATTAAAACAGGCGTTATTACCCCAAAACCCCCGGTATAATCAATAAAATCTGTCTTCGTTTCCACATCTTTGATATGACCTGTCCTTTATTTCTTCTCCAAGATTGTCACGTAGCGAACGAATTTAGGGGAATAGCGTTTTTTATCTGTTTTCGGACGATTATTATTGTCGTAGACATCTATTAGACGTAGATTCACTTTCTCCTGCATCGCAGCAGGAAGAACCTCCGTTGCAGGTTTACCGGAAACCAGCACGATAGGCAGAGTGTTCAAAAGTGTCGTATCGCTTTTTACATCCCAAGGTAATATGCGACGGCCTGCCTCATACACCAACTCGATTCTCAATTCCTCATCGGCCGGATAATAGAACGGTACATGTTGTAACTCTTCAATCTGGCGAACAGCTTTGATACTCTTGATCTCCGTGTTATTGAACATATTGGCAACACGAGACATCAACAGAGTTTCCACAAGAATTAACAGCAATACCACTCCCGTGAATACTTTCATCGATTTCATCCTCACCCCTCCCGCGAAAATAGAATAGGCGGCAACAAGGAACAGGATCGAAACGATAATCAAAAGAGTCAAACCGATTTCTCCTTCCCGATAAAATAAAAGATAGACGGCAACTGGCATTCCTAAAGCAATTAATGCCGGGATAAAAGCATTTACACGGAACACCACGCGATCACTGGCGGTAAGCGTTTTCTCCTTCGCCGCCATGAATATATAAACGATATAATGTGCCACGACCATCGCTGCCGGGATCAATAACGGCAATAGATAACGAGTTTTTTTCTCCGGGAAAAGAGAAAGCAATACCAAGGTAACCACGGTCCATAAAACAGCAAACGTGTATTCCTTACGCATTCTTATTTTCTTTTTTAACCACGGCCAACATAACCCAGTCAAGAGGAACAAAGCCCAGATTCCCGACTCGGCAAAGAACAACCAATAATAATACCAGGGACGAACATTTCTCTCGATCCATGCCGTCGATTCTTTCGCCAGCACGAACAAAGCTGTATCCCGGTGGAATACATACAAGTAAAGCGGCCACCAAAAACTGATAACGATAAATAATAGTAGCATGACGACAATAGGCCAACCTTTTCTTCTGAGAGAAGGACGATAGATCCATGCATAAGAAATCAAGAAAGGCAACAATAAAGCATAGAATGCCACAGGTCCTTTGCCAAGGAAAGACAGTCCCAAAAATACCCCGGCCCAGATAAAATTAGCCCAACTCGTTCGCACGTTCTTTATTCCCCGATAAAAAAAGAATATAGCTCCCAGCATAAAACTATGGCAATAAATATCCCATGTCGCTACCCGTCCGGCCATGATGACATTAAAGCTGGTTGCCAGCACCAAGGCGGAAAGTAATCCCAATAGCTTGTTGCCACTTAAGGCCGAAGCAAAGAAGTAGAGGAAAAAAGCCATCAACGTGGCCATGATTCCAGCGGCAGCACGCTGCAAAGATATATTATCCGGTTGCAAATACTCGATTCCCGCAGCTACCCATGTCGGAAGAGGCGGTTTCTCCAAACGTAATTCACCGTTCATCGTGGGCACCAACCAATTGTCATATTCAATCATTTCATGCGCCGTAACCAAATTACGGGACTCCATAATATCCTCATAAACAGAACCATTATTCACGAAAAAAGCGAACCAACAAACGATAAGAATAAAAAGATAATGAATGTAGTTTTTCTGCATAATCTCATGTACACGTTTAGATTAAAGTGCAAATTTATAATAATAAAACTATTTTCAAGAGCATATCCTTCAAATAATGCAGGAAGAATTTTTTCTCCGGATGTAACAAAAAAGAAACATTTCTGGTATACATTTTGGATGTGTTTTGCACGAAAAGGATTTACATACTATAATCATGAAAATTGGACGATATTTTATATTGCTTATTTTGGTGATTCCCGTGTTGATCCTACGGGATTTCACTCCAAACAACGAACTGAAATACCTCAGCATCGTTGACGAAGCCCTGCGGGACGGGCATTTCTTTACTTTCTACCATCAAGGAGAACTTTACGCAGATAAAACGCCCCTTTATTTCTGGTTACTCATGTTGAGCAAATGGATCTGGGGAGAATATAATATGTTTGGTCTTTCACTTTTTTCTATCATTCCGGCCCTGATTTCCATTTATATCATGAATAAATGGATTGAAGAAGACACCACCGCATCCCTGAGATGGAGCGGCTCGCTAATGCTTTTCACAAGTGCGTTCTTTATCGGTTCGGGCCTTGTCCTGCGGATGGATATGCTGATGTGCATGTTCATTCTTCTTGCCCTGTACACGTTTTATAAACGCTATTCGGGCAAGGGCCAACCGAAAGACCGTTTCTTGCTGCCCTTCTATATTTTCATGGCTATTTTCTCGAAAGGACCTGTCGGTTTTATCGTTCCCTTGATAACTATGCTCGTCTTTCTGCTGGTGAAAAGAGACGTCCGTTCTTTCTGCCGGTATTTCGGCTGGAGAGAATGGGGTATTTTATCGGGATTCTGTGCCATATGGTTTCTCGGTATTTATCTCGAAGGAGGATCAACTTACCTGAATAATCTTCTTTTCCATCAAACCATAAACCGGGCGATTGATTCGTTCGACCACAAAAAAGCATTCTGGTATTACGGGGTGACGTTCTGGTACTCCGTGGCTCCCTGGTCTATCCTGTACATCACGACAATCGTTATCGCGATAAAAAAGAAACTACTCACGACAGATAAAGAAAAACTTTTCCTCTCGGCAATAGTCTCGACTTTCGTCATTCTTTCCATGTTCAGCGGAAAACTGGACATCTATATGCTGCCTCTGTTCCCGTTCTTCACATACTTGACGATCCTGTTACTACCCAAGATCAAGGAGAAATGGATTGCATTTTCCGTGCATATTCCCGTGGCAGCCCTTACCATCGCTCCCATCGCGGCATTTTTCATCCGCAATAAATTTAATGTTCCCGACTCGCCATTTATTTACGTCGCCATCATAACATTGTTTATTTTCAGTGTAACAGCCTGTTATTTACTATATCGCAAGCAAATATTCCGGGCGATCAATTGTACCGCACTGGGTATCCTTGCCACGTTGTTCACGGGAGCTTTCGCTTTACCCCAGATTAATCCATACATCGGTTTTACCGCCATGGCAACCGAAGCGAATCACATACGCGAAGAAGAGAATATTCATCATTATTACTATTATAAATTCCGTGGCGGAGAAAATATGGATGTTTATTTACACGAAGAGGCCACGAAGATCTCGACCGAGGATTCATTATTCAATATCTACCGGAAAGGCGACTGCATGATTTTTGTCAAAGAAAAGAACGTTATGCGTTCCCCGGCACTCTCGAACTGGATTCAACAAACCCATCACGAGAAGATCGGAAACTTTTATCTTATCCACCCCACTTTAAATACATCGTCTTTATATAATCAACCTTAGAAGTATTTCTATCCATTTACATACTTTATCCTTATATCTTGAAAAATACGATTAAGAGATGAAACATTTTTACGTATATTTGTCCCATGGTAACAATCAAGGACACAACATTAATTAAATCTTTCAATGAAGGGGATCCCATGGCTTTCAAGGTCATATTCGATCGCTATTATAAGATTTTGTGTTCCTACACCTACCATTTTATCCGCACGCCTTACGCTGTTGACGATATTGTGCAGGACATTTTCGTGGCCCTATGGAACAGACGGGAAAAATTTGATTGTATCGAAAAAATCAGTTCTTTTCTTTTTGTCTCCACACGTAACGCTTGCTTTAATCATGCCAAACATGAACAAATGAAAGCGGCAAAACTGAAAGAATTTGTTGCCCAAACAGATGAAGCCGTTTACGATGATTATATCATTATGGCTGAGTTCGACCAGAAATTAAACCACTGGTTAGAGTCCCTGCCCACGGAATGCCGCAAGATTATCGATATGTCTGTTTCCGGAATGAAAAATGACGAAATCGCCAAAGCCCTAAATATTTCCATTAACACAGTAAAAAATCAGAAGGTCAAAGGATTTAAAATTCTCAAGGAACTATATAAGGATGAATATCTTACAATCCTATTTTACATTTTCATATCACTTGGTGCAAAATAATTTACAAAAAAATAAATCCCGCATAGTACGTTAGAAGGAGTCGATTGTTATACTATAAAAGAGATAGCAATGACACCTAAAGATTGTGAACATATCGCCCATTTGCTTTTCCTAGCTTACACGGGGGAGGCAAGTCCCGACCAGCAAGAGGAGTTATCCCGTTGGTTGAAAGAGGATAAACATCACGATGATTTGTACCAGACAATCATGGATCACGAACGAATCCGCTCGGAACAAGAAGTATTTTTATTATTCAACCAGCAAAGAGCTTGGGCAAAGATTTCACAAAAGACTTACCGAAAAAGCAAAATGCTATATACCAATTTTTTACGGTATGCAGCCGTGTTCATTTGCTTTATCTGTGTCAGCGTATATTTCCTATATCCCGACAAACCGGAAGAAAAGATCGAAATTGCCGAGTTGTTCTTAGAACCCATTTCTTCCAAGGCTATTCTACAAAACGAACAAGACGTACGCATATCCCTGCCGGGTCAGTGCTATTCGATAAAAGATAGTACCCGTCATAAAAAACAGCTTGAAACATCTGAAATCCTGCGAATTTATGTACCCAAAGGAGGAGAGTTCGAACTCGTGTTAGCTGACGGAACACGTGTCTGGATGAATTCAGAGACAGAATTAAAATTTCCCCGTGCTTTTACCGGGGACAAGCGACAAGTGGAATTGGTTTCCGGAGAGGCTTATTTCGATGTCAGAAAAGATAAAACAAAACCATTTATCGTTCGGAACAAGGATTTGAATTTAACGGTATTAGGTACTCAGTTTAATATCCAGAATTATTCCGATGAGCATGAAATCATAACAACACTAGTCGAAGGTGCCGTGCAATTATCATCCGACAAGACTATTCTACACCCCGGGGAACAGGCCACTTACAACAAAGCAACACGAGAAGTACAAGTTGAAACGGTTGACACGGAACTTTTCACGGCATGGAGAGAAGGACGATTAATTTTCAAGTCCACTCGCTTAGAGACTGTTCTTAAACAATTGTCCCGTTGGTATGATGTTAAATTCGTGTACGAAGAAGAAAGATTAAAAGACTTAATCTTCTCCGGAAAGATGAAAAAATACGATAACGGTAATGTCATTTTAGGAATATTAAAAGCTACAGGAAAAATCGATTTTATACAACAAGACTCTGTTATACATGTAAAGAGACAATTAAAACAAAGACTTTAGTACGTTTAAAAACCAATAACCATGAAAAAAAATTCATCAATCCCCAAAGCGGGATTCAGACTTTTTCGGCCTGACCCGAGAATGTTCGGGAAACTATTTGCTCTTTTTATCTTCATGACATTTTGCACTTACTCGTACGGAGTGAGCCAAAACAAGAAAATGGATGTTCACTTCAACAACGCCTCGATTGATTTTGTTATCGAGTATCTGGAATCGGCAACGGACTACACGTTCGTGTACAACGACACGGATAAGGAAGGTGTTAAAATAACCGTCTCGTTGAAGGATGCGGACATCGTAACAATTTTAGATGCCGTATTTAAAGACACACCCCTCGCTTATCAGATAAAAGAAGACCGTATTGTGGTGCTAAGACGCAAGAATAATACGGTAAAAGCTGAAGAGGAGAAACAACTGGTCGTGAAAGGACGAGTGATTTCGGAAAAAGACAAAGAACCTATTATCGGGGCCACTGTTATCTTAGAAGGCACGACTTTAGGGGTTGCCACAGACGTGGAAGGCGAATTTTCAATCAACATTCCAGAAGATGCGAAAACACTCATCATCAGTAGCATCGGTTATGCTAAATATCGGTTTGTATTAAACTCGAATGTTTTTGATAAACTGAATATTATTCAACTGAAAGATAGCGTGAGCTTCGTTGACGAGGTGGTTATCGTCGGTTACGGAACTACCAAGGTAAAAGATGCTACCGGAGCCGTATCCCGACTCGGAGAAAAGGATATTGCCATGTCTCCGGCAGGAGCAAGCGTGCAAAGTATGTTGCAAGGACGGGCTCCCGGAGTAAACGTCATGATTCAATCGGCCTCTCCCACTTCCCCGGTAAATGTTATGATTCGAGGAATTTCAACGTTAACAGGAAACACTCAACCGTTATGGGTTATTGACGGGGTTCCCGATTATTCACAAAGTTCCACGGGAGACGTAACTAATGCTTTATTCAACTTGAATTTATCAGACATCGAAAGCATTGATATATTAAAAGACGTATCCGCAACAGCAATCTATGGTTCCCGGGCCGCCAATGGTGTCATCATCGTAACAACCAAACGGGGCAAACTGGGAATGCAACCGACCGTAGACCTTTCTCTCCGAGCCGGAATCCAGACCATCAATTCAAACAAGCTGAACGCCTTGAATGCGGCAGAATACAAGCGTTTCGTAGAGACAGTCGGTCGTCAATCCATTGAAATTGCCGGATTCGATTACAACACCCGACTTTTTTTCAATGAATCCAAATTCAATCAATTGAACACGAGCCAATGGGACGGTAGTATGCTGGAATTACTCCCCGATGCTTTCATGGACGGAGATACCGACTGGTGGGATGAAATGACCCAGAATGCTTTGACCACGCAATGCGACATTTCCGTGCGAGGTGGTACACAGAACTCTAACTACTTTATCTCTTTCGGGTACAATGATCAAAAAGGTGTTGTAAAAGGAGGACGCAGTAAATTATTAACAGGACGTTTGAATTTTGAAACATTAATCGGGAAACAGGTCAAACTAGGTGTCAATTTATCCGGATCATCCAGAAAAACCAATAACAAGGATAATCTTATTGACAATATCATCCGATTCCGTCCGGACTTCCCGGCATATAATGAAGACGGAAGTATTAACCTCGTAACAACAAGCACGGTGATCGAAAACCCGCATTTAACTCTGGCTAACCGAAACGATGGACGAGGTTTAACTTTCTCCGGTTCAGCTTTTCTGGAATGGACAATTTTGGACGGTTTGAAATTCAAATCTACCGGAACGGTTAATTACACAAATTCGCAAACCGACATTTTCTCTAAAAAAGGGACACGAGGATATGCCACGGCCTACAATAGCCGTAACTTAGGCAATAGTGAGAACAACACTTACGTGTGGGATAACACGCTAACTTGGATGAAGACTTTCGGCAAACACAATTTGGTTGCCATGGTCGGACATTCAATCGAAAAATACAAATCCAGAATGCTTTCCGGTGGTGCGGAAGAATTCCCGGATGAAGAGGTATTAATTAACCTAGGCAGCGGAGCTGACTCTTGGGCGGATAGTGATGAAGCCGGGAACACGCTCGTATCAGCCATTGCCCGTGTGAATTACAAATACAATAACCGTTATCTGGCAACCTTTACTTTCCGGACAGACGGTTCCTCGAAGTTCGGACCCGACAAGCGCTGGGGATATTTCCCTTCCGGGGCTCTCGCTTGGGTGATCTCTGAAGAAGAGTTTATGTCCCCCTTGAAATTGTATATTCCTTATTTAAAACTACGGGCTTCTGTCGGAAAGATCGGTTCTCAGAACTTGGGTAACTATGATTATATCTCCCTTATGGGAGCCGCATCCTATGACGGACAACCAGGAACAAAACCAACTTCTTTGGGAAATCCGGTCCTTCAATGGGAAGAAACTACCTCTATCGACGTGGGTCTTGATTTCGGTTTGTTAAACGAACGCCTTCGCGGAACAATCGGATACTACAATAAACAAATCAACAATCTGATCTACGACGGGTCTGTACCCGCAAATTCATCCTACACAACGGTCAACCAGAATGTTGGAACAATTGCCAATGTCGGATGGGAATTTGACATCCGGGGTGACGTTATCCGGACGGATAAAGTGAACTTTGAAATCGGCTTTAATATCGCCACAAACTCCGGAAAAGTAAAAAAACTGGATGGAATCGTGAAGGAGTTGAAAATGCCTTATTATTATGAATATGTTCGTTTGGTTGAAGGCGGACACATCGGAGACTGGTACGGTTATAAATATGCCGGTCGATTATTCCGGACTCAAGAGGAAATTATTGCACTAAAACCGGTGTCATCTACTGGGGTACAGGAAAACTATTTCGGTAGTTACAATTCTCCGGGTGACGCATACCTGATTGATCAGGACGGAGATGGAAAGATCACGGCAAAAGACAAAGTGAAATTGGGTAATTTTAACCCAAAATTTTTTGGCGGTTTTAACCTTTCACTCGGTTGGAAAAATCTATACGCAACC
>ERZ827150.435-NODE-435-length-62463-cov-4.312957_pt1 | contig 62463 bp, 75 predicted proteins | sample MGYA00519779_ERZ827150 | MGnify/ENA primary metagenome ERZ827150 (study PRJEB31778, sample SAMEA3449267) | human gut metagenome | biome: human gut; feature: human-associated habitat; material: faeces | place: United Kingdom | collected 2010/2012 ...
TATACGCCATTCAACATAAATGGAGGAAGCTGATATAATGACGATTCCCGACCTCTTTGATTTCGCCTTTATTCCCTCGTGGTATTTGCAGCTCGACGAGCTGGCCGAGCTGGCGCTGCCGGAAGCATGGCGATTCAAGCACCCGGAGCATTTCCCGAAAAAACCCGATACCCATATTTTAGAACGATATATTCAAAGTGTTTTTAGAAAGCAAGCGATTGATTATGATGCCGAGACAGATTTTAAGAAAAAGCAAGCGATTTTTCATTTTGAGAACGAGTTTTGTTGTTTTCACACCGGCCTGTATACCCGGAACTATAAAGGAATATATGCCTGTTTTGACCGAAACAAAAAGACCGATTCTTTACTCAAGTGGTTTTTCAAAGGCTTTGCGGACGAATACTCCCCGCTTTTGCGGTATGTTTCCCCGCTGCCTGAGAAGCCCCTCTATCAAATGCCGTTACAAGGTATTCATTATTTTTCAGATTGGCCGATACGGGTCAACGTGGAGCATATCCTCGGCGACCCGGCAAACATGGAACGACTGCCCGCAGAGATCCGGGATAACCGGAATCTGCCTTTGCTGTTAGAAACAGCGGTGGAGCTGGCCCGGCGTCAGGCAACCATCACCCCCGGAATCGTGGTTCCCCAGGCATACCAGCAGCGCGTCCAGTTTCTGCTGCCGCTGTGCCTGCGGGATATGGAGCAGCCAGATCTGGCTATGACGCTCCGGCCCATGGACGGGTACTATATGGGATATACCTGCCTGACGCTGCAAATGGCGTATGCCAACGCACGGCTTCTGGCGCGGCCCACTGCGCCGTGGCTGCTGTCGCTTGTGGAGTAGCATAATGGTCTGGAAATAGAGGGGTCAACCCGCCGCGCTTACAGCGCGGTGTTTTGATAAGAATATGAATGGAGCCCGATGGGCGGCACTTAGGTGCTGTCTGTCGGGCTTCTTTTTTTGCGTTTATGGCCTAAGTGCCGCTTGCCGGGCTCCGGAAGGAGCAGGGCATGAAAATCCGGTACGAATTTACAAACGGTGAGATTTCTGAAATCGAGGTGGATGAAAGCCTCGGCGAGCTGCTGGTGGAGTTAGACCGGCAGGCGTACAACAACGACCATAAGGAAACCCGCCGCCATACCTCCCTTGACGGGATGGAGTACGAGGGGGCGCTGTTCGCCGCCCCTGACGATCCGGCGGCAGAAGTGCTGCGGAGGGAGGATGCGGCCCGGCTGCTGCGGGCCATGGAGGCCCTGACCCCTGCCCAGCGGGAGCTGGTGTTAAAAGTTTACTTTGAGGGGCGCTCCTATGCTTCGATTGCCCGCGAAGAAAAAGTGGATGAATCCGCTATCCGTGATCGGATTCGACGAATTCATAAAAAAATGAAAAATTTTTTGGAATAGACCCTCCGGATTTGCCTTTCCCGTGGCCTAACAGTGAGAGCAACAAAAACCGGCTCTCGGAAAGGAGAAAGGCAACATGAACCACAACCTGAAAATCAGCCTTGCAGCCCCACCGGACAGCGGCGGAATCGTGCGCTGTAAAACGGTCAATCTGCGGGAGAGGCTGCTGCGCCGCCTGCTCGGTGATACCCGTCGGGTGACGATCATTGTTCCCGGCGGCAGCGTCAAGGCGTTGTCGGTGCAGGAAGTGTCGGAGGTGGGCGGCCATGAATGCGCGTGAGGAAATCCGCCCGGCGCTGCCCATGCCGATTAAGGCCACACCCTATCGCCACCAGATCGAAGCGTTCAACTTTGTGTGCGGGCTGTTCGGCCTGCTGCCGGGAGGTGAACGGGATGGCCCAAGCGACGGTGACGTGCAGCCTGTGCGGACGGAGCTTCCAAAAACCGGCCAGCGAGGTGCGTCCGCATAATTTCTGCTGCGCGGATCATGCCCGGAAATGGAATGCCCGGCGGCTGGCAGAGTATAACCGGACGGAGAACCCTCTCAATAAGCCGGGCGGCGCGGTGTCCTCCCGAAAGAAGCACCGGGAAAAGCTATCCGGCCAAGGTGCGGGAAAGGCTTACCGGAAATTCTACGGCAGGCACGAGCATAGGGCGATTGCCGAGGCTATGCTGGGCAGGCCCCTGCGCCCCGGCGAGGTGGTACACCACCGTGACGGCGACAAGCTCAACAACGATCCCTTGAATTTGGAGGTGCTGCCCTCTCAGGCGGAGCATACCAAAACCCAGCGCCGCGACAAAAGAGGGAGGTGGTGCCTATGACATCCATCAAAACCAGCCCCGGCTGTGCTCTTTTGATGGAAATGCCAGCCGGATAGGAACCGGAAAAAGTCTAACGGCTATCGCCATCACCGGGGCGCTCGCGCAGGCTGGCCGAATTCGGCGGGTGCTCGTTGTGGCCCCCCTCTCCATCCTCGGCGTATGGGAGGAAGAATTCGGGAAATTCGCCGCTTTCCCGTATGCACTGGCGGTACTTTCCGGCGCGGGAGCCAAGAAGCTGGATACCCTGCGGCACATGACCGGAACCGCCTTACAGGTGGCGGTTGTGAACTATGAGAGCGCGTGGCGGATGGAAAAAGACCTCGCCGCATGGCACCCCGATTTGATTATCGCGGACGAGGGCCACAAAATCAAAACCCACAATATCGCCGCCAGCAAGGCTATGCACCGGCTGGGGGCGCGGGCCAGCTACCGGCTGCTGCTCACCGGCACGGTGATAACCAACAAGGCCATTGACGTGTTCAGCCAGTACAAATTCCTGAATCCCGCCATCTACGGCCAGAGCTTTTACGCTTTCCGCAACCGTTACTTCGACATGGTGGGCTATGGCAACCACACCCCGGTGCTCAAAAGATCCATGGAGGCGGAGCTGACCGAAAAGCTCCACAGCATTTCCTACCGGGCGACCAAGGCGGAATGCCTCGACCTCCCGGAAACGGTGGACGTGATCCGGCAGGTGGATTTAGAGCCTGCCGCCCTGCGGGTATACCGCCAGCTCGTCAAAGAGAGCTATGCGGAATTATCCGGCGGCAAGGAGATCACGGCTCCGAATATTCTGGCCCGGCTGCTGCGACTGTCCCAGCTCACCGGCGGCTTTCTTGGAAACGACGATTCCAACGCCGTGGAACAGGTAAGTGCCGCAAAGCTGGCGGCCTTGGAGGACATTCTGGACGGCGCGGCAGCCGAGGGCAAAAAGCTGGTGATAATCGCCCGCTTCCTGCCGGAAATCAAGGCGGTCTGCAGGCTGCTGGAAAAGCGGGGACTTGGGTATTCCTGCATTACCGGCGAGGTCAAAGACCGAAACGAGCAGGTGGCGCGGTTTCAGAACGATCCGGCGGTCGTAGCCTTTGTGGGCCAGATCGCCACGGCTGGCTTGGGAATTACCCTGACCGCCGCTTCCACCATGGTGTTCTATTCCCTCGACTATTCCATGTCGAACTTCGAGCAGGCCAAGGCCCGGATTCACCGGGTGGGCCAGAGGAACCTCTGCACCTACCTGTATCTTGTGGCCCGTGGGACGGTGGATGAAAAGGTGCTGGCGGCCTTGAAGGATAAGGCCGACCTTGCAAAATCCCTTGTGGACGATTACCGCAGCGGCAAAAATCCGTTCGCGGTGTAGGAGGAAATATGTCAGAAGAACTTTTTGTGTTAGCCGACCGGCTCCGGGCGCTTCGTGACGAGAAGGCCGAAGCGGAGCAGCGGCTGAAAGAACTGAACGCTGCCATTGACGAGGCGGAATACCGCCTCTCCGAGATGATGGCGGAGAGCGAAACGCAGAACTTCACCCGGCAGGGCATGATGTTCTGCTTAACCACCAAAACCCGCGCTTCCGCCATGGCGGGGCGCAAGGAGGAATTATTCGAGGCCCTGCGCGGCGAGGGGTACGGCGACCTCGTGTATGAAACGGTCAACGCCAACAGCCTTTCTGCCTTTGTCAAGGAGCAGATGGCGGAGAACGGCGACGCGCTGCCCGGCTGGCTCGACGGGCTGGTGAATGTTTTTGAAAAAACCGGCGTGAGCCTGCGGAAAGCGTCAAAGTAAATTTTTAGGAGGATGTATTCCATGAGCAATAAGAACGAAGAACTGGCGATCCAGAACAGCGGTTTTCTGGCCCTTGCCGATTTCAACATGAACGAGAGCATGGCCGAGGAGCTGGAAGGTTTGGAGGGCGGCTTTGACCGGATCAGGATTCCGGCGGGTGGAGCCACTATGTATGAGCTGCCCGGCGACGAGGCGGACGAACCGGAAGCGGTCAAGGAATTCTCCGCCGTGATTCTGTACCATCATCCCGTTTTGCAGTATTACAAGGAGAAATACACCGGGGGCAGCAACCCGCCCGACTGCGGCTCCTTCGACGGGATCACCGGCGAGGGCGACCCCGGCGGGGCCTGTGCGAAATGCCCCCTGAATCAGTTTGGAAGCGGTGAGAACAATGCGAAAGCCTGTAAGAGCCGCCGCCGGATTTTCCTGCTGCGGGAGGGCGAGCTGTTCCCGCTGATCCTCTCCCTGCCCACCGGCTCTATGAAGGAGTTTTCCCGGTACATCAAGCGGCTGCTCAGTAAGGGCAAAAAGAGCAACATGGTGGTGACCCGCTTCTCGCTGCGCAAAGCGACCAACAGCAGCGGGATCGCCTATTCGCAGGCGCAGTTTGCCGTTGACCGGTCTTTGACCGCCGAGGAGCAAATCCTGCTGAATAAGCTCAGCGAGCAGGTCAAGGCGTACAGCCGCCGGGTGGGCTTTGATGCCGAGGAGGCCGAAACGGCTCCCTTGGTAGACCCGGACACCGGCGAGGTAATCGAAGCCCTGTAAAACCAAACCGCCCGTGCGGAGGGGGCCGGACGGCCCTCTCCGCCTTTCGGGCAGATCGGAGAGAAAAATGGACTATACCTGCGTTTTGACGCTCAACAAGATAAAAGCATATCTGGCCGGGGCTGCTGTGGTCGGCTTCGACTTTGAAACCTCGCCGCTGGACGAATACCGCTCGGAGGATCGGGCTGCGCTGGACGCGCACAAGGCCGCCATTACCGGGGTAAGCCTTTCCGTATCCGAGGGCAGCGGTATCTATGTGCCGCTGCGGCACCGTACCGGCAAAAATATCCCGAAGCCGGAGGCGGTCATGGCATATCTCAAAACCGCCCTGTTTGAAAACCCCGCCGTCATTAAGGTGGCGCACAATCTCGCTTTTGAGGCCATGTTCCTCTATGCGCTGGATACGGTGGTACAGCCGCCCTGCTATGACACCATAGCGGCGGCACAGCTTACCCTCAAAAGCAATACCGTTTTCCGGGGCCTCTCGGACAGCGGTCTCAAAACCCTTGTGCCGCAGCTTTTCCATGTGGAGCTGCCGGATTTTATGACCGTGACCGGCGGGCGGAGCTTTGACGAGCTCGACCCGCAGGACGGGGAAACCGTCCGCTATGCCTGCGCGGACAGCGATTATGCCCTGCGGCTGTATCACCTGACGGGCGGGTGGTTCGACAAATACCTTCCGAAGCACCGCCGCCTTGTGGAACAGGTGGAAAGCCCCACAGCGGTCTACTGCGGCCTTATGCGGTACAACGGCCTGCTCATGGATCGGGCCGCTATGGAGGCAAAACGAGCGGAAGCCGAGGAGCGCATTTCCAAAATTCGGGAGGAGATTGCCTTTCTCATTGGTGACGTGGAGATCGGGGCCAACGCCTCCACCTCCGCGTTCAAAAGTTATCTTTACAACGACCTGAAATTGCCGGTGCTGAAAACAACCGCAAAATATCAGGAAGCTGCCGACGACGAGGCCATGATCCTGCTGGCAGACTGGTGCCGGGAGAATCGCCCGGAATTGGTGCGCCTTTTTGAGCTGGTGCAGGAATACCGGCGCTGGGGAAAAATCAAGGGCACCTATCTGGACGGATATCTGCGGCATATCAACGAAGCCACCGGGCGGATTCATCCTGATCTTTTGCCTTTGGGGACGGAGACGGGGCGGTTTGCCTCCCGGAACCCCAACCTGCAAAATATGCCGCGTAAGGGCAACGATCCGGTGGGGATTCGCTCCATGCTGGTGGCCCCGGAGGGCTGCGTCCTGCTCTCGTTGGATTTCAGCCAGATCGAGCTGCGCGTCGGCGCGTTCTATTGCCGGGATGAAAAAATGCTCCAAACCTACCGGGATGGCGGCGACATTCACGCGCAGACCACCTCGGTTATTTACCATATCCCGGTGGAGCAGGCGGCGGATAAGGACAACCCGGATTACAAGGAGCGCCGGACGATTGCGAAAAACTGCAATTTTGGGGTGTTCTTCGGCCTATTCCCCAAGGGCCTGCAGCGGACGCTGAAATTCAAGGCGGGGCTGGATACCCCCCTCGGCGAATGCGAGAAAATCATTTCCAACCTAAAGGCCGGATACCCGCAGCTCACCGTCTGGCAGGACGTGGTGAAGCGGCAGGCGGCTGTCCGCCGGTACAGCGAGACGTGGCTGGGCCGCAGGCGGTATCTCCCCGGCATGGCCTCCGAGGATTGGGGCAAACGGAGCTTTGCGGAACGGTGCGCCATGAACACCCCCATACAGGGCACCGCCGCCGACATATTGAAGCTGGCTCTTGCCCGGCTGGTGGTGAAGCTGCCGGAAGCTCCGTGGCTGCGGCCTCTGCTGCAAATCCACGACGAGCTGGTGTTCGAGCTGCCCGCCGACAAGGTAGAGGAAGCAGCGGCGCTGATCCGGGATTGTATGGAGGCCCAGCCCTTCCCGGAATTCGACGTGCCGATTGTAGCCGAAGCGGCAGCGGGGCCGAGCTTCGGAGAACTGGCGGAAATGGAGGCGATACAATGAGCGTGAATCTGTATAACGGAGAACGATACTTTGACCCGACGGCCTATGAGGCCCTGACGAATATCGAACGGGAGGCCAAGCGGACATACCGCCCGTTGGTCTTTATCTGCTCCCCCTATGCCGGGGATATCGAGTGCCATATCCGCCGGGCGCAGGGGTATTGCCGGTTTGCGGTATCGAAAAATTGTATTCCCATAGCGCCCCATCTGCTGTTCCCACAATTCATGGAGGAAAGCGATCCGGAGCAGCGCCGCCTCGGCATCTTCTTTGGACTGGTTTTGCAGAGCAAGTGCAAGGAGGTGTGGGTGTTCGGCGGCAATATCACAAAGGGCATGGCGGTGGAGATTGAAAAGGCCCATGAGCGCGGCCTGCCTGTCCGGTACTTTACCGAGCGATGCGTGGAGGTGGTACGGAAATGAGGAAAGCACTGAATATCCCGCTGGAAGAATTTCTCCGCCCCTTCTTCGGGCCGGGCGAGCGCATCTGCCTGCGGATATTTGACGATAGAAAAACCGGAACCTTCAAAGGGGCCAAGCTGGAAACAACCCTCTCCGGCCTGCCGGGCCTGATGGATACCCTCAAAAAGCACAACGAGAAAAACCGGGGCATTTATTTTGTGGTGAACTTCGGCGGCCATGAGGACAGCGAGATCACCCGGATCAACGCGCAGTTTATGGAGTGCGACGAGCTGTCGCTGGACGAGCAGCTTAAACAGATTGAAGCGTTCCCGCTGGAACCCTCGCTCATTGTGAAAACCCGGAAATCCCTGCATACTTACTGGCTTATCAAGGATGGGGACGTGGCAGCCTTCCGCCGGGTACAAAAGCGCCTCGTGGCTCAGTTTCATGGGGACAGATCCTGCGTCAATGAAAGCCGGGTGCTTCGCCTGCCGGGCTTCTACCATTGCAAGGAGGAGCCGGTCATGGTGGAATGTATTCATTTCCACCCGGAGCTTCGCTATACGCAGGCCGAGCTGGAACAATACCTGCCGCAGATTTCCGAGGAACCCGCCGCGCCTGCCGGGCCAGCGGCCAAAGGGACGCAGCAGGGCCTTTCTCTGGTCTTGAAACGCTGTGACTTCATCCGGCATTGCCGGGACAATGGGGCCACCCTCCCGGAACATGATTGGTACGCCATGATTACCAATCTGGCGGTTTTTGAGGGCGGCGAGCGGGCCATCCATGAGCTGTCCGCCCTATATCCGGGCTATACGGCGGCGGAAACGCAGGAGAAGATCCAGCATTATCTCGCCAGCGGCACCAAGCCCATCACCTGTAAGGCGATAGCGGAGAAAGGCTTTGCCTGCCCGAAGCTGGCGGACGGCTCCTGTTCCTGTAAGGCCCCGGCGGCCCTCTGCTATCAGCCCATGTCCCTCGACGAACTGCGGGAGGCGCTGGCTGCTTCGGAGGTATATACCTCCCCGGTGGAGGATATGAGGGCGGCCAAGCGGTTTGTGAAAGAATCCCTCTACAACATAGAACCGCTGGACGCAGGGCCGTTTATCGAGTATGAAATAAAGGAGCATTTCCGGCTCAAACCGGCGGATACCAAGGCGCTGGCCGCTTATCATAAGGAACTGCACAAGGCGTATACCGCTAAAAAGGACGCACGGCAGGCGGCGGAGGAAAATGGCCTGCCGGAATGGTACGAGATGACCGAACGCGGCGGCCTGCGCTTCCGGCCCGGTGTTCTGGCCGATTATCTGGCAAAGGAAGCGGCGGCCTTTTATTCGACCGGGACGTTTTACGCCTATGAGAACGGGGTGTACCGCATACGCAATGACCTGTGGGCGGCAAACAAGGTGCGAGAGTATATGATGGTCGGATCGGCGACGCAAAACGCCATCACCGACTGTGCATGGCAGTGGCGAATTCAGATCGTCAAGCCGTTGGAGGAAATCAACGCCAACCCCTTTGTTATCAATCTGAAAAACGGCCTTTACAATGTGCTGGATCGCACCCTTGCCCCGCATACTCCCACTTTTTATTCTACGGTGCAGATTCAGGCTGCCTATAACCCGGAGGCGGAATGTCCCGCCTTTTTGAAGTATCTCCATGGCGTACTGGATGAACCGGAAATCCAGCTCATGCAGGAAATCTTGGGCTATTTTCTCGTGCCGCTGAACAAGGCGCAGAAATCCTTTGTGCTGGTGGGCGCGCCCAACGCGGGCAAATCTACGATTCTCTCGGTGGTACAGGATATATTGCTGGGGCGGGAAAATGTGTCGAATATCCCGTGGCAGGGGCTGGGCGACCGGTTCAACAAGGCGGAACTGTATGGCAAGCTGGCGAATATTTTTGCCGACCTGCCCACAAAGGCCATTGAGGACAACGGCTTTTTCAAAGCGGCCACCGGCGAGGACTACATCTCGGCAGAACGCAAAAACAAAGATCCGTTCTCTTTCCGGCCTTACGCACGATTCCTGTTTAGCTGCAACGAGATCCCCCGCAACTACGGGGATCGCTCGGACGGCTTTTATCGCCGACTCATTATCATCCGGTTTTCACATTCCGTTCCCAAGACGAAGCGCGATCCCAACCTGCTGGAAAAGCTGGCGGCAGAACGGGACGGGATTCTCATGTGGGCGCTGACCGGCCTACACCGGCTCATGGAGCAAAATTATCAGTTTACCGAAACGGAGGCCACGCAGGAGGAGCTGCGGCGGTACAAGGTGGAGAGCAACAGCGCTTTGCTGTTCGTGGAGGAATGCTGTGTGATTTCTCCCGACGCGGTATCGGCGCGGGAGGAAGTGTTTGACCGGTATCGGGAATATTGCGTCCGGAATGGCCTTCGTGCCATGTCACAGACGAGCTTTAATCGAGATGTCGAGGGCATAGCATCCACGATACGTCGGGCAACGGACAATGTTGCTTCCAGGCGTATATGGCGCGGCCTTGGCCTGCAAAAATGAAAAGTGACGGGTTTGACGGGTGTTGTTCATCTCTCTTATATAGGACAACCAAGGGTGAGTTAAAATAAAAATAAAGATAATATATATAGCAACTCACTTTTTCTCGTCAAACCCGTCATGTTATGACGGAGGTACTCATGATGGAAAAAGATATCGTGGCCGCGATCCTGCGGCTTCTCAAAAAACGTCCCCGGTGCTTTGCATGGAAAACCCACGGCGGTATGTACGGCACAGCGGGAATCCCGGATATAATTGCCTGCGTGGACGGTCGGTTCGTGGCGCTGGAAGTCAAGCAGCCCGGCGGGAAACCCACCCGCCTGCAGGAGATCACCCTCGGCAAAATACGGGAGGCTGGCGGTATCGCCGCTGTGGTTACGTCGGTACAGGAGGCAAAACAGACCCTTGTTGAGAAAGGAGGTGCCGCATGACGGCGAAAGATTATCTCAGCCAAGCCTACCGGCTCGACCAGCGGATCAACAGCAAGCTGGAACAGGTTTGCAGCCTGCGGACTTTAGCGACCAAGGCGACCTCTACGATCTCGGACACACCACCCAGCGGGAGCCGGAACGTAAAGACGATGGAAAGCATTGTGGTGAAAATCGTGGACTTGGAAAACGAGCTGAACGAGGATATTGATACCCTCGTCGATCTCAACCGGGAAATCGTGGGCATTATTAAGAAAATCGACAACCCGGAATTTCAGACGCTTTTAGAGCTGCGGTATTTATGCTTCCATTCATGGGAGCGCGTGGCGGTCGAGATGGGCTACGACCTGCGGTACATACACAAGCTGCACCATAAGGCGCTGGCGAAATGCTCCGCCTTTATCCCGGCTCAGAAATAAAGAAAACCGGTGCGTACCTGAAAAAGGTGTGCACCGGAAATTTTCTGTTTTTGCGAAAGAGGACACTAAAAGACATAGAAAGACACTGTTACAATCTGATAATATTATAATAGCCAAAAAATAGAGGATAGCCGCCGGGGGTTCCGGCGGTTTTCTTCTGCCCTGAAAGGAGGCGGCAGCCTGTGCCCTATAAACCCAAGCGCCCCTGTTCCTATCCCGGCTGCCCGCTTCTCACCAGCGGGCGATATTGCGAGGAGCACCAGCGGCTCGTCACGGCGCGATATAACAAATATGAGCGCGATCCAGCCAGTAAGCGGCGATATGGCCGGGCATGGAAGCGCATCCGCGACCGGTACATATCCGCCCATCCGTTGTGCGAGAGGTGCCAGCGGGCCGGAAAAACTGTCCCCGCCGAGGAAGTCCACCATATTCTGCCGCTTTCCAGGGGCGGCACCCATGTGGAGGATAATTTGATGTCCCTGTGCCACAGGTGCCATTCCGAGATTACCGCCCGCGAGGGTGGCCGGTGGGGCTGAAAATTCTTTTCAGAATAAGCGAAAAAGGCTTGTAATCACCCACCCGTTTGGTAAGCTGTCAGCACATCAAACGAGGAGGCGCTATTATGAAGATTACAAGTAAAAAGCTCGGCCAGTATCCTTGGTGGGAAGGAACGATTGAAGGCTATCATTTTCAGGCGGCGGTCTACGACGAGCCTTCGGAGTATGGTATCAACGAAGGCCGCACCAGCAAGCTCATGGTATGGGATGAGGCGGAACGGCGGCGGACGCGGAATATATTCAGCGCCGCCATAATGAACTATGACCGGGGCTGGGATATTAAACCCAAGGTACAACATAAAGCGTTGATAGACGAGCTGGTTTCTTTTCTGGAAAACCTTCCAGCATACGAAGAATAGCAGACTGCGACCGCCACCCGAAACCGGGCGGTGGTTTTTTGTTGTCCCGGAGGGGGTAAGCAAATCTCTACATTGTGTGAAATGTGTAGCGGGCGTGGGGTATCGCGCAAAAAAATCCCGGTTCAAAGGGGGGATTAAAGATTTTCGAGGAAGGAAGTGAACAAAAGGCATGGCAAAAGATGGAACCAACCGAGGCGGCAGACGTGTCCGTGCCGGAGATAAGCCGGACGCTTTGGTGGATAAAATCGCCGCTGGGCGTAAGGCGCAGATTATAGAGCCGCCCATCACGGAGCTGGACGGCGACGGTCTGGAAGGGACTGCCCTTTCCGGGGCAGATATGCCGAACCCCAGCGAATATTTGAGTGCCAGACAGCGCGACGGGAAACCCCTCGGCGCTGATTTGATATACACCGAAACCTGGGACTGGCTGCAAGCCAGAGGCTGCGAAAAGCTCGTCAATCCCCGGCTGCTGGAAGCCTACGCGCAGGCGTTTGCCCGCTTCATCCAATGCGAGGAAGCGATCAGCACCTATGGCCTGCTGGGGAAACACCCCACCACCGGCGGCGCGATCACCAGCCCCTTTGTGCAGATGTCGCAGTCGTTCCAGAAGCAGGCCAACCTTTTGTGGTATGAGCTGTTCGATATCGTCAAGCAGAACTGTACCACCGCCTTTGTGGGCAACCCGCAGGACGATATGATGGAACGGCTGCTCTCGACCCGGCGCGGCAGTTAAAAGATAATTTTAAGTTTGGAGGCCCCTATGAATATTTTACAGCTTCCTTTATCGGAGGTTCATCCATACAAAAACAATCCCCGGAAAAACGATAAGGCCGTGGACGCGGTGGCGGAAAGTATCAAGCAATACGGCTTTCTCGTGCCGCTGGTGATTTCCAAGGAGCGCGAGATCATTACCGGCCATACGCGATACCGGGCCGCGAAAAAGCTGGGCCTTGCCTCTGTTCCCTGCATTCTGGCCGACGAGCTGACACCGGAGCAGGTCAAGGCGTTCCGGCTGGTGGATAACAAGGTGGGCGAGCTGGCCGAGTGGGACGTGGAGCTTCTCCCTTTGGAGCTGGCGGATATAGCCGCCGATCTGTCAGCGTTTGGATTTGAAACCGTTTCCGAGGACGATTTCGGCGAAGCGTTCACGCTGGATTCCGGTGAAAAAAAGCCGTTCCAGCAAATCAGCCTCACCCTCCACGACGAGCAGGCCAAGCTGATCCTCGCCTGCATTGATTACGTCCATAAAAACGGCGAGGTCAAAGAAACCTATGGCAACGAAAACACGAAAGGCAACGGCGTGTATGAGGTGGTGCGACAATGGGCCGCGCAAAGGAAATTACTCTAAGGGTGATCCCCGGCAGTATCGCCAACCCTTTTGTACGCCGCCACCATTACAGCGGCAAGGTCGTCAACAACAGCAGCCTGCATTTTGGGGTGTTTCTCGACGGCCAGCTCCATGGGGTGATGAGCTACGGCCCCAGCCTCAACAAACGGGTCATCCTGCCGCTGGTAAAGGATACCGGCTGGAACGAATATCTGGAACTCAACCGCATGGCTTTTGACAGCTATCTTCCCCGGAACAGCGAAAGCCGGGCCATTTCTATGAGCATTCGGCTTTTGAAGAAATACGCGACCCATGTAAAGTGGATTGTGAGCTTTGCGGACGCTTGTTCCTGCGGGGATGGAGCGATCTACCGGGCCAGCAATTTTGTATTGACCGGCATGAAAGAAAACGAAGCGCTCTGCCTGCTGCCGGACGGCACCAAAATTCACAAGCTGACGCTGGAATCCCAGCCGACCATGCCCCGACCGGAGCTGGGCGGTCGCACCTTCTTTGATGTAACCGGCGGGAAATTCAGCTTCAAGGCGTATCTGGAAGCCGCCAATGCTACGCTACTGCCGGGCTACCAGCTCAGGTATATCTACTTCATAGATAAGCGCAAGCGCCGGGATCTGACGGTGCCGGAAATTCCCTTCTCCCGGATCGACGAGTTGGGAGCCGGAATGTACCGGGGCGAAAAAATTACCGTGGCAGAACGCCATGTGGGAAAGGAGGCCGAAGATGGGCCGGGCAAAAGAAATTGTGATGAAGGTCATCCCCGCCAAGGTGGCGATCCCCTTCGTCAAGACTTACCATTACAGCGGGAAGGTTGTCAATAACAGCAGCCTGCATTTCGGGGTGTTTCTGGATAACCAGCTTCACGGGGTGATGTCCTACGGCCCCAGCCTCGACAAGTCAAAGATTATCGGTCTGGTGAAAGACACCGGCTGGAACGAATTTCTCGAACTCAACCGCATGGCCTTTGACAGCTACTTGCCCCGCAATTCTGAGAGCCGGGCTATCGCCATGAGCCTGCGGCTGATTAAAAAATACGCGCCGCAGATTAAATGGGTGATCTCCTTTGCGGACGCTTGCTCCTGCGGGGACGGCACCATCTACCGGGCCAGCAACTTTGTGTTGACCGGGATCAAGGAGAATTCGAACCTTGCCGAGCTGCCGGACGGCATCCGCGTCCACAAAATGACGCTGGCGAGCAACCCCACCACGCCCCGCAAGGAGCTGGGGGGACTTACCTTTTTTGACGTGACCGGCGGCACCTACAATTTCAAGAAATATCTGGACTATGTGGGGGCCACGCCGATCCCCGGCTTCCAGCTCCGGTATATTTACTTCATAGATAAGATCAAGCGGCAGGATTTGACCGTGCCGGAGATTCCATTTTCCAAAATCGACGAGCTGGGCGCGGGTATGTATAAGGGCGAGAAAGTCTCGCAGGCCCAGCGCCACAGCAAGGGAACGCCGGAGTAGCTTCCGGCATATATGCGCGGGTAGGCTAACAGCAGACCGCCCACCATCCGGTGGGAAGCGGCGGTGCAACCCCGTCCTCCGCGCTCCAAAAATAACGCCCTTGCTTTTCGGCGGTGTGCAGGGTAAGCTGTCCTCACATTCTGAAAGCGAGGGGTTTTTATATGAGCAAAAGCTATTTGAAGATCGGCAGCTATACGCCGGAAACCAAAGACGCCGAGGCCGATATTGACCGGGAATATTACCGGCAGGGCTGGGTTGTAAAGGACGAGGAGGCGTTCCTCCTCCACCCGGATCGGGTGTGCTATGTGCCGGAGCTTTCCGACACAGCCTATACACGGGAAGATTTTATGGGCCTGTGCAACGAGCAGGAGGAATTTGCCGCCGAGTGCTTCTATGCGGTGGACTGGCAGCACCCGGAAACATGGATTGACGAGCAGTACAAGTATGACGAGTGGGGCCGGTGCGAACGCTGCCAGCAGATTTACGACATGGGAGGCGAGCCTTGCCCCTGTCCTATATGCGGAACGCCCCCGGAGGGTGATGAAGGAGAACAAGATGGAGATACGAAAGGTAGAGGCCGCCCGGCTGAACCCGGCGGCATATAACCCGCGCCGGAAGCTAAAGCCCGGCGACAAGGATTACGAAAAACTGAAACGCTCTATTGAGGAGTTTGGGTTTGTAGAGCCGGTGGTCTGGAATCAGGCCACCGGCCATGTTGTAGGCGGACACCAGCGGCTGCAAGTGCTGCTGGATATGGGCGAAACCGAGGTTGACTGCGTGGTGGTGGACTTAGACCCCCAGCGGGAGAAAGCCCTCAACCTTGCCCTCAACCGGATACAGGGTGATTGGGACGAGGAAAAGCTGGCGGCGCTGATCGGTGATCTGGACGCTTCCGGCTTCGACGTGTCGTATACCGGTTTTGACGCTGGGGAAATCGACGCGCTCATGAACCGTTTTTATTCCGCCGAGGCGGTGGAGGACGGCTTTGACGAAACAAAGGCTGCGTCGGAGATCCAAGCGGCGGGCGGTGCCGTCACCCGGCCCGGCGACCTGTGGCAGCTCGGCAGCCACAGGCTTCTGTGCAGCGATCCGGCCTCCGGTGAGGATATGGCCCGCCTTATGGGGAGCGAGCGGGCGGCCTGCGCGGTTGCGCCCCCGCCTGCTATTTCCCGCTCGGAGTATATCAAGCAGGGCTTGGAACCGTGGCTTGCCCGTATGCGCCAAGCGGTGGAGCACCTCTGCCGGTACGCGGAGATTGTCTGCTGGAATACAGAGGATCTGTTCGCTACCGGCTCCCAGTATATAGAACCCACCGGCCTTTACAGTATGCGGCTTTTTGCCGACTGGAACTACCGGCCCTTGTGGATTCGCGTCTGGAAGAAGCAAGGGGCGCAGGCCCGCGCCGGTTCCACCCATCTCACCAGCCTAAAGCCCCAGCGGCAGTTTGAGTATCTGGCGGCCTTTGCCGGAGAGCAGGCCGAGGAGTACAATCTGCCGGAATATGCGTGGGTGTCCGCCTTTGCGGCCCACAATTATCATTTTGTCAAACGCCTCACCAAAGAGGAGCGCCGCAAGTGGGGCTACGCTGCCGTGTGGGAGATTGGCTCCGAGAAAGAGAACGCCCCACCGGTGCCGGTGGAACTGCCCTGGCGGTGTATGAAAATGCACAGCGACCCCGGCGGCCTGATCCTCGACCCCTTCTGCGGGGGCGGCTCCGCTTTGATTGCCGCCGAGCAAAGCGGGCGGCGCTGCTTCGCCATGGAGAGCGACCCTCTCGCCTGTGATCTGGCCGTTTTGCGCTGGGAACAGTTTACCGGCAAGAAGGCCCAGCGGATGGAAAAATAAAGATTCAGAATTTTTGCTTTTCTCCTTGTATTTTGCGGTGTTCCAGGGTAATATGTGTCACACAAAAATACAAGGAGGTTTGATACTATGGCAAAGAAAACTTTTGAAACGGTTCTGAAATGGAATGGCGGCGGAGCGTTTTGGGCAAAAGTCGAGGTTGGCGCGGACGGCTGGGGCCGGGTATATGATGCCTCTGACGGTCTGTACTGCGGATCGCTCAATCCTCTGCGTACCCGGCAGCTCATGCAGGAGGCGGCCTATGGAGAATAAAGAGGATTCGCGGGCTATCCTGCACAGCCTTCGCAAGGTGCGCCGGATGGCGCGAAGGCTGCTGCGCGTTCCGGTTGACTGCCTGTGGGTAGACGGCGACGATATTGCTGACGCGGAATATGTGACCGAAGGGCTTGGAATCGTCCTGCGCCGGGTATGCGGACGGCCGGACGTATCCATGCCGCCTTTCGAGGCAGGCGCTGCCCATGCGGTACAATTTCGCTGGTTTATCCAAAAGGCGGCCCGGCAGGCTGGTACAATCCGGCGGGCCATCTTTTTCGGACAGGTATCCAAGGCCCGGCTTGCTGAGGAGGCATGGGCGGGCCTCGATAGTGCGGAGACCTTTCTCGACTCTTTCCTGTTCGAGAATGTTCACCGGGAAAGGAGGCGGCGCAGATGACGTTTCCGAGAAAAGAAATTGTGGAGGCTGTCCGCGCCCGGTATCCCAAAGGGACGCGGGTGGCGCTGGTATCCATGGACGACCCCTACAGCAAACTCAAACCCGGCGACCGGGGAACGGTGGAATACGTGGACGATACAGCCACGGTTCATGTGCGCTGGGATTGCGGCTCCGGCCTCGGCGTAGTCTATGGCGCGGATCATATCCGCATTTTGGAAGGCGGTGATTTTGAATGAGCGGAATTTTCCACGAGGGACGCTGGTATGAAAGCACCGACATGGTATGCCGCCGGTGCGGAGGCCCCGTCTACGCCTCCGACATTCCGGAATACAGTTATCAATGCTTTCATTGTGACGAAGATTTCTATTCCTTTGAGGTGGAGGAGCAGGACGCGCTTTACTTGCCGCCGGTCATGGTGGCCCGCCCGGTGCATGGGATCACAATCAATAGTGAGTTGGAATATCTGTTGGACGAATGCGGCGAGCCCCGCATATTCCAGAACCAACCGGAGGCGGAAGCGTTCCTGCTGAAACATGGCTTAATCGGCGAGGATTTGGAACAGGTCTATTTCGAGGAGGTGTCGGGAGATGAATAATAAAGGCTGTGCCTTTGAAATGAAGGGCGGCGGGACTTCCCGCTATTTTGCCAGCCCAGCGGTGAAGGGGCTTGCGGATTTCGTCCGTTTCCTCTATGAGAATCGGGGCAGCGCGGATAAAGCGCCGCGTCCGCTCCCGCAGCGGATACCGCAGGTCGTGGAGCTGACCGAGGCTGAGTGGGACGATATAGCGGACAGCAACGACAGCGGGTATTCCTGCATTCTTATCATAGATATTCGGGAAAATCAGGTGTGGATCAGCGAGGATATTGGGGACGGTATGGCGATCTATTTCTTTCCATTCACGGCGGTGATGGAGGTAGTGACCTCCGGCGGTACGGACGTATGGGAACGGCTCCTGAAAGAGTACCCGTCAGCCAAAATGGGCGGCTGATTTTCCAGAGAAAAAAGCCTGAATTATCGGGCTTTTTTCGTCGTGAAGCCTTGTCTTTTGAGGTGTTACAGAGTAAACTCCACTCACATCAAAAAAGGAGGTTTCACTATGAACCAAGCAACCAAGACAAAGCAGGCGGCCTTTGAGGAACTTATGCGGGAAAACGGCTTCCAGTACCTCGGAGCGACTACCTACGACGGGAACTTTATGTATGAGCGCACATGGCGGCATACGTCCGACGTGGCCTTTTACGGCCCCATGGAAAGCACCTACAAGGTGGTGGCATATATCGCCTACGGCACCCCGATCATTCAGCTTTTCCAGAATGGCCGGGCGCTGGGCACCCGCGACTATTCCAGCCCGAGGCGGGCGCTGAATGCCATCCGCGAAATCCTCCGGTGCGCCGGACATGAACTGTAAGGGGGTGCTGTTGTGGGTGATTTTCGAGAAGAATACGCAGAAAAATACGGCCCCATGTTGGCGGCCCGCAGGCCGGTATCACCGGATCGGTATGAAACGCTGGTTCAGCTATGCCAGCGCAACTGCTGGCTGAAAAGGAATGGCCTTGCTTTTATGGACGATCCCTGCCTGGAATCGGACAGCCCCTATACATTCTGCGAGTATGACGATATAGCCATGCTGCGGCTGTTCTTTGAACATGGAAATTGGAGCATACGGCAGGGCGTGATATACCGGGATTTGTTCTTCTGCAATCAGGTCAATGGCGGGGACGAATGGTGGACGTGCCGGTACGACCATGAGGCCGGTGAATATTTCCCCTTTGAGAGCATTACCATGAAAGCGATCATCAACAAGGGTGAATTTGAAGCCCTGCTTGCCGATATGCAGGCGGCCACCGTGGAACAATGCAAACGGCTGGACTATGCAGGAAGGGGCGAGGGGCATGAATAAGGATTTTTTAAGCTGGCTCGGTCATGCCGATAACAACACTTGCACGATTGAAGAAGCAGGCATGACCTATCATTTTGCCCGGGTGCAAAAAAACGAGTTTTTCGAATACCTCTACTGCCAGCGGCAATACTCTGAAAAAGAGTTGACTCGCGGCGGCGCATTTAAGTATGTCGGTATCTTCTGCCGGAAAGATGGCGAGCTGTACGACGCGCAGTATGATCTCAAATCGCTGGATCACGAGCTTGGGACTATGGCGGATAAGAGCGCCGGGGTTCTTTCCGAACAACTACAGGCGGCTGTTCGTCAGCGCGTGGAGGCGGCTATCGGCAATGACCGGCGCAACCTGAAAATTTCTGAACTTACCGACAGCGCGCTTCTAAAGCGTCTGGATTATGCCCGGCAGTATGGGGCAAAGGAGAATGCCCGCAAGCGCTACATGGATATGGAGGAGTTTCAACCGCCGGTATATCGCTGCGCCTACGATCCAGATCATTGGACGGAGGATTCCCTGCTGGACTATATTTTAGACCCACAGGGCTATGCCTCTAAAGAGGCCGCAGCCTACATAGAAAACAATCAGGAAGAAATGCTCTTTGATTTCCTTTGCAGTGACATGGAGCTGGCGGAATATCAGGCGCTGGTGGTCGATACGAACAACCCGGTGCATATCGTCAAGAAGATTATGGCCGCCATGAATACCACCCCTGCTAAGACGGTGAATGTCACTATTTTAAAGAATGGCGAGGAATTTACTTTCAAAACGGAGGCGCAAGAACTGCGCCGGGACTGTAAGAACTATTACAGCAGTTGGAACATGGTGGCGGCGGATCGCCGGAAATTTGAAGAACTGTTCGGACGAAGCGCCGACTATACCCCGCAGGAAATCCTCCGCATTACCTATGCCAGAGCGGTACTGTATGAAGCAGGGCAATAGCCCGAATCCTTAAAGCTTAAAAATTATCTTCAAGGGACTTTCCCCACGCGGGGGAGGTTCCTTTTTTGCTGCCATTTTTGAAGAAAGGAGGCGCGGTTCGCCTTGCGAAAGCTGAAAACCTACAAACCCACTATTTTCAAGGCGGACGACTCCACCTACGACCGGAACCGGGCCGATCTGGCGGTGAACTTTATCGGCTGTCTCAAGCACACCAAGGGCGAGTGGTACGGCCAGAACTTTGCGCTCATTGACTGGCAGGAGCAGATCGTGCGGGATTTATTCGGCATTGTGAAACCCAACGGATACCGCCAGTTTAACACCTCCTATGTGGAGATCCCAAAGAAGCAGGGAAAATCCGAGCTGGCGGCGGCTATTGCGCTGCTGCTCACCTGCGGGGACATGGAATACGGCGGCGAGGTGTACGGCTGCGCCTCCGACCGGCAGCAGGCTTCGATTGTATTTGACGTGGCCTGCGGCATGGTGGAGCAATGCCCGGCGCTGAAAGCCCGCATTAAGCCGGTGCTCTCTCAAAAGCGGCTGATCTACAAACCGCTGGGGAGCTTTTATCAGGTGCTTTCCGCCGAGGCCTACACCAAGCACGGCCTGAATGTTCACGCGGTGGTCTTCGACGAGCTCCACGCCCAGCCCAACCGTCAGCTCTATGACGTGATGACCCACGGCTCCGGCGACGCGAGGCGGCAGCCCCTGTATTTCCTGATTACCACGGCTGGCAATGACGTGAACAGTATTTGCTATGAGGTACATCAAAAGGCGCGGGATATTCTGGACGGGCGAAAAAGCGACCCCACCTTCTATCCGGTGATCTACGGCGCGGAGGAGGGCGACGATTGGACGGCTCCGGCCACATGGAGAAAGGCTAACCCCTCGCTGGGTGTGACGGTGGATATAGAGAAGCTGGAAGCGGCCTGCCAGAGCGCCAAGCAGAACCCGGCGGAAGAAAACCTGTTCCGGCAGCTCCGCCTTTGCCAGTGGGTAAAGCAGGCGGTGCGGTGGATGCCCATGGAAGCATGGGACAAATGCACCTTTGCGGTAGACCCGGAGGCCCTTCGGGGCCGGGTGTGCTACGGCGGTCTTGACCTATCCTCCACCATCGATATTACGGCCTTTGTGCTGGTCTTTCCCCCGGAGGACGCGGACGATAAATACATCATCCTGCCCTTTTTCTGGATACCGGAGGACAATCTGGATCTGCGGGTACGGCGGGATCACGTCCCCTATGACGTGTGGGAAAAGCAGGGCTACTTAAAAACCACCGAGGGCAACGTCGTCCACTATGGATATATTGAGTCCTTTATCGAGGAACTCGGCACGAAGTACAACATCCGGGAAATCGCCTTTGACCGCTGGGGTGCGGCGCAGATGGTGCAGAACTTGGAGGGGCTGGGGTTTACGGTGGTTCCCTTCGGACAGGGCTTTAAGGATATGAGCCCACCTTCCAAGGAACTCATGCGGCTGACGCTGGACGAGAAAATCGCCCACGGCGGCCACCCGGTGCTGCGCTGGATGATGGATAACATACACGTCCGAACCGATCCGGCGGGCAATATCAAGCCGGACAAGGAGAAATCCACCGAGAAGATAGACGGCGCGGTGGCGACCGTTATGGCGCTGGATCGGGCCGTGCGAGGCGGCGGGAGTACCGGCGTTTCTATCTACGACGAAAGGGGCCTTTTGTTGATTTGATGAACAATACCCAACCGCAGCTTCCCAAGCGGCACGTTGTTAATTTATCTGGCGGCAAGGATTCCACCGCCATGCTGCTGCGGATGATCGAGGAAAACTATCCCATTGACGAAATCCTGTTTTGCGATACCGGGATGGAATTTCCGGAGCTGTACGCCCATCTGGAACGGCTCGAAAGAGAAACTGGACGCACTATCACCCGGCTGAAATCTCCTTTGAGCTTTGAATACTATTTCTCCGAGCATACACCAAAGCGGAAGAATCCCCGCCTTGCCGCCTATCATGGATTTAGCTGGCCCGGCCCCCGCGCCCGGTGGTGTACGGGACGGTTAAAAATCAACATCATTGAACGGTATCTGCGGCAATATTCCGAAAAATATGATGTCGTGCAATATATCGGAATCGCGGCGGATGAACCCACGCGGGCGAAGGAGCACCACTATCCTCTGATGGATTGGGGCATGACCGAGGCGGATTGCCTGCGGTACTGCTATGACCGGGGCTACGATTGGGGCGGGTTGTATGAAATCTTTGACCGGGTTTCCTGCTGGTGCTGCCCGCTGCAATCCCTCCCGGAGCTGCGGAAGCTCCGGGAGTATTTTCCCGCGCTATGGAAAAGGCTGCGGGAAATGGATGACAGTACATGGCGCAACTTCAAGGAGGGCTATTCCGTCCGTCGTTTGGAGGTGCGTTTTGATTTGGAAAATATCTTTTTGTCGCAGGGCAAAAGTATCCGGTGCCGGGAATTTTACCGCACCCTGCATTTTTTGACCGATACAAAGGAGGCGAGCTGACATGGGTGTGTTCAGCCGTTTTTTTCATTCCAGAGATAAGCCGGATGATCCACGCCGGGCGCAGGATACGCTGGGCGGGAGCCGGTTTTCGTTTTTCTTCGGCAGCTCGACCAGCGGCAAGCCGGTAAACGAGCGCACCGCCATGCAGATGACGGCGGTGTATTCCTGCGTCCGCATTCTCTCCGAAGCGGTGGCGGGGCTGCCCCTTCACCTGTACCGCTACGGCGAGAACGGCAGCAAGGAAAAGGCGCTGGATCATCCGTTATACCGGCTACTCCACGACGAGCCCAACCCGGAAATGACCTCGTTCACCTTTCGGGAAACCCTCATGAGCCACCTGCTGCTGTATGGCAACGCCTACGCGCAGATTATCCGCAACGGCAAGGGCGAAGTGGTGGGCCTCTATCCTTTGATGCCGACCAAAATGACGGTGGATCGGGACGGCAAGGGTCAGCTCTACTACCTATATACACGCGGCTCGGACGATTCGCCGACCGATACGGCCAGCGGGCAGGTGTATCTGCCTCCGGAGCAGGTGCTGCATATTCCCGGCCTTGGGTATGACGGGATTGTGGGATACAGCCCCCTTGCCATGGCGAAAAACGCGGTGGGGATGGCGATTGCCTGTGAGGAATATGGGGCGAAATTTTTTGCCAACGACGCGGCCCCCGGCGGCGTGTTGGAACACCCCGGCGTACTCAAAAACCCGGAGAAGGTGCGGGAGAGCTGGAACAAGCTGTTTCGCGGAAGCGCAAATTCCCATCAGGTGGCGGTGTTGGAGGAGGGCCTCAAATACCAGCCTATCGGTATCTCCCCGGAGCAGGCGCAATTTCTGGAAACGCGGAAGTTTCAAATCAATGAGATCGCCCGTATTTTCCGGGTGCCGCCCCACATGGTGGGCGATTTGGAGAAATCCAGCTTTTCAAATATTGAACAGCAGAGCCTTGAATTTGTGAAATACACCTTGGAACCGTGGCTGATCCGCTGGGAGCAGAGCATGGCCCGCCGTTTGTTCACCGAGGGCGAAAAGCAGGAGTATTTTATCCGCTTTAACGTGGAGGGGCTGCTGCGGGGCGATTATGCCAGCCGGATGAACGGTTACGCGGTGGCGAGGCAGAACGGCTGGATGAGCGCCAACGATATCCGGGAGTTGGAAAACCTCGACCGGATTCCGCCGGAGCTGGGCGGGGATTTGTACCTTGTCAACGGCTCCATGACGAAGCTGGCGGACGCGGGAGCCTTTGCGTCAACCACTACCATAGAAACGGAGGACAACGTGATATGAATACTTCGATGCGGGCGAATAACCCGCAAAATACAACCCGCCGGTTTTGGAATTGGGTGCGGAACTCGGACGAGAGCCGCACCCTTTACCTGAACGGCACGATTGCCGAGGAAAGCTGGTTTGATGACGACGTGACCCCGGCCATGTTCAAGGCGGAGCTGCTGGCCGGAGAGGGCGACATTACAGTTTGGATCAACAGCCCCGGCGGCGACTGTGTGGCGGCTTCTCAAATCTACAGTATGCTCATGGATTACACAGGGGCTGTTACCGTAAAAATCGACGGGATCGCGGCCAGCGCCGCCAGCGTGATCGCCATGGCGGGCACCCGCGTCCTTATGGCTCCCACAGCGTTAATGATGGTACATAACCCGCTGACGGTGGCAATCGGCGACAGCGACGAGATGAAGAAAGCGCTTGCCATGCTGGACGAAGTAAAGGAGTCGATTATCAATGCCTACGAAATCAAAACGGGACTGTCACGGGCGAAGCTCTCGCACCTCATGGACGCGGAAACGTGGCTCTCCGCCCATAAGGCCGTGGAGCTTGGCTTCGCAGACGACCTCCTATTCCGCAGCGACGAGCAGACGGATACCCCGCCGGAACCGGAGAGCTTCGCGTTCTCGCGACGGGCGGTAACGAACCACCTTTTGAGTAAGCTGCCCCATGCAAAAACCGAACAGAAACAACCTGCCGAGCCGCTGTATCAGCGGCTTAATCTTTTGAAATTTTAAGGAGGATTTGACTATGAATAAAATTCTGGAACTGCGCGAGAAACGCGCCAAGGTGTGGGAAACTGCCAAGGCGTTCCTCGATTCCAAGCGCGGGGCGGACGGCCTGCTGGCTGCGGAGGACGTGAACACCTATGAAAAGATGGAAACCGAGGTTGTCGATCTCGGTAAGGAGATCGACCGCTTGGAGCGTCAGGCCGCTTTGGACGCAGAGCTTTCTAAGCCGGTCAACACTCCGTTGACCGGTAAACCCGCTGGAACATCCTGTGAGGAAAAGACTGGCCGGGCTTCCGCTGAATACCGGCACTCCTTTTGGAACGCCATGCGGGCCAAGGTTCCCAGCCACGAGGTTTTGAACGCCCTGCAGATCGGCACCGATTCCGAGGGCGGATATCTGGTGCCGGATGAATTTGAACATACGCTGGTGGAGGCGTTGGAGGAGCAGAACATTTTTCGCTCTCTCGCTCATGTGATCCAGACCAGCTCCGGCGACCGGAAGATCCCGGTGGTGGCTTCCAAGGGCACCGCTTCGTGGGTGGATGAGGAAGGGTCGATCCCCGAAAGCGACGATGCTTTCTCGCAGGTGTCGATTGGGGCCTACAAGCTCGGCACCATGATTAAGGTATCCGAGGAGCTGCTGAACGACAGCGTGTTTGATTTGGAGGCATACATCTCCCGCGAGTTTGCCCGCCGGATCGGCAACAAGGAAGAGGAAGCCTTCTTCGGCGGCGACGGCAAGGGCAAGCCGCTGGGGGTTCTGGCGGCGACCGGCGGCGCAGAGGTAGGCGTGACCGCCGCTTCCGCCACGGCGCTGACGGTGGATGAGGTGTTCGACCTGTTTTACTCCCTCAAAGCCCCGTATCGCAAGAGCGCGGTGTTCCTCATGAACGACGCTTCGGTCAAGGCGCTGCGCAAGCTCAAGGACAATAACGGCCAGTATCTGTGGCAGCCGAGCCTGACCGCTGGCACCCCGGATACGCTGCTGGGCCGCCCGGTGTATACCTCGGCATATATGCCGCCTATGGCGGCGGGGGCAAAATCCGTCCTGTTCGGCGACCTGTCCTATTATTGGGTGGCCGACAGACAGGGCCGGTCGTTCCGCCGGTTGGGCGAGCTGTTCGCTCCCACCGGGCAGGTGGGCTTCCTCGCCACCCAGCGGGTAGATGGCAAGCTCATTCTGCCGGAGGCCGTGCAGGTACTGCAAAACAAACCGGCGGCTTCGGGCCAGTAATCGGGGGTGATGCGGTATGGAGGGCTTGCTCCAAAAGGTCAAAGACAATTTAATTTTGTCCCATGACGAGGATGACGGGCTGCTGCGGGGATATATCGCGGCGGCCCTTGCTTATGGGGAGGGATATCAGCACCACCCCTCCGGCTTCTATACCGACAACCCCATGCCGCCCACCACCGAGCAGGCCGTCGTGATGTTAGCCTCCCATTTCTACGAAAGCCGGGACGGCAGCACCGGCGGCTTTTTTGCGGATAACGTGCAGGCCGGGCAGCAGGTATGGCAGACGGTCAACCTGCTGCTCCGGCTCGACCGGGAATGGAGCGTGTGACGATAAGTGAGTTTTGGAAAAATGCGGACACCGGTATCCATTCTCCGCACCGAAACGGTCAAGGACAGCGAGGGCTTTTCCAGCCAGCGGGACGTGGTGCTGGCGGAGGTGCGGGCCTACCACGAGGCGCGGCATGGAAGCGAGCGCTGGGCCAACCGGGCGGCGTTCTCGGAAGCCACCGATCTGTTTCGGTTCCGGGCGATCCCCAGCGTGGAAATCTCCACAGCGCTGTTTTTACGGTGCGACGGCTGCCGGTACGATATTACCAGCGTGGAAGATGTCAAGGGGCGCGGGCTGTATGTAGAGGTGCTGGCAAAGAAGGTGATCCCCTCAAATGGCTAAAGCGGAATTTAAGCTCCCGGAGGAGTTCCTGCTGAAAATTTCCCGGCTGGGCGATAAGACGGACGAAATCCTCCCGCGTGTACTGGAAGCGGGCGGCGAGGTGGTGCTCGATAAGGTGCGGGAAAATTTGCAGGCGGTGGTGGGCCGGGATACCAAGGAGGCCTCCCGATCCACCGGCGAGCTGGTGTCCGCCCTGGGCGTTTCCCCGGCGAAAATCGACCGGGACGGCAACTATAACGTCAAGGTGGGCTTTGCGGAGCCGCGCCCGGATGGGAAAAGCAACGCCATGATCGCCAACATCCTCGAATACGGCAAAAGCGGACAGCCGCCCAAGCCGTTTCTCAAACCGGCGAAATCCGCCTCCCGCGCTCCCTGTATCGAAGCTATGAAGCAGGCGTTGGAACAGGAGGTGGAAAAGCTGTGAGCCTGTTGGAAGATTTGAACCGCTGCCTTGCGCCGCTGGGGATTCCCATAGAAACCGGGGTTTTCAGCGAAGCCCCGCCGGACGAATATCTGGTGATAACCCCGCTGGCGGACAGCTTCGGGCTTCATGCAGACAATGCCCCGTTGTACGACGTGCAGGAAGCTCGGCTCTCCCTGTTCGCAAAGGGCAGCTACACCAAACAGAAAAACGCAATCCTCCGCGCCCTGCTGGGTGCGGATTTCTATATAACCGACCGCCGGTATGTCGGACGCGAGGACGAAACCGGTTTTTTTCATTACGCCATAGACGTGGCGAACCACTACGAACCAGAGGAGGAATAAGAGATGGCGACTATCGGCCTCGACAAGCTGTTTTATGCTCCGATCACCGAGGACGAAAACGGCGACGAAACCTATGGCTCCCCGGTCATGCTGGCAAAGGCCATGACCGCCGATCTGAGCGTGGAGCTGAACGAAGCGACCCTTTTTGCCGACGACGGCGCGGCGGAAATCGTCAAGGAATTCAAATCCGGCACCCTGTCCCTTGGTGTGAACGATATCGGAGTGGCCTCTGCCGAAGCCCTCACCGGTGCCAGGGTGGACGCAAACGGGGTGCTCATTTCCGCCGGGGAAAACGACGCGGCCCCGGTGGCGGTGGGTTTCCGGGCGAGAAAATCAAACGGCACCTACCGGTATTTCTGGATTTATCGCGTAAAATTCGGGATTCCGGGAACCAACCTCGCCACCAAGGGCGACAGCATTACATTCAGCACCCCCACCATTGAGGGCACCATCCTGCGCCGGAACAAGGTGGACGGCAAGGGCGAGCACCCGTGGAAAGCGGAGGTCAACGAGGATGACGCGGCGGTAGATTCTACCGTCATCACCGGCTGGTACACTGAGGTTTACGAGCCGGACTATGAAACGGAGGCGGCATAATGACAGAACATACCGACAGGGCGGCTACGATCCAGATCGGCGGCGAGAGCTACGAGCTGCTGCTCACGACTAAGGCGACCAAGGAGATCGCCGGACGTTACGGCGGACTGGAAAACCTCGGCAGCAAGCTCATGAAAGCGGAAAATTTCGAGATGGCGCTGGACGAAATCATCTGGCTGATTGCCCTTCTGGCAAATCAGAGCGTTTTACTTCACAACCTGCGCCATCCGGAGGAAAAGCGCCCGCTGCTGACAATGGAGGAAGTGGAGCTTTTGACCTCCCCGCTGGATCTGGCGGCGTATAAGGACGCGATTATGGCGGCCATGGTGCGCGGCACCAAGCGTCATGTGGAAAGCGAGACTGACCCAAAAAACGCGGCGGTCGGGTAGAAACTGCCTCCAAGGTAAGCGACGAGGAGTTATTTACCCGACTGCTTTATTATGGGCTCGCGCAGCTTCACCTTTCCATGGACGAAACGTGGCTCACGCCCTTCGGCCTGCTGCTGGATTTGTGGGAATGCCACCGGCAGTACACCGGGCAGGCAGTCCCCAAGCGGGAGTATTTCATTGACGATATCATCCCGTCCGGGATATAGGGCCACGAAGGGAGGCGGTAGGCTGTGGCGGATAACTTCGGTTTGAAAATCGGGGTCGAGGGCGAAAAAGAATTCAAAAAGGCTTTATCCGAAATCAACCAAACCTTTAAGATTTTGGGATCGGAAATGAAGCTGGTGGCCTCGCAGTTTGATAAGCAGGATAATTCCGTGGAAGCCCTCACGGCCCGCAACCGCGTCCTGAACAAAGAGATCGACACGCAAAAGCAAAAATTTCCACCTTAGAGGAGGCGCTGCAAAACGCCGCCTCCTCTTTCGGAGAGAATGACCGGCGCACCCAGGCTTGGCAAATCCAGCTCAACAACGCCAAGGCCGCCCTCAACGGCATGGAAAAGGAGCTGGCCGCGAACAACGACGCGCTGGATCGGGCCGCAAATGAACTGGACGACGCTGCCGGGCAGGCGGACGATTTCGGGGACGAGATCGACAACGCCGGAAGGCAGAGCGACGACGCGGGCCGGAAATTCGAGGGGTTAGGCAAAGCCTGCAAGGCTGCCGCCGCCCTGATTACCGCCGCCTTTGTCGCCGTTTCGGCTGCGGCGGTGTCGGCGGGCAAGGCGCTGGTGGATATGTCCCGCGAGGGCGCGGCCTATGCCGACGGCGTTCTCACCACCGCCACCCAGACCGGGATCGCCACCGATAAGCTGCAGGAGTATATGTACGCGGCGGAGCTGGTGGACGTTTCGACGGATACGCTCACCAAATCCATGGCGAAGCAGATTAAGTCCATGAAAGCGGTGCAGGACGGCACCAAGCTCTCGGTGGAAGCGTATGAAAAGCTGGGTGTGCAGGTCATGAACGCCGACGGCAGTATGCGGGATTCCGACACCGTATACTGGGAGGTCATTGACGCGCTCGGCAAGATGAAGAACGAAACCGAGCGCGACGCGCTTGCCATGCAAATCCTCGGCAAATCCGCGCAGGAGCTGAACCCGCTGATTGAAGCGGGCGCTTCCCGGATGAACGAGCTGGGCAAGGAGGCGCAGGCCGCCGGGTATGTGCTCGGCGACGAGGCGCTGGCGGCGTATGGGGCCTTTGACGATCAGCTTCAATATTTGTCGGTAGGGGCCACGGCGGCGAAAAACGCCCTCGGTACGGCGCTGCTGCCGGTGCTCACCAACCTTGCGGGAGAAGGCGTTTCCCTCCTCGGCGAATTTACAAACGGTATTCTGGAAGCCAACGGCGACATTGGGAAAATGTCCGACGTGATCGGCGATATTCTTCCGAAAGCCCTCGACAGCGTGATGGAGTTTGTGCCGGAGCTGCTGGAAATCGTGGGAGAAATCGTCGGCTCTATCGGCACGGCGATTATCGACAATCTCCCGTTAATTGTGGAATCGGCCAGCCAGATCGTCCTGTCCCTGCTGGCCGGGCTGATCGAGGCGCTCCCGCAAATCACCGAGGGAGCCTTGCAGCTTATGCTGGCCCTTGTGCAAGGGATACTGGATAACCTGCCGCAGCTTATATCCGCCGCCGTCCAGATGGTTGCCACGCTGGCGCAGGGGCTGGCACAGTTTGCGCCTACTCTGATTCCGGCCATTGTGGAAGCGGTTGTCCTGATTGTGCAGACGCTGATCGACAATCTGCCGCTGCTACTGGACGCGGCCTTGCAGCTCATTACCGGGCTGGCGCAGGGGCTGCTCGACGCGCTCCCGGTGCTGATCGAGGCCCTGCCCGAAATCATCACGTCCATTATCACCTTTTTGCTCGACTCGATCCCGCAGATTATCGAGGCCGGGATACAGCTTTTGACCTCGCTGGTGGACGCTCTGCCGGAGATCATCACGGCCATTGTCGAGGCCATCCCGGAGATTATCGACGGGATCATCACGGCGGTACTGAACTCTATTCCTCAGATTATTGAAGCCGGAATCAAGCTGCTGGTTTCCCTCATTCAAGCGCTCCCGCAGATTATTGTCACGATTGTCGAAGCGATCCCGAAAATCGTCTCCGGGATTGTAGACGGCGTGCTCGGAAACCTCGACAAGATCATCATGGCCGGGGTGGATTTATTCGTTTCCCTGATTGAGAACCTGCCGACCATTATCACGGAAATCGTGAAAGCGGTGCCGCAGATCATCACGGGGATTGTCAAGGCGTTCGGCTCGTTGATGTACAAAATCGTGGAAATCGGCGGGAATATCGTCAAGGGGCTGTGGGACGGGATCACCGGCCTTGCCTCGTGGCTGTGGGATAAGGTGACCGGCTGGATCTCCGGGATTTGGGACGGCATCTGCGACTTCTTCGGCATTCACTCTCCCTCCAAAGAGATGGCATGGGTGGGTGAAATGCTCGTCAAGGGCCTTGCCGGTTCCATTCACGACAAAGGCGGCGAGGCGGTCAAGGCCGCCGAGGGTATGGCTGCGGATATTGACGGGGTTATGCACGGTCTGGCCGAGGATATGCAGACGGCCCTGCCCACCGAATTTACGGTGGACGGCAACCTTCATAAATCGGCGGCCTCGGCCATGTCGGGCGCTTCGGGAGGCTCCGGCTTTTCCATTGTGCTGAATATCCAGAGCTTCAACAACTACGGCGTGGAGGACATTCGCCAGCTCACAAACGAGGTCATGGAAACCGCCAGCCAGTTTGCCATGCGGAAAGGGGTGGTATTTGCATGAGTTTTTTCAGCTATAACGGCCTGAAATCCTCCGATTTCGGCCTGCATATCGAGAGCAAAAATATCTTTTCCGCCCCGGCTTTTGACCTGACCTTTCAGGCCATTCCCGGCAGGAACGGCGACCTTTTGCTCTCGGCCAACCGGTTCTCCAACGTCCCGGTGTCGTATACCGCCTTTGTGGCCCGCCGGAACGTGCAGGGGCTGGCCGACACCCTGCGGCAAGTCAAGGGCTGGCTGTATGCCCAGCCGGACAGGTATCATCCCCTCACCGATTCCTATGATCCGGGCTTTATCCGCTATGGGGTCATTAAGGAGGGGCTGGATATCGAGGAGCAGCTCAACCGGCTGGGGCTGTTTACCGTGACCTTTTCCTGCAAGCCCTTCCGGTACAGCCTTGCGGGAAACGAGCCGGTGACGTTTTCAGCCCCCGGCGGGGTGTTGAACAATCCCTTTCCGTTTCCCAGCCGTCCCTATCTTCGCATAGAGGGCAGCGGTGGCGGGACGCTCACCATACAATCTGCCGGGGAGAACAGCGCTTGGACGTTTTCCGACATAGACGGCTATGTGGAGGCCGATTCCGAGCAGATGAACTTTTATAAGGCTACCCAGCTCAAAAACCATACCGTAACCGGCGACGGCTTCCCGGTTTTGCAGCCGGGCGAGAATGTGCTGTCCTGCTCCGGCGGGATTACCGGCCTGACCGTCACGCCGAGGTGGTGCTGCCTATGATCCCGATTCTATACGAAGCAACCGCTGCCGATTTTTCCAGCTTTGGAATTGGGACGCTGGCGGATACCATTTCCTGCGAAGTGACCGAGGAGCGCAACGGCCTGTTCGAGTGTCTGCTGCGGTATCCGGTCAGCGGACAGCATTACCGGGAGATCGCCAAGGAACGGATTGTCAAGGTGAAACCGAACGATACCGGCGAGGCGCAGGCATTTCGTATTTATCGGATCACCCGGCCCATGAACGGCGTGGTGTCGGTCTATGCCCAGCACATCAGCTACGACCTCGCCAACCTGCCGGTGCTTACCCTTAAGACGGCCAGCCGTTCCCCGGCCCTGCTCTTAAATCAGCTTCTCGCCGGGGACAGTCGGTTTACCGGCTGGACGGATTACAGCGAAGCAAAGCCTTTCTCGGTCACGAAGCCGCAGAGCGTCCGGGCCTGCCTCGGCGGCGCGGAGGGCTCCATGCTTTCCAAGTGGCACGGCGAGTTTGAATGGGATAACTTCACGGTCAAATTCCACACCCACCGGGGCCGGGATACCGGCGTGGTGGTGGAGTACGGCAAAAACCTCACCGATTTGGAACAGGACGAGGACAATTCGGCGGTCTATACCCATCTGCTGCCCTATGCCGTGTATACCCCGGCAGAAGGAGAAGAAACGGTCGTCACGCTGCCGGAGGAAACCCTGCCGATTGCCAAGACGGAGCTTTCCCACACCAAGGTGCTGATTCAGGATTTCACCAGCAGCTTCGAGGGCGGCGGAGAGATCACCCCGGCCATGCTGCGGGAAACCGCGCAGACATACTTAAAGGAAAACCCGCTGGGGACAGCCATCCCCACGTTAAAGATATCTTTTCAGCCGCTGTGGAAACAGGCGGAATATTCCGCCCTGCTGGAACGGGTATCGCTGTGCGATACCGTCACGGTGCGCCATACCCTGCTGGGGGTATCGGCCACCGCCAAGGTGGTGCAGACGGTCTACGACGCGCTGGCGGAGCGATATGTCAGCATCTCCCTCGGCGGCGAAAAATCCAGCATGATTACCTCGTTCTCGCAGATCCAGACCTCGGTACAGCAGGTGCAGTCCACGGTGGGGCATTTCCCGAAGCTGCTCGCTTCGGCGATCCAGAACGCCACCAACCGGCTCACCGGCCAGACCGGCGGTTATGTGGTGCTGCACACCGACAGCGAAACCGGCCAGCCCTACGAGCTGCTGATACTGGACGCGCCCTCTATTGACGAGGCCCTCCACGTCTGGCGCTGGAATGTGGAGGGGCTGGGGTTCTCGAAAAATGGGTATAACGGCCCCTATGAAACCGCCATCACCGCCGACGGCCAGATTGTGGCCGACTTCATCACCTCCGGTTCCCTGATTGCCAACATCATCAAGGCCGGGGTGATCCAGTCGCAGGACGGCTCCTCATGGTGGGATTTGGAGTCCGGCGAGGTGCATCTCCGGGCCTACGCCACTACCGAAACGGTGGAGAAAATCAGCGGGCAGCTCGACGAAATCAACGAGAAGAAGATGTACCGGCTGGTTATCACGTCATCCCACGGCACCATTTTCAAGAACAGCCGGATTCAAACCACCCTTTCGGCGGTGGTTTTTTCATGGGATGAAAACATCACCGACACCCTCGACGATAACCAGTTTATCTGGACGCGGGTATCGGACGACGAGGAGACCGACCGGCTCTGGAACGCCGCCCATTATGGCGGAGCCAAGTCGGTCGCCATTACCAAGGAGGACGTGGACGTGCGGGCTACGTTTTTCTGTGATTTGATTGATACTGCCACCCGCCGCAGCCTGTTAGGCTGATGATTTGAAGGAGGCTTTTTTCATGAGCAAGGCACAAGGCCAGATTACCATTATCGACTACAACGACGCGCTGACCCTGACGGGATATATCGGGTCAAATCTCGCCAAGACGCAGATGTTCAATCCCGACAACAACACCTATTCCCCCGACTGGACGGCCACCAAGCTGGTGCTGACCCCCAGCCTGTATGTGATCGGCACCACGGCGGACAAAATCACTTCCGCCGAGGTTACGTCGGTAAAATGGTACGTCGGCAGCTCCGCGACGGCTATCACCACCTCCGGGGCCTATACGCTCAGCGGCACCAAGAGCCATATTCTCACGGTTTCGGGAAATGTGATGGCGGGCCTGCCGGGGATCGACTACCGCTGCGTGATTACCTACAAAGATCCGTCCACCGGGCTTTCCCTGACGCACCCGCTGACGATCTCCTTTTCCCGCGTCGTCAATGGCGGCGGTATCGTTGACCTGCTCGTCACCACGCCCAGCGGAAACGTGTTCAAAAATGCCGAGGTTGCCAGCCTCACCGCCAAGGCGGAGCTGTGGCGGGGCAGTACGGTGGATTCTACCAACGTCACCTATGCCTGGGCCATGATGGATTCTTCCGTCACCGGAACCGGCTCCACCGGCTACGACGCAGCCTTTGGGATCGGCTGGCGCAAGCTCACCGATACGGCGGGCAAATACACCGGCTGCGCCACCGATACCCTGACCCTGTTCGCCGCCGCTGTAGAAAGCTATGCGGTGGTTCGGTGTATCGCCAAGGATACCGATACTGCGTCCAGCACCAACGGCTCGTCCTTTACCGACGTGGCGACCTTTATCGACAACTCCGATCCGATTCAGGTGGTGATTACCTCCACCGGTGGAGATGTATTCAAAAACGGTCAGGGCTCTACCACGCTGACCGCCGTTTGCTATCAGGCCGGGGTGGAGATCGACGCGGCAGGCACCGGCACCTACACATGGACGAAGTACGACAAGGACGGCGCGGTGGATACCGCGTGGGGGACGAATGGCTCCAAAACCGGCAAAACCCTCTCGGTGGGGACGGCGGACGTGGATACCAAGGCCACCTTTATGGTTTTGGTTGTTCTGTAGGAGGGCGGAGCCATGCGGGCAATCGCTCAAATCACCATTACTGTCGATACCGACGTGGTATCCTCCGAAACCCCGCCGGAGAATCCCTACACCGGCCAGCTTTGGGTGGATATATCACAGGCCCCGCCACAAACCAAGGTGTGGAACGGCTTGGAATGGCTGCCGGAAAACGATCTGGACTCCTTGCGCCGGGCCGTTGCCACCAACACCGAGCAAATCGGGGATTTCCAGACCACCGCCGAGGGGCTCAACAGCTATGTATCCTCGCTGACCGAAACGGTGGAAACCCTGTCAAACGACCACGGCGTGGTGGAGGAACGGGTGCTGGAAGCGGAAAAACAACTGTCGCAGCTCGAACAGACGGTGGGCGGGCTCACACTGGAAATGAGCGAGCAGTATATCGGCGGGATGAACTATGTGCAGAATTCCGCCGGGCTCAACGGCATTACCGACGACTGGATATACAGCGGCACGGTTACGGTCGATTCATCCACCGATACCAAGAACAACACCTCCTCAGACTCCGCCTTTGTACTGCACGCTAACAGCTATTTATATCAGACCATCACCGGCGTGGTGCCGGGGCGCAATTACACAGTGAGCATTCGGGCGAAAAAGACCGACTCCGTTTATTCGTCCTATTTCTATGTCAAATACAACGGCGGACAGCAGCTCTATTTATTCAATCAGACTGCCGCCTTTGGTTGGAGCGACTTTTCCGCTGTCATTTCCGACGTGACCGACCCGACGATCCAAGTATACGCCTATTCCCGCGAGGCTTCCCTGTATCTTTCGGATATCATGCTCACCGAGGGAAGCATTCCCCGGAAATGGACGCCCGCCCCCAACGAGATCTATACCTCCGAGGTGAAAATCGACCGCCGGGGGATCGAAGTATCGAATATGGCCTCCTCCCAGCGGACGGTCATTACCAATACCCAGTTTGCCGGATATTACAACAACGAGATCATTTTCACGCTCAATAAGGACGAAACCAAAACCAAAAAGACGGTGGTGGACGGCGAGCTGACAGTGGGTAAAACGAAATTTGTTCCCATGCCCACCGCTTCACAGGGTCTCAACATTGTCATTCTGGATTAAGGAGAAAACATGGCGACATGGACGAGCGCCTCCTATGAGGGGCGATACTTACAGCTTACGATCACCGAATCGGTCAACACCATAGCGAACACCTCTACGCTGAACTGGACGCTGACCTCCACCGGGGGCAGCGTCAACTATTATACCGTCGGCCCGACCACCGTTACGATCAACGGGACGCAGGTCTACTACAAGGCCCGTACCGCATGGGATACCAAGGCTTTTCCTGCGGCGAAGGGTTCGACAAGCGGATCGATTACCGTCGCCCACGACAGCGACGGAAAGAAAACCATTACCGTCGGATTTTCCACCCGCGTGTATTATTCGGGCGTGAAGGAGCATGGCGGCAGCATGACGCTGACAAATATCGACCGCACTGCGCCGACCGTTTCCTGCAGCACCAGCTCCGTCACGGCCTATGGCTTCAAGATTTCCGCTAATTCGTCGGCCACGGCGGACATCTGGCAGTACAGTACAAACGGCGGCAGCTCGTGGACGCAGTTTTCTACGGCCTCCTCCACAAGCGCCAGCGTGACCCTTTCCAGCCTTTCCCCAAACACCACCTATTCTGTGCGGGTGCGGGCGCGGAAGAAGTCCAATCAGGTTTACGGCACCTCCGGCACCGTTTCGGTCAAAACCCTCGGCGGTGCAGTGGTGAACAGCGCGAGTACGGTAACGGCAGACAATTCGACGGTGACGATCTCGCTCAATGCTACCGTCTACAGCTCGTCGTATACATACACGCTGGCGCTCAAAAACGGCGGCACGACGTATCTCACCATCTCCGGCCTGTCATGGTCGGCGGGAACATCTACCCGGACGATCACTCTCACGGCCAGCCAGCGCACCACGCTGCTGGGAAAAATGGCCTCTCTCAAATCCTTTACCGGCACCTTTGCCGTGACGACCTATAACGGCTCCACGCAGATCGGCAGCACCTCCTCCAAGACAGCGACGGTACAGACCACCGCCGCCAATTCCGCCCCGACGCTGGGCACCTTTACCTATGCCGACGGGAACAGCACCACAACGAACATCACGGGCAGCAATCAATATCTGGTGCAGGGGTATTCCACGCTGGTTGTCACCCCCGGCACGGCCTCGGCAAAAAACGGGGCAAGCATTTCTCAATATACCGCTACCTGTAACGGCGTTTCCGTATCCAACACCACCGGGGCAGCCTTGACCGTCGGGGCGGTATCGCGCTCCGGCAGCGTGACGGCGACGCTGACCGTCACCGATTCCCGTGGCTATACCGCCAGCCGGAGCGTAACCATGACGGTGATCTCCTATTCCAGACCTCGTATTTCCTCCCTGACCCTGCGGCGGACAAACGAGATCGAACCGGAAATGCAGCTCACCTTTAACGGCAGTATCTCGGCTATTTCGGTGGGAGGGGTACAGAAAAACAGCGTGCAGTATGTGCGTTACCGGTACAAAAAAACCAACGAGGCCAGTTATGGCAGCTATGTCAGCATTTTAAGCTCCACCACCCGGTCGGGCACCTCGTTTTCGTTCAGCAATTTGGAGCTATGCAGTCTGGACGCAAATTCGTCCTATGACTTCCATTTACAGATCCAAGACCGTTTGTATTCTTCGTCCAGCCTCGACTTGTATTATGTCGTCCCGCAGGGCACCCCTTTAATAGCTTTGCGGAAAAAGAAGGTGGGGATCAATAATCCCAACCCGCAGGCGGCGCTGGACGTGACCGGGGATATACGGGCCAGCAGCTCAATACAAGCGGCGAGCCTGCGGACGACTGGCTCGATTTATTCCGGCAGTTCCATACAGACCAGCGGAAATGTACAGGCCACCGGTAAGGTCATTATGAATGGGTACAACGTGATGGGGCTGGTGCAGGCGTCGATTCCCGATACCACCAACTTAAACAACATTACCGCGCCGGGCATCTATTTCCGCCGGAACACCCCAAGCTCCGGTTTGAATTATCCGACTTTGAATTATGGGATGCTGGAGGTGTTCTCCTGCAGCCCCAACGTGGTGATTCAGCGTTACACCCGGCGGGATAACCCTTACACCATGTATATCCGTTCAAGGGTCAATTCTTCGTGGCAGGCATGGGTCACGAAATCATAAAGGAGGCAAAAGCAACATGAAAAACATCTGGTACGGCATACAGGCGGCCTTTACCGCGCTGGGCGGCTTTTTCGGCTGGTTTCTCGGCGGGGCCGACGGCTTTCTCTATGCCCTGATCGCCTTTGTGGTGATCGACTACATCACCGGCGTGATGTGCGCCATCTCCGACAAGCAGCTATCCAGCGAGGTGGGCTTTCGCGGGATCTGCCGCAAGGTGCTGATCTTCATTTTAGTGGGGGTCGGCAACATTGTGGATGCGTACGTCCTGCAAAACGGCCACGTCCTGCGCACAGCGGTGATCTTTTTCTACCTTTCCAACGAGGGGATTTCGCTCCTCGAAAATTCCGGGCGGCTGGGCCTGCCCATTCCGCAGAAATTAAAAGACATTTTAAGCCAGCTCCACAACAAGGGCGGCAACGACGAAGGAGGAAACGATCATGAAGCTGAATAAGCTCATTTTTACGGAAAACGCCTGCTACAAGGCCGGACGGAAAATTACCCCAAAGGGGATCATGGTACACAGTACCGGGGCCAACAACTCGTGGCTCAAACGCTATGTCGGCCCGGATGACGGAAAGCTCGGCAAGAACCAGTACAACAATCACTGGAACCAGCCCATGAGCCGGGAGGTCTGCTGCCACGCCTTTATCGGCAAGCTGGCGGACGGATCGGTGGCGACCTATCAGGTGTTGCCGTGGGATCACCGGGGCTGGCACGCGGGCGGCTCCGCCAACAATACCCATATCGGTTTTGAAATCTGCGAAGACGGCCTCTCCGACCGCACCTATTTTGACAGGGTGTATCGGGAGGCCGTCGAGCTTTGCGCCTATCTGTGCAGGCAGTACGGCCTGACCGAGAAAAATATTATCTGCCACAGCGAGGGGCACGCGCAGGGGATCGCCTCCAACCACGGGGACGTAATGCACTGGTTCCCGAAGCATGGGAAGAATATGGACGCTTTCCGGGCGGCAGTCAAGGCGGAGCTGGCCGCTTCCTCCGGTGATACCGGCAGCGAACCGGCCCCGGCTTCCGGCCTTTATCGGGTACGGAAATCGTGGAGCGACGCTGCCTCCCAGCTCGGCGCATTCAAGGTGCTGGCGAATGCGACAGCCCTTGCCGACAAAAATCCCGGCTATGCGGTTTTTGATGAAAGCGGCAGACAGGTATATCCGGCGGCCTCCGGCGGCTCTGCGGACAGCCCCCTTTATCGTGTGAGAAAGAGCTGGGCGGACGCGGCCACGCAAAAGGGTGCTTTCGCTGTTTTGGATAACGCGAAGCGGTGCGCCGACGAGAACCCCGGATACTCCGTCTTTGACGAGGCGGGCAAAGTCGTCTATACCGGCAAGGCCGCCCCGGCTTATACCACCTACACGGTGAAGCGCGGCGACAGCCTGTGGGCGATTGCGGCCCGCACCCTCGGTAAAGGGACACGGTACACGGAGATCAAGAAGCTCAACGGCCTGACCTCCGACCTTATCTACGCCGGACAGGTGTTGAAAATTCCGCAGAAATAACGGTATGGGGCGGCCCGGAAAGGTCGCCCCTTTTCCATAGGAGATATATGATGACCGAGATAGAAAAAGAAAAAATACGTTTCTGGCGCTGCGAGGGACTGGGGTATAAGACAATCGCCGCTCGGCTGCATCTGTCGGAGAATACCGTCAAGAGCTTCTGCCGCCGGAATCATCTGGCAGGTGTAGCCGCTGCGGAGCCAGTACTGGTCTGCCGGAACTGCGGCGCTCCGCTTGAACAGGCGCACAAGAAGAAACAGCGGAAATTTTGCTCCGCTTCCTGCCGCTATGCGTGGTGGAATGCACACCCGGAGCTGATCGACCGGCGGGCTTTTTATCCGACGGTTTGCGCCCATTGTGGAAGGGAGTTTCAGAGCTATGGCAATCAAAAGCGGAAGTATTGTTCCCATGCCTGCTATATCGCGGCCCGGTTCGGCAGATATGGCGAGCATGACGGCGGAGCAGTTTGACCGGGAGAAGCGGTATCAGGCGGCGCTTTCCATCGCCCACGATATGCTCCGGCAGGGTGTGCTCAACGAGGCGGATTTTCTGCGCGTTGAGGCCAAACTGGCGGAGAAATTCCGCCCGACTTTCGGCGGCTTTTTTTGCTGAAAAGCCTTCCTTTTTACCGTGTTCATCAGTAACATCACAGAACACAGAAAGGAGGGGCGTATCATGCAACGCACCATTACAAAAATAGCGCCGGTGATGATCCAGCAGGCACCAAGGCTGCTGCGGGTGGCCGCTTATGCGCGGGTATCCAGCGGCAAGGAAGCCATGCTGCACTCGCTGTCGGCTCAGGTCAGCCATTACAGCGACAGAATCCAAAAAACGCCCGGCTGGATTTACGCCGGAGTGTATGCCGACGAAGCGACCACCGGCACCAAGGACAGCCGGGAAGAGTTTCAGAGGCTGTTGGACGATTGCCGGGCCGGAAAAATTGACATGGTTATTACCAAGTCGATCAGCCGCTTCGCCCGCAATACTGTGACGACGCTGAAAGCCATCCGGGAGCTGCGCCTGCTGGGTGTGGACGTGTATTTTGAAGAACAGAATATCCACACGCTGGGCGAGGACGGCGAGTTTTTACTCACCCTTCTGGCGGCCTATGCCGAGGAAGAAGCCCGGTCGGTTTCCGAAAACCAAAAGTGGCGCATTCGGACGAACTTCGAGCAGGGGTTGCCGTGGAGCGTCACCATGTACGGATACCGGCAGGTAGATGGCAGGCTCGTACTTGTTCCCGAGGAAGCGGAAATCCTGCGGCTGGCCGCCGACCTGCATCTGGAAGGCTACGGAAGTGAGCGGTTGGAACGGGCGCTGGCTAAGGCCGGGGTTCGAGGGCGGCAGGGTAACACCATGACCGGCCACGAGATTATCAATCTGCTATGCAACGAAAAAAGCGTGGGGGATCTGCTGCTGCAAAAGAAGTTTGTGGATGACCCCATCACCAAGGTGGAACGGATCAATCGGGGAGAGCTGCCGCAGTATTTTGTAGAGAACAGCCACGAGGCAATTTTTGACCGGGATACCTATCGGCGGATTTTGGCGGAACGCACCCGGCGGGCCGCCCGCTTCCAGCCCCGTCCGCAAACGCCGCCCACCTATCCGTTTACCAGCCTGATTACTTGCGGGAAGTGCGGGGCGCATTTCCGCCGGAAAATCGCTGGTGCGCCCGGCTACAAAAAGCCGGTCTGGATTTGCGACACCTTCAATTCCAAGGGGAAAAGCCTCTGCGCCTCCAAACAGATCCCGGAGGATATTCTGGAAGTTGTAACTGCACAGGCTCTGGGGCTGCCGGTATTCAATGCGGAAGCCTTTGCCGCTGCGGTCAAAGAAATCCGGGTGCCGGAGAACGGGACGCTGGTCTATGAATTTCAGGGCGGGCGCACCGTAACCAAGACATGGGAGAACCCCTCCCGCCGCCATAGCTGGAACGACGAGAATCGCGGCAAGGCACGCGCTCTGGCGCTCCGGCTGGCCGCAGAAAGGAGAGCCGCCCTATGCCAGCAGCCATAACCGCCCCCAAGGTCACTTTTATTCCCGCAAAGAAAGACCAGATCCCCATCAATGTACTGAGCAGCGAGGCAATAAAGCGCCTCCGGGTGGCGGCCTATGCCCGTGTATCCACCAACAACAAGGAGCAGCTTACCTCCTACGAGGCGCAGGTGGATTATTACACCCGATATATCCAGTCGAAGCCGGACGAGTGGATTTTCGTGGAGGTCTATACCGACGAGGGGATTTCCGCCACCAACACCAAGAAGCGTGACGGCTTCAACCGGATGATCGCCGATGCGCTGGCCGGGAAAATCGACCTGATTATTACCAAATCCATCAGCCGGTTTGCCCGCAACACCGTGGATACTCTAACCACCGTCCGTAAGCTCAAAGAAAAAGGGATTGACATCTTTTTCGAGAAAGAGAATATCCACACCCTCGACGCAAAGGGCGAGCTGCTCATTACCATCATGTCCTCGCTGGCCCAAGAGGAGAGCCGCTCCATTTCCGAAAACGTGACGTGGGGCCAGCGCAAGCGCTTTGCCGACGGCAAGGTAAGCCTGCCTTACAAACGGTTCCTCGGCTATACCAAAGGCCCGGACGGCCTGCCGGAAATCGTGCCGGAGGAAGCCGTAGTGGTGCGGCTGATCTACCGGCTGTTCCTTTACGGAAAATCCCCTTCCGCTATCGCCACCTATCTCACCGACGAAGGTATCCGCACCCCAAGCGGCAAGCCGGTGTGGCGGGCCTCGGTGGTGGAAAGCATTTTGACAAATGAAAAATACAAGGGCGACGCGCTGCTGCAAAAGAAATTCACAGTGGATTTTCTCAGCAAGAAGCAGAAAGTCAACGAGGGCGAGGTGCCGCAATACTATGTGACAAACAGCCATCCCGCCATTATCGAATCGGAGATCCACGATCTGGTTCAGTACGAGTTGAAGCGGCGGAAAGCGGACGGGCGTTGGACGAGCTGCGCCCATCCTTTCTCCGGTAAAATCTTCTGTGGCGAATGCGGCGGGGTATACGGCAGCAAGGTCTGGCATTCTAACACCCCATACCGCTGTGTGGTCTGGCAATGCAACGAGAAGCACCGGGGCCAGCACTGTACCACGCCCCATTTTACAGAGCGTGAAATGCAGGCGGCCTTTTTAGCAGCCTTCAATCAGGCCATGGAAGAACGGGACGAAATCATAGCCGCCTATCAGGACGTGATGGACGCGCTCACCGATACCGCCGACCTCGACGCGGAACGCGGCCAGCTTCAAAACGAGATGGAAGTCACTTTGGAGTTGATCCGCAAGACCATTGACGACAATGCGCGTCATGCTTTGGATCAGCAGGAATACCAGCAGCGGTACAACGACCTTTGCCAGCGGTATGAAAAGGCGCAGGCCCGGTTAGGCGAGGTGGAAAACCAACGGCTGGAACGCACCGCCAAACGGGTGAAAATCAAGCTGTTCATGGAGCAGCTCAATGCCCGCGATACACTGGTGGAAACCTTCGACGAGGAGCTTTGGTATTCTACCGTGGATTTCGTGACCGTACTGGAAAACAAAGAGTTGATCTTTACCTTCCGTGACGGGCGGAAGGTGCAAATTTCAAATACAAAGTGGAGAGCTGCATGATGGAAAACAAAACGGATATGAAACAGAATACCGGAGAACGCCGGGTGGTGCTGTACTGCCGGGTGGCAACGGATACAGATGGCGGACTGGCCTTAAAGGCACAGAAAGAACAGCTCCGCCGGTATGCCGAGGAGCAGGGATACACGATAGTGGAGGAGATTACTGAGGTGACGAAGGGCAGCACCCTGCGCCGCGCCGGTATTCGCCGCGTGTATCAGCTCGGCTACGACAAAGCCATGGATTTCGTGCTGACCGAAACCAGCTCACGTTTTGCCCGCCCGCTCAATCTGCTGCTGCGTTTTACCCGCAAGCTGGGCGGATATGGGGTACAGGCTATCACTTGCCGGGAGGGGACGCTGGCCGCGCTGCTCCGCCCGTTTCATTCTCTGGAAGAATAACCAAAGCCCGCAGGTTCTATTTGATAGAGCCTGCGGGCTTTTTTGTTTTACATGGTATTCATCAAATCGAGCAATATCTTTTTCTGTTCGTCCGACAGAGTGCTCCATTTCGTAAACAGCGCTCTTTGCTCCTCGGTCAACGAGTTGTCCGTTTCACCGACGGAGAAAAATTGCACCAGCGTTATTCCTAATGCGCCGCATATTGCTTCTAATGTAGAAAACGTCGGAGCGTTGTTCCGATTGAACATATTAGTGATCGTGGATTGCGCTAATCCTGATTCTTTTGCTAGCCGATACTCTGTCCAACCACGTTCATCCATTAGTACTCTAATTCTATTTTGTATATTCATAATATACCACCTACCATTCTGTAACTATTATACTTCCCAAAAAGGTGGTATAATAGTTATAATCGGTAGACACAATATTACCCAAAAGGGATATATTGCGGGTTATATCGTGGCAGCTATCCGGGTATATTATTTTTAGGAGGCGGCTTTATGGAACAGAGAGAATCCTTTTTTGAGTGTGTGGCTAAAGATAGCCACATCTCGGCTGAGGATATGCGGGCACAGCTTGCAGCTCGTATTCAAAAAGGAATGAATGACCCCGATCCGGTGCGTCGGGCACAATGGGAGGAAATCCCTTGTGCCGGGGAAATACCCACGCCGGAGGAGTGGTTAAGGTATGTGGTTGAGAGGTTACAGTATGAGGACGCAGAGGCCTTGCTTCGGCGATATTTGATTGACGGTTAAGTGAGAATATGCTACTATATATCAATAAGAGATACTGAACTAATGCCAAAAAGACGGGGGTTCAGATTTCATTATTTTGCTCCAAAAAGCACCCATCGAAAGCCACAATATATTGTGGTCGATTGTTTTAAGATGTGCTATATTGTACTAAATATTGTGTCTTTAGACAGTCCGAGTGTTCTTACAGCATTTGAGAAGGTTGCAACTGCTCAAATGCTAAACATTCAAAAGTTCATACTGTTTTGAGAATGGGAGTAGCTTAATGCTACTCCTTTTCTCGTTTGCATGAAAACTTCCGGTTGCGGGAGCTGCAATTTTTCGGGTATCTCAATGACGCCGACACAATTATAGTAAATGGTAAGCCGCTGCATAGAAACACCGTCCATCTTTTCGGATTGATGTACCTCTATGCGGTCGATCAACTCGGTCAGCATGCGCCCGGTCAGCTTTTTGGCCCGTGTGTATTTGCGTACCGCAGCGATAAACATATCCGAGGTGCAAGCCTTTTCCTCTGCGCTTTCCAGCTCGGAACGAAGGGCTTTCACTTTGACGGCAAGGTCATTTTGCTCTTCTGTATAACTTCTTGACATGCGCGAAAACCGCTCATCATCAATCTTTCCGGAGATGTTGTCCTCATACATACGGTTGAACAGTCTATCCAATTCCTGATCACGGGCAAGCAATTTTGTTAGTTCCTGCTGCTTTTTTGCCGTTCAAAAGCCACCGCTTTCTGAGAATGGCCCATCACAATCCGTGCAAATTCATCTTCATACCGGCTCGCAAATTTAGTAAGGCGACGGATTTCCTGTAATAACACCTGTTCCAGAAAGTCCACCTGGATATAATGCGTGGTTGGGCAGTCGCCCCGGTTGCCCTTGTAGTTGGAACAACTGAAATACCGGATTTCCGGGTTTTTCTGATTGAAAGGATACCACAGGTTGTGACCGCAATCGGCGCAGACCAACAGGCCGGAAAACATATTTTTCTCGCCGTCGCTTGTTTTAAGCTTACGGGCTTTACCGCGCTTTTGCTGAATTTTTTCCCAGTCGGTGCGGGAGACAATCGGATCATGTACATCCTTGAAAACCGCCATGTTTTCCTCGGCGTTGGGAATCCGTTTCTTCAGCTTAAACGACTTTGAAAAGGTTTTGAAATTGATTACATCCCCGCAATACTCCTGCATAGACAGAATTTTTATCACGGTTGAACAGTTCCACCTGTGCGGCGCCCGGTCGGATACCTTGCCGGGGCGCTTGATTCCTTTGCTCCGCCAGTGAACATAGGGGTTAAAACCTTGTCCTGTGATAACGCGGCGGCAATTTGTTCTGTGCCATGTCCGTCTAGCGACATTTGAAAGATACGACGCACAACAGCGGCGGCTTCCTCGTCAATAATCCAGCGTTTCGGGTTATCCGGGTCTTTCTTGTAACCGTAGGGCGGCAAACTTAAAGGCGCCCCGGCATTACCTTTGACTACATTCGTCAGCTTGCGTTTTTTGGAAATGTCCCGCGCATACCATTCGTTCATAAGATTTCGGAACGGTGTAAATTCATCTTTTCCCTGTGCCGAATCTATCCCTTCTGAAACAGAGATAAAGCGAATGTCGTGCTCGGGGAAAAACTCCTCTAAAAGAGAAGCTGCACGAATATGGTCGCGGGCAAGGCGGGACAGGTCTTTTACCATGACCGCGCCAACGCCGCCTTTTTCCAGTTCCGCGATCATTCTAAAAAAGTCCTTGCGATCGCGGCTTGTTCCGGTGATGCCGTCATCTATGAAAACCAACAGTTTTGTAAATCCCATTTTTCTCGCCACACCAGTTAGCAGCTTCTTTTGATTACTGATACTGTAACTTTCATCTTTTCCGGCATCCTCCCGGCTGATACGCAGATATAACGCTATGGTTTTATCTCGATTTGTTCCGTTATTTGACTGTCTCACAAATCCTCCTTTCCGGCAGTCAAACAAGCTGTATTGATTAAAATATGATAGCATATTTGACCGTCAAAATCATCCCTTTTCAATGTCCTTTTTTATAAGTCTTAATAGGATTTCATCCAATGTTTCTGCCGGTTCATCCTTATATACTGTATCTACAATAAATTTTCTATCATGTACGGTATCCACGGCAGGTTGAGATGGTATCTCGGTTTCCGGCTGCTTTGCTTTTGGGACAGTGCGCATCTAACTGTTTTGATATGTGTTATGGTACAATAGATGTATGAAACCAGATAAGGAGAAAACTCAAAAATGTGTTTAAGACAGCGGATACAATAAAGTGGAGTAAATAATCTTATTTGGAGGAATTTCAAAATGGAAAAATCATTATTTGAACAGTTAGGCGGCACATATGAAAAGCAAGGCGATTACCTTATCCCCTGCATTACCTTACCAACCGAAAAAGGAACAGTTATCGGTGTTTGGGGGCAGCGGCATTTGCGGTATCTGAAAGAATACCGCAGAGTTGCATACACCAATCTTCTCACAAGTGGCAGGCTCAATTCTTACCTTGCCGATATTGATATGCAGGCACGAGAACGCTTTGAAAGGCTTACGGAGCAGATGAAGCAGGCGCAGGGTATCACGGAACAGCTAAAGGCAGAAAACTCCTTAGAATGGGCTGGACGAATGAATAACATACGGGCTTGTGCGAGGGAGATTGTGAATGAGTAAATCATATTTGCATAGGTAAGACAAGGCGGCAGAGAGAAATCTCTGCTGCTCTCTTTTTCAGGGTGTCGTTATAGAATGGTCTGAAATTTCTTGACAAATGCGTAATGAGTTACTATAATATATAAAGGTAACTTGTTACGCATTATAGGAGAATACAAAATGGAATATGAAAAAATGGGTATAAATCTGCAATGGAAGAAAAATCTTTTGTTTGCAGGAGTGTTCATTCAAGAAAACCTTCTTCATTCAGTTTTTGACCGATATAACGAGATGTCGTGCAAACAATGGCTTTTAATGGCTGTTCTTAAAGCATTTGATACGCCGCCCGATTTGTCAACGGTAGCGAAAGCTATGGGCTGCTCTCGTCAGAATGTAAAACAGTTGGCACGCCCACTTGAACAAGAGGGCTATATCAGACTTGAAAAATCAGAGGCAGACGCAAGGAGTTTGTGCATTTCTTATACTGAAAAAGGCAAACAATTCAGTAAAGAGAATACAGCGAAAGGAAAATTTGTTCACGAAGCTGTTTTCAGCGAATTTACCGAAGATGAAATCGACATTTATTATTCCTTGTCAATTAAGATGATGAACGGAATTAAGCACTTGGAAGAAGCGTTCCAGAAGCAAAAGGAGGAAGTTTAAGTGAACGGCATAGTTTTATATCAATCAAAATATGGTGCAACAAAAAAATATGTCGATTGGCTTACCGAAGCTACAAAATTTTCTTGTTTGGAAATCAAGAAAACGGACATAAAAGACCTTACAAAATACGACGTTGTTATTTTAGCAGGTGGTATTTACGCTTCGGGGATAGCGGGTCTAGCATTTTTGAGAAAGCATATTAAGCAGTTAGAAAATAAACGCATAGCAGTTTTTTGCGTTGGCGCTTCGCCGTTTGATGAACAGGCTTTTAAGCAAGTCTATAAACACAATTTCAGTGAAAATTTAAGTAACATTCCTTGTTTTTATGGTCGTGGTGCGTGGAACGAGGAAAAGATGTCATTTGCTGACAGAACAATGTGCAAAATGCTCCAAAAAATGGTCGCGAAAAAAGACCCCACAACATATGAGCCGTGGGAAAAAGCGTTGATGTGTGCGGTCGGGCAAAGCTGCGATTGGACAGATAAGGAGTATCTGAATGCATTGTTGGATTGGATAAAATCTGAATTGTAATCCTATCAATCTAAGTACATTGTACGAATGGGAAACTATGTGGGAGAACTTGAATAATGGAATGGAAATTGAGGAAGAGAAAAATGTTTATCATAATTGGCGTATTGCTTGTACTTATTGGAATGATTTTGATATGGTTTCATATTCCATATTCCCCTGTAAAAAGTGATTTTCAGAATGATATTGATAGTCTTATGTCTGAAAACCTGCTAACGACAAATAATGAGGTTTTTACAGAAGAAGATTTCAGCAGCCTACCCGTTGTTATTCAGAAATATATACAAAGTTGCGGATATATTGGAACACCCAAAATGTCCTATCTGAAAATGGAATACAACAATGTTGATTTTTCACAGGGCAAAAATCGCCCTACTCTGACAATCGACTATACGCAGTACAATTTTATAAATGAGCCTTGCAGAATGGCACTCATAGACAGCAGTATGTTCGGTATTCCTTTTGAGGGATATGACTATTACCAAAACGGCTCAGGTGGTATGAAAGGCGTGATTGCAAAAGCGATTACTCTTTTCGATCAGACGGGAGCAGATATGGATAAGGCGTGTTTGGCGACCTTTCTTGCAGAGAGCTTATTTGCTCCTACTATTCTGTTGCAAGACTACATTACTTTTGAGGAAATTAGTGATTATGAAGTGAAAGCCACCATAACATACGGCGGGCAGACCGCAAGTGGCATTTTTACTTTCAACGAGCAGTATGAAATGATTTCATTTACAACAAATGACAGAGCTGTTGCAGGAACAGACGGTAGTATGGAATATATACCGTGGTCTGCTTTGTGTGGTGATTATAAAGTTTCTACAAACAGCATAAAATACCCGTCCAAATTTCAAGCTGTTTGGAATTATCCTGATGGCGATTTTGTCTACTTTGATGGTTTAATTAGCGAGGTATCTTATGGATATGCACAATAAAACAGAGTGGATACGCTGCCCTGTCTGCGGAAACACAACGAGGGTACAGATACAGGAAGATACCGAACTGAAAAACTTTCCTCTCTGCTGTCAGAAAGGTATTGCTACGGAGCGTTGCACTTATGCAAGTGACCGTTACTTACATATGGCTGCGAGATATTCTATTATAAAGACAGAAGCGATATGCTGACTTTGAATAGGAGGTTCTAGTAATGGAAATAAAAAACAACCCCGAAAAGACATTGGGGAAAAAACTGAAATCAGCAAGGAAGGAAGCAGGTTTAACACAGGAGCAGCTGGCAGTAAAGCTCATGGTATCTCGGCAGGCAATCACAAAATGGGAAGCAGACAAGGGAATGCCTGATATCGAAAACCTGAAGTCACTTTCGCAGCTTTTAGGAGTGAGCATTGACTATCTCCTTGATAATGGAGAGCAGTTGAATATATCGGTCATAAGAGAGGAAATCAATCTTGAGGTGTTTACTTATGAAAGAAAACTCAACGGAAGATGGGTCAAAAAAGCAGGCAAGAAAGATATGGTGGTAAGAAGCAAATATCCGAATGCAGAAATACATTATCTTATGGGAAAGCAGATTGCGACAAAAGGAGAAAAAATCATGGATAATGTGATTGGATTTTTGACTGATGCGCCGTTTGGGTTACCCGATATTATTAATGGGATGAAAAATACCGATAAAGAGTTTTATCTTGTGAACGAAGCCGACAAGCAGTATTTTGTGATTGTATTTGATGAGTTCATAGAGAGCAGGCAATTATCTGAGAAAATCACGGCACACAAATTTGAAATCGGCAATTTTTCATTTGTAGACTGCGGCTTGATTCCAGAAACGGATGCAAAGTCTTAATAAGCGAGTAGGTTGATTTTATGCAAGCACAATATATTGAATGGATACGCTGCCCTGTCTGCGGAGGAAAAACAAGATTGCAGATACGGAAAGATACGGAACTAAAAAATTTTCCCCTCTACTGTCCGAAATGCAAACAGGAAAGTTTGATTGATGTAAAACAATTTCAAGTAAAAGTCATTACAGAGCCGATGAGCTTGTGAAGTAACTCACAGTTTGTCGGTTCTGTTCTTTATTGAATAAAATTTTTGTCCACAGGGCATACTAAAAAATTTACCCAAAATCTTGACAGCCATATCTCCGCTATGGTATTCTAAAATACCCCTGAGGGATTTGGATAATTGAAAATTACATAAACAGGCAAGGACTTTGAATTTCAAAGCCGTTACATAACATTGCGAAATCAGCAAGAGGAAAATCCTCTTGTCATTCGTGATGCCGTGTAGCGGCTTTTTTGTTTGCTTGAAAGCGGAAAGGAAAATTGTATCCAGAACGGAGGCAGAGAAACATAGGATTTCCTTTTCGGCGGGTAAAGACTGGTATTGGAGAACGGCGGCTACACAGAAAAATGCCCTGCCAGACAGGGTTCCCGAAAAGTCGTTAGACTTTTTGGGAAAAGGAGGAGCAGTGAAGTGAGCGATTTTTCGTGCTTGCACGGAAATGAGCGATACGGAACTTGCGACGACGTGTCCACAGGGATAGCGAGCATCGGATTGTGTCAGCCACAATCCCAATCCACGCCGCTTACGGGCGTGGACTTGCTCAGGGGACGCCCCCTGTATACCCCGTTAAAAGAAAATTTAAGACTGGAGGATTAAGAAAATTGAGCAAAGAAAAATCAGAAAAGAATGTGCGGAATATTCCCATTACCGTCCGATTGGGCGAAGAAGAAAGCCAGAAACTAACGCAGTATGCCGCCGCTTGTGGTCTGTCCGTAGCGGAATTTATGCGGCAGCTATGCAAAGGCAACGCCCCGCAGCCAGAGCCGTCGTCAGAGTTCTGGCAGTTGCTAAATACGCTTTATGAAGTACACGCAGCATTCAAAAAATGTATTTCTTACTATCCCGCCGCCGCCGAAACCTGTAAAGAGATTGAAGATTTTATACTGGAATTGCAACAAACTTCCACATCCCCGCAGCGTATTGATGTGGAGAAACTGACAAAAAACGAGGTGGTCTGATATGGCGGCAACAAGCCTATGGCATATCAAAGGCAGCTTAAAAGACCTAATTGATTATGTGGAAAATCCCGAAAAGACTGTGCCCGATAAAGAAATACAGGACTTCTTTGATGTGTTCTCCTATGTACGCAATCCAGAAAAAACAGATGGCGGCGAGTATGTTACCGCCATCAACTGTCTAAAGGAAACCGCCTTACAGCAGATGATTTTGACAAAAAAGCAGTACCAGAAAGCAGACGGATATATCGCATGGCACGGATACCAGAGCTTCAAGCCGGACGAGGTAACGCCAGAGCAATGCCATGAAATAGGCGTGAAACTGGCAAGGGAAATGTGGGGCGATAAATATCAAATCATCGTCACTACCCACCTTGACAAGGAGCATTTGCACAATCATTTCTGCTTTAATTCCGTTTCGTTCATAGACGGGCGGAAATATAATTATTCAAAAGCGGAGCAGAAAAGGCTGCGTGATGTGTCGGACAGGCTGTGCAGGGAATACGGATTGTCAGTCATTGAACATCCGAAGAAAGCCCCGTCAAGACCGCTGTATCTGGACGAGAAAAGCGGCAAACCCACACGCTACAATGTCTATCGGGAGGATTTGGCAGAGGCAATCAGCGGCAGCAGGGATATACCACACATGATAAAATATCTGACGGATAAAGGCTATGAGGTGGATTTTACGGGCAAACATTGGAAAATGAAGCTGCCGCAGTATGCCCATTTCACAAGGCTTGATACACTTGATGAGCGATTAACGCCTGAATTTATCCGCAGCCATTTAGGGACAAGGACAAGGTACGGGAACTACAAAGCGAGGATTTCCTACTCACCGTATATGCCAGAGCAGTATAAAAAGGCGTGGCGACCGCACCAGAAAACAACGGGTATTTTAGCGTTGTATTATTACTGGTGCTATCAGTTGGGGATATTGCCAAAGGGCACGGACTACAAGCCGACAAGCCCGCTGATGAAAGAAGAATTGCGGAAATTAGATGAAATCACCGAACAGGTACGGTATATGACCGAGCATAATATCTCCACCATCTCCGATTTACACGCAGACAGGGATAACAACCAGACGGAAATGGAAAGGCTCATCGACTATCGGCGGCAGTTGCAGAATAAGATACGTCGAGCCTTACCCGCCGAAAAAGAGATACTTCGTGAGGAAAAGCAGGGCGTGACGAAGCAGATAACAGAACTAAGAAAGCGGCTAAAATATGCCGCCGCCATCGAAAAACGCTCTGCCCATATCGACAACTGCTTAGACCAAATCCACGATACACTTGAAAATCAGAGAGTAGGGCAACGTAACCATTCGTCTACAGCAGACCGCAGCCAGACAAGTAAAACCGATCACAGGAGGGAGGGACAGCAAAGCAGATGAAACCATCCGAAAGTGAAATTTTATCCATACTGGAAGCTCACAAGGACGCCCCTATAGTAAATCCGAATAAGGTGTACCCGCCCCTGCCGCCTGCTGAAAACATTACGCCTCTTATGCGTATTCCCGAACAGATGACGCTCTGTGAGAAGATTGGCGGTACGGAATACACGGTCAACGCCCATTTCCGAGAGGATGGGCATGACCTGCTCAGTATGCTCACAGGGATTTTTAATCGGAACATCTCTGGATTTGGGTATGGATATGGAGATTGCGGGAGCTATGATGATGAATATTGAAAAGAAAATCCGAAATTATCACTTTAAAGCGTTGAAGTTTGAGGGCAGATGTGGTACACTCTATTTACACTTCACAATACCGTGTCTGCTGTCGGAAAGGAGAGCGTTATGCAAAGACAGCAGGAAGAAATTACCGCCCTCTACTGCCGTTTAAGTCAGGACGACGGACGGGAAGGCGAGAGCAACAGTATTGTAAATCAAAAAGAATATCTATTGAAGTACGCTAAGGAGCATGGTTTTTCCAATCCGAAATTCTATGTGGACGACGGTTATACGGGTACGAATTTTGACCGTCCTTCTTTTAAGGAATTGACAAAGGGCTTGTGAAAACAGTCATTGTCAAGGATTTATCCCGCTTCGGCAGGAACTATATCGAAGTCGGCTCATATTCCGAAATCATCTACCCCGAAGCAGGCGTACGGTTTATCGCTATTATGGACAACGTGGACACAGGCAGCCTTGAAAGCAACGAATTTGCCGCCTTTACCAACCTGTTTAACGAATGGTATCCGAAAAGCACGAGCAAAAAGGTAAAGGAAGTCAAGAAGGCAAAGGGGCTTGCAGGCGAGCATTTAGGCGCGCCGCCCTATGGCTATCTGAGAAATCCAGACGATAAGACCCGTTGGTTAGTAGACGAAGAAGCGGCGGCAGTTGTCCGCAGGATATTTTCCCTCTGTATGCAGGGAAAGGGAATATCTGCGATTGCCACTATTTTGTGGGAGGATAAGGTGCTTACCCCGTCAGCCTACAAAGCGTCCAAAGGCATCGGCGTAGCCAGAGTATCGGAAAATCCGTATAACTGGGAAACTTCCATGATTGCGACCATCTTGGAGAATGTGGCATATATCGGCGTGACGGAAAGTTTCAAATCCACCCGTTTAGGTTTTAAGAGCAGGAAGCGTATCCCCACCGCCAAAGACAGACGGGCATATATCGAGGACGCACACACTCCTATCATAGATAAAGAGGTGTGGGATAAGGTGCAGATGATACGGCGGGGAAAGCGCAGACCGACCAAAGGCGGCACGACCAGTATGTTTTCAGGACTGCTCTATTGTGCGGACTGCGGGGCAAAATTAAGCCTTGCCACCGCCAATGGTTACACGCACTTCCGCTGTTCACAGTACAAGCGCACGAGCCGCACACAGAACTGTACGCAGCACTATATACGGGAAGAAGCTCTGTATCAGTTGGTGTTAAAGCAGCTTCAGCACTTTCTGTCCTATTTACAGCAGTTTGAACGGGTATTTATCCGACAGCAGATTGACACGACCCTTGCACAGCGCAGGTATGAACTGTCTGCCAAGCAAATGCAGATAGAAAAGGACGAAAAGCGGATAAAAGAGCTTGACCGCCTGTTCCGTAAAATCTATGAGGATAATGTCAACGGGAAACTGAACGACGAGCGTTTTTACAAGCTGTCCGACGGATATGAATCCGAGCAGGAACAGTTAAAGCGTGAAATCGAAGCATTGACCGCAGAGATTAGCGAAGCCGACACGGAAGTGACCAATGTAGCGAAGCTGATAGCCGTCACGAAGAAATACACCCGTATTGACGAACTCACGCCCAAAATCCTTAATGCTTTTGTGGATAAAATCGTAGTCTATGAACGGGTAAAGCAGGACGGAAAACGGACGCAGACGATTGACATCTACTATTCCTATGTTGGGATTGTGGACATCCCTACAGACGAGGAAATGCGTGAAATGGAACGGGAATATCTGCGGCGTACCAATCATCAGCAAACCGCCTGAATACAGGCAAAGGCAGGAGAAAATCTGTACTCCTGCCCATACATATCTTTTTTATCCCTATCTGGTTTAATACATAGGAGACAAATAAAAAGAGAAAAACAACTCAAATATGATATGATGTTAAGTAACTACACAAAACACAGATCAAAAGGAGTTGTTTTTCATGATAAGTATAACATCAAGAGCGCGGTTTCGTCAACGGGTAATCAGATATTCAGAGAAACATGGAGTGACGGCGGCAAGCATACGGCACAGAGTAAGCCGAAACGCAATATACGAATGGAAGGCAAAATATGACGGGAACTGGAAAAGTCTGCGGGACGGATCGCACCGGCCGCACAGCCATCCGAACGAGCACACAGCGGAAGAGAATGCGTTAATTGAGAGATATTACCGTTACAACAAAGAAGACAAGCTGATGCTGTGGGACAAACTCAGGGCGAACGGATATAAACGGTGTTACAAAAGTCTGCTCCGAGCGATAGCGAGATTAAAATTAAATGAAGCGCCGGAGAAGAGAAAAGGCTACAAGCCAAAGGCGTACCAAAGAGCGGAATATCCGGGGCAGAAGGTGCAGATTGAAGTAAAGCATGTGCCCGGGTATTGCGTGGCAAACGGGCAGAAATACTACCAATACACTGCGGTTGATGAATGTACAAGATACAGTTTCGGAGAGATGTATGACGAACACAGTACATACAGTTCATTGGATTTTCTCAAAAAGTTGATCGAATACTTTCCGTTTCCTATAAGAGAAGTACAGACCGACAACGGAACGGAGTGGACAAATGCGCTGCTGGTGAAGAGGGCAACCCATAAGACACTGTTTGAAGATTATCTTGAAGAAAACGGGATCAGATACCCATAGGATCAGAGTTGCGACGCCGAGGCACAACGGGAAGGTAGAGCGGCAGCACAGGCTGGATGAAAAGCGTTTTTACGGCAAGATGAGAATGTACAGTCTTGAGGACGGGCAGAAGCAGTTAAAGAAATACAACAGGATATCCAACAATATTTCAAAGTGCTGTCTAAACTACCGCAGTCCGCAGGAGGTATTGGAGGACTATATGGCAGTAATGTGAGCCGCCGATTTTGCGTGTTTTGAGGAGCCGAGGCGACGAAAAATACGCAAAATCTTTGACAAGTCAACTTACATCATATTTTTCTTGAGAAAAGTGTCACCCATCATTGACGACTGTACAAGGTGCGTTTTCGCATCGACAAATTTCCACTTGACAATCTCGAGTAAATCTGCTATCATACCTTTGAGTATGTTTTCCGTATAGGGCGGGGGGCAGTTTATATCCGAAAGGGTATTCAAGTCAATTACGATAAGTAATTAGAACTGGAAATGTAAGCCTATACACACTTTTTAGTGTGCATAGGCTTATTTTTTTACCTCACAGTAAGGCATTTACACTTAATTCAAGGAGGCGATACATACGACAGGACTATTTTTGTTAACGATCACATCTTTTACTTTGGTGAATAGTGAGGAGGAAACAAGATAATGCAAAAAGAGTTTTTTAGCCAAGATGTGTCGGAAATTGTACGGCAAACGAAAACCGATATAAACCATGGATTGTCTATGAGCCAGTATGCGCCAAGTAAAAAAATTCACGGGAAGAACACTTTATCAGAAGAAAAAAGCAATCGAATATTAAAAATTTTTCGGGCAGTTTTTGGAGCCGACAACCTTAGTTTTAGTTGCCGCCGGAATCATCTCCGTTTTCTTAAAAGAATACGATAATTCAATCGCAATTACTGTTTTGCTGCTTGTAAATAGTATCATCGGTTTTATACAGGAGCAAAAAGCAGAAACTTCTCTGCAAGCAATTAAAAAAATATCTTCGGTACAGACTACAATCCTGCGTGATGGCAGCACGAAAAAAGTTCCGATTGAAGACGTGGTTGTAGGCGACATTGTGTTTCTTGAAGCGGGGGATTTTGTTCCCGCGGATTTGCGCTTGTTTGAAGCAAACGATTTACAGATGGACGAATCTGCATTAACGGGGGAATCCTTGGCGGTGGAAAAAACAAGCGAAACCCAGGAGACTGATTCTCTGCCGCTTGCAGAGCGGGTAAATATGGCGTACATGAATACCCTGGTAACATACGGACGAGGAAAAGGGATTGTGGTTGCCGTTGGAAAAGAAACCGAAATGGGGAAAATCGCGCAATTATAAAAAGAAATCACCCCGGATAAAACCCCTCTGCAAAAACAGCTTTCTGAGATTAGCAAAAAACTAAGTATTCTCGCGGTAATAATCTGTTTGGCTATTTTTGGAATTGGTGTTTTTCAAGGGCAAAGCATCTATGAGATTGCAATGAGCGCATTCAGCTTGGCAATCGCGGCTATTCCAGAAGGGATGCCCCTGATTGTGACCTTGATCTTAGTCATGGGAATCCGCGACATGGCAAAAAACAATGCAATTATGAAAAAATTTAACAGCCATTGAAACTGCGGGAGCCTCCGACATTGTGCTGAGCGACAAAACCGGAACCCTGACGCAAAACAAAATGACTGTTACAAAGCTTTATACAAACCAGCAGAATCTGATATACAGTGAGATTACAGGGCTTTCAGACAACACTGCAAAGCTTTTGGATTTAGGCGTACTGAATAATGACTGCACTGTCAGTTGGGAGCGCGGAGAATCGGCTATTTTGGGCGAGCCAACGGAAGCGGCTATTTTTCAAGCAGCTATTTCTCAGAATATCGAGCCAGACAAATTGAGGGAAAAATACCCCAGAATGGATGAGATCCCTTTTGACTCGGCCCGTAAACTCATGACAACGGTTCATCAAACAGCCCAGGAAGATAAACTTGTGATTGTAAAAGGGGCTCCAGAAGTATTGCTGCCGTTGTGCAATCGTATTTATCTTGAAGGCTCCCCGGCAGAGCTGGACGATGAACAAAGAAGGAAGATCGCTGCCCAAACGGTACGATTTGCAGAAGAAGCGCTGCGGGTGATCGCCGTTTCCTATAAAATGGCGCCAAAGCAGGCTGAGTGCAATTATGAAGAGAATTTGATTTTTGTGGGTCTGTTTGCTATGATTGACCCGCCAAAAGAAGAGGCCAAAGAAACAATCGCTCAATTCCATCAGGCGGGAATTGATACCGCTATGATTACCGGCTATAATAAAACGACAGCGACGGCGATTGCAAAAGCGTTAGGCATTGTGTCGGATGATTCCCGCACGATTTCCGGTACGGAACTGGACGCCCTGACAGAACAGGAGCTGGCGGAAAACATCGATAATTACAGGGTTTTCGCTCGGGTAACACCTCAGCACAAATTAAAAATCGTTACAGCCTTCCAAAACAAAGAACACGTCGCGATTATGACCGGCGATGGGGTCAACGACGCGCCGGCGCTAAAAAAGGCGGATATTGGCGTTTCAATGGGCAAAGGCGGAACAGAGGTGGCAAAGGGTGCGGCTGATATGATACTTATTGACGACAGTTTTTCTACCATCAGTTACGCTATCGTCTATGGAAGGCAGGCTTATAATAACATTAAACGGTCCATTCAGTTGATGCTGTCTGGAAATATAGCTGTCATTTTGGGTATTTTTTTGACCACTGTTTTGGGGAACGCATTATTTGGCCGTTCGGTCGTTCTATTAAATGCGGTTCAAATCTTATGGTTCAATGTGGTAAGCGACACCCTATTGAGTGTAGCATTGGGGATGGAACCTGTTGACCCATCCATCATGCAGGAGAAGCCCCGCAAAAAGAAAGAATCATTTTTTGGAAACGGCTTAGGCAGAAGAATCCTTTTACATGGAAGCATGATTGGTTTAGTTTCCTTTGCTGCTTATGCAATAGGCGCTATTATGGGTGGCTGTTCACTGAAGGCGTTCACTCAGGCGAGTAGCATGGCCTTCATGACTTTGAGTTTTGCCCAATTTCTGCATGCTTTTAACCTTAAATCGGAAACAGAGTCTGCCTTTAAGAAAATTCTTTCCAACAAAACATTGGCGCTGGTTTTCTGCATAAATGTTGGTTTGCAGCTGCTGATTATGCTGCTGCCAATATTGCGGGAGAAATTATTTGAAATGAGCGTCATTACGCCCCTGCAATGGTTTATCATCCTGCTTTTATCAATCCTTCCCCTGATAACTGTGGAACTTAAAAAACTAATAGTCAGAGCCAAGCAGTAGAGAATCTAAATTTTACTTTTTATATGCAAGGCCAGCAATCTTGCCAGAATGGGCCAATCTGCCTTGTGCGGGGTGGCCCATTTTTTGTCTAAGGAGGAAAATTGTATGTGCAGCTCTTAACCAGTTTTTAGATAGATTTATACACTCAAAAAAATTTTTCAAAATATTTTTCGAAAAACTTTCCGGTTTGCAGCCCTGAGATGTGTTATGGTTATGTGACGAGACAAAAAGACCAACCGGCTCAAATCTGCAAAAAGGAGGGATGCGGCATGATGTCTCCTCTGAATATGAAAGACGGCTGATCGCCATGTTTGATTCATTCAGCAAGACGGTGCCGCGGAATTTCAGCAGAAATCTCAAACGGGAAAAGGATAATGCGGCAAAGCATTACTCTGAGGAATCAGTAGACTATCTTCTTACATTTTTAAGCTGCGAGGACAGGTATCCGTCCGACTGTTTTGTTTGTGCTTTATGAGGATGAGCTATCCTGCGTGGTTCACAGCGAAACTTTATATAATTTTAGTACTAATAAAATAATAGGCGTCCATTTCTGTACGCCTATTATTTCTAAACACAGCTTGTTAACTACCAATAACCCCTTGCTTTTTTAGAAAGCTCTGTAACACCACTCCGACCACCAGGCAGGGCCTGGAGCCGATACGCGCTCCGGGTCTTTTCTTTTACCGGATGCACCTCCCGCGTTTTGGCTGGCGTCTTTTTTATCTCCGGTAGACATTTCAGCGCTTTTGGCCGCAAAATCAAAGACGCAAGGGGGGGAGAAACCTTGCGGCTTTTTCATTTCATCTTTGAGAAGGAGATTATGGAAAAATAACGTATTTCGATGTCGAGTACGCCAGTTCGTAAAATAAGACAATCTGCCAGCCTGGTATCATATATTTGTTTCAGCGGCAATTTTGCTTACGAGGGCCAAAAGTCTGCAGTGGAAAGTACATTGCTGAACGTGGCGGGCTTGTTGATTCGAATATGAAAAAGAATACGGATTATCTGATTATCGGCTCTTATGCGTGTCAAGCGTATTCCAACGGAGCATATGGCACAAAAGTGAAGAAAGCAATCGAATATAGCGAAAAGGGTGGTAACATCCAGATTATGAAAGAAACAGACTTTTTCGCCAATATTAAATAGCGAAATAGCGCCTTATGTTTGCCTATTGCGTATTAAAAATCGAGGGCTGATCAAACGGTCAGACCTCTGCTATTTATGCGTTTGCCGCTTTTGTCGCTTCCGCAATCTCCGCTTTTGCTTTTTTGATCCTCTCGGCGAGTTTGCCTTTGTATTGCTCGCGGGTTTCGGCGTAGACATTGCATTTTTTGCGTTTGCCGCCGGACAGGCTCGGACAGATGCTTCCTTCCCGCAAGGTGTCGCTTATCCGATACAGGCATCCGGCGCCGGATTTGCGTATCTTTCTCTGGATCGACTCGGGATGCGGCTCTGCGGGCGCACACGGAGCGTTTACGGGCGGTTTCGTTGTATTCTCGGAGATTGCTCTGCCTCGGACAGCCTCGCGTCTGTCTTGCCGGTTTTGCGGTCGATGCTCACCGCCGCCTGCTTGCGCGGCCGAATGCAGTTCTTCCGTCTCGCCGCACACGGCTTACTCCGCGCACGGCTTTCGACGGCGAATAGCGACGGGGGTGCGCCGCGGCAGGCGCCGTCGCTTGGCGTGCCGCGTCTGTTGGCCCGCTCTGCGCCTTGTTTGGCTTCCCACAAAGCGATGTAACAAAATTGCACGCGGAACGTTACCGAAATTTAACAATATTCGACTTCTGCTTTTTACATTCAACGGTTAAAATCGTATATAATGGAGAAAAAACGCAATCGCATATAACATGGACTTTTCAAAAATAAAACATCGGGGGAAGTTCGGATGACGATTTTTGACGCGTTGACGATGATCGGCGGCCTCTGCCTGTTCCTGTTCGGGATGAACGTGATGGGCGACGGTCTGGAACGGCGGGCCGGAAACGGTCTCAAGGCGCTGCTCGGCAAGCTGACGAACAGCAAGATCAAGGGCTTTCTGACGGGAATGGGCGTGACGGCCGTCATCCAAAGCTCCTCGGCGACGACCGTGATGGTGGTGGGCTTTGTCAACTCGAAGCTGATGACGCTTCGGCAGTCCATCGGCGTGATTATGGGCGCGAACATCGGCACCACCGTGACGGCGTGGATTTTGAGCCTAGGCGGCATTTCCGGCGACAACTTCTTCATCCGGCTTCTCAAGCCGACCTCCTTTACGCCCGTGCTGGCGCTCGTCGGCACGGTATTCCTGATGTTTTCCAAATCCGACAAGAAAAAGGACACGGGCACGATCCTGCTGGGCTTTGCGACGCTGATGTTCGGTATGGACACGATGTCCGCCGCGGTCTCCGGACTGGCGGACGTCCCCGCCTTCCGCAGCCTGTTCCTGATGTTTGAAAATCCGATTTTAGGCGTGCTCGTCGGCGCGGTGCTCACCGGTATTATTCAGTCCAGCTCGGCCTCGGTGGGGATTCTGCAGGCGCTTTCCGCGACGGGCGCGGTCGCCTATGCCGCGGCCGTGCCGATCATTATGGGGCAGAACATCGGCACCTGCGTGACGGCGCTGCTCTCCTCTTTGGGTACGAACAAAAACGCGCGCCGCGCCGCCGTCGTGCATCTGTCCTTCAACGTCATCGGCACCGCCGTCTGGCTGACGGCGTTCAGCATCCTCTCCGCGATTTTCCGGCCGGCGCTGCTGGACGCTTCCGCGACTTATCTCGGCATCGCCGTCGCGCATACGGTGTTCAACGTCCTCTGCACCGCGCTGCTGCTGCCGATGTCCTCGCTGCTGGAGAAGCTGGCGTATAAGCTGGTGCCGGACGGCAGGGAAGCCGAAAAGGTCGTCGAGCTGGACGACCGTCTGCTTGCCACGCCCGTCATTGCGCTGGCGGAAGCGGACAAGCTCGCCCGAAAGATGGCGGGCGAGGCCGTCGAAGGGTTCCGGCTGGCGCTTGATTCGATTCGGCACTATGACGCATCCGACGCCGAGCGCATCCGCAAAATTGAAAGCGATACCGACCACTACGAGGATATTTTAGGCACATATTTGACCAAGCTCTCGCGCTATCAGGTCAGCGAAGACGACAGCGCGCAGGTGACCAAGCTGCTCAAGGCCATCGGCGATTTTGAACGGATTTCCGACCACAGCGTCAATGTGCTTGAATCGGCTGAGGAGCTGCGCGCGAAAAAGATCGCCTTCTCCGCCGAAGCGCAGCGGGAGCTGTCCGTACTCTGCGCGGCGCTGTCCGAGGTGCTGGATATGACGCTTACCGCGTTTGTGCGCGGCGACGCCGAGGCCGCGTATGACGTCGAACCGCTCGAGCAGGTCGTTGACGGGCTGAAGAACGCGCTGCGCGACAGCCACATCGTCCGTTTGAAGAACGGGGACTGCACCGTGGAGGCGGGCTTCGTCTGGGCGGACCTGCTCACGAATTTGGAACGGACGTCGGATCATTGCTCCAACATCGCCGTCTGCCTGCTGGACGCGGAGCGGCATGATATGAACGCGCATGAGTCGATGCGCGCCATCAAGGGGGACAACGAGGCTTTCCTGAAAAAATACCGCGAATACGCCGAAAAATACAGCTTGGTGTGAGCGGGGAGCGGAAATTCCCCGCGCGGGACTTGCAATTTTGTCTGTTTTTTGGTATAGTAATGGCGGCGGGCACCGTTTCCGTGCGGATACGCAAAGCGCTTGGAGCGGAAACGGAAGCCGGTATGTAAAATCTGGAAGAAAGGATGCTTTCGCCGCGCGGAAGCTATGGTGATCGGGTCATGAGAATTCAGAAATCCGCTGAGGACTATCTGGAGACCATTCTCATCCTCAGCCGTCAGAATGGCTCCGTCCGTGCGGTGGACATTGCCAACGCGCTCCATTTTTCCAAGCCGAGCGTCAGCATCGCGATGAAAAACCTGCGTGAGAACGGCTATGTCGAGTTGGACGAAAACGGCTGCATCCGTCTGTGCGGGCAGGGACGCGAGATCGCCGAGCGCATCTATGAACGGCACACCCTGCTCACCGACTGGCTGACCGCGCTGGGCGTGGACCCGCTCATCGCTGCGGAGGACGCCTGCCGTATTGAGCATGTCATCAGTACGGAGAGCTTCGAGGCCATCCGCCGCCATAGGCAGAATGGCGGCCGCTGAACAGCGCCGTCTGTGCCGTCTGTATACAGACAAAGCGCCGCACGGGAAACGATTGTTTCCTGTGCGGCGCTTTGTCCCGGCGGCCGTGTGCGGGTG
>ERZ827150.452-NODE-452-length-60518-cov-13.869656_pt1 | contig 60518 bp, 41 predicted proteins | sample MGYA00519779_ERZ827150 | MGnify/ENA primary metagenome ERZ827150 (study PRJEB31778, sample SAMEA3449267) | human gut metagenome | biome: human gut; feature: human-associated habitat; material: faeces | place: United Kingdom | collected 2010/2012 ...
CTCCTCCTCTGTGTTTTGCACAGCAAAATATAGGGGAGGTGTCCGAAGGACGGAGGGGTTAGAAAAATATCGACAGTGACAGTAACAAAATCAAGTATCACCCTCTCCCCCTACCTGTCCCGTAGCATGGCGGGGTATCACACTGCGATATAGAGGGAGCAGGTTTAATGCCTTTCGGCTCGCGAAGCATCTATCCGCAACAAAACGAACAACAAAATGGTAAATCCCCACAGCGACGACCCCCCATAACTGAAAAAAGGCAAAGGTATACCGATAACAGGGCACAATCCTATGACCATACCGATATTCACCGCCAAATGAAAAAACAATATCGAGACCACACAATAAGCATATACCCTTCCAAAAGCAGAATGCTGCCGTTCTCCGATAGCTATAAGTCTGAATATAAGCGTGACAAAAAGAACAATCACACCCACGGCTCCCCAAAAGCCCTCCTCCTCTCCAATGGTACAAAAGATAAAGTCGGTATCTTGCTCCGGCACATATTTCAACTTCGTTTGAGTCCCATTCAGAAAACCTTTCCCCCAAAAGCCCCCCGAACCGATGGCGATTTTCGACTGGTTCACATTATATCCCGCACCGCGCAAGTCCTCCTCCATGCCCAGTGTCACTTTAATCCGTTTCTGCTGATGAGACTCCAACACTTCATTAAAGGCATAATCCACAGAAAACAGGAAAACGACCGATACGACGGCCGTTGCCAAGATAGTAAGAATCCTCAACGAACGAGTCGAAAAGTAAAGAAGCACCAGATAAACAACGACCGCAACCGTAGTCCCCATACAAACATACAAGAGATTAACCGGTACATCGAAATACATCAAAATGCCACATACCGCTCCTACCGCCAAATAACCAAGCATCAAATAACGAGCCGCACGACTGTTTCTCTGATAGAATAACAACATTCCGACCACCACCAAAAGAATAAGTACGAAAACCAACACTTCTCCGGCAGGAATCTCCCCCCATAATACACTCGAATATTTGACGGCAACCACAAAATAGACCACGGCGCAAAGACCATAGAAAAGGAACAATCCCGATAATCCTTCCCGATACAGAACAAATATCAACGATGCGAAAACCAACGCCGAACCGGTCTCCTTTTGAGCGATAATCAAAACAATAGGCAACAATATGATAAAAACCGCACGGAATAAATCCCGTCTGTTTTTCAAAGAAAACCCATACGTCCCGAAAGACCGAGCCAAAGCAAGAGCCGTGGCAAACTTAGCGAACTCGGCCGGTTGTAAACTGACAGGCCCCAACACCAACCACGAACGGGATCCTTTTATATCGGGGGCTAAAAATATGGTGGCGATAAGCAAAAGTATGATAATCCCGTAGAATAGATAAGCATAAGTTTCATAAACCCGGAAATCCACCATTAAAATCATAAAAGCCAATACGAGCGACAAACCTATCCATATCAACTGTTTTCCCGACCGCTCGGCAAAGTCGAATATACTGGCATTATCGAAATCGTAACTGGCGGCATAAATGCTTATCCAACCGCAAAGAACGAGAATCAGATAAAGGATTACCGTCATCCAGTCGATAGACCGCCATATATTAATGCTTTTTGACCCCACTGTATATGATTGTGTTAGATTGCAACATACGTTCTTCCAAGTATTTCCGCTCCGGTGCAATCTTCCGGTTCAGATACATCTCCATCATCAGACTTCCAATAGGTACACCATACGTAGCTCCGAATCCTGCATTCTCCACATAAACGGCAATAGCTATTTTGGGGTTGTCCATCGGAGCAAATCCCATAAAAGCCGAGTGGTCTTTTCCATGAGGATTCTGTGCCGTTCCCGTCTTTCCGCACACCTCTATACCCGGTATAGCACCTATACGGCAAGTTCCACCGGTTACAGCCATGCGCATACCCTCTACGACATAATCGTAATAGTGAGAATCGACCATAGTATGTTTAGGAACGGTAAACTCCGGGGAGATAACCGTATCTTGTATCTCCCGAACCAAATGCGGAGTGTAAAAATACCCCCTATTGGCAATCGTTGCCGACAAATTGGCTATCTGCAACGGGGTCGCCAAGACCTCTCCTTGTCCAATCGCGACAGATATAATCGTCAATGCGCTCCATCGATTCTCGCCATATACCTTGTTGTAATAATTACTGTTGGGAATAAAGCCTCGACTCTCACCCGGTAAATCCACCCCTAAACGATATCCATACCCCATCGATACCAAATAATCTTTCCAAATATTGAACGCCTTCGCCGGCGATTGATATTTTTTCCGATTATCGACCATCGAACGCAATCCGTAACAGAAAAACGCATTACACGAAGTTTGCAAAGCCGGAAGTAACGATAAAGGTGATGCATGCCCATGACAGCCGACTTTCAACCGTCCCGACACAAACCCATGATAACAGGGATAAAGAGTATGCTCGGTGATGATCCCTTCGTTCAAGAAAATAAGTCCCTGTGTAGGCTTAAATGTCGATCCCGGCGGATATGCGGCCATCAAAGCTCTATCGAACAAAGGTTTGTACCGGTCTCTATTCAGTTTCAAATAATTTCTACCTCTCTCCCTGCCAACCAGCATGGAGGGATCGTAAGTGGGACTCGAAACCATCGCCAATATCTCTCCCGTAGACGGCTCGATAGCAACGATAGCCCCAATCTTGTTCTGCATTAATTTCTCGCCATAGGCCTGCAACTCGATATCCAACGACAAATTCAGATTTTTCCCCGAAACAGGTGCTACATCATAACGCCCGTCTTCATATCTTCCTTTAACACGGCCATGGGCATCGCGCAGTAAAATCTCCACCCCCTTTTCTCCACGTAAAATATTTTCGTAAGAGCGCTCTATCCCCAAATCTCCGGTGTAATCTCCCCGAGTATAATAACTGTCTTTCTCTATATCTCTGGGAGAAACTTCCCGAATATTCCCCAATACATTCGCAGCCACAGGGTAAGCATACTCCCTAAGCATACGGTTTTGAATGAAAAAACCGGGGAAACGATATAGTTTTTCTTGTAACCGTCCATAATCTTGCGCAGACAACTGGGTCATAAAAGTCTGAGGTGTGTATGACGAATAACCGGGATTCAACCTCCGATTTTTCATATCCGCCATGCGCTTATCGAATTGTTCCTTCGTAATCCCCACAGTCCGGCAAAAATCAAGTGTATCGAAAGGGCGAACCTCTCGTACAATCATCATTACATCGTATGCCGGTTGATTAAAAACCAATAACTTTCCATTGCGGTCATAAATAAGACCACGAGAAGGATATTGTGTTTTTTTCAAGAAAGCGTTTCCATCGGCGTGTTGCTTATAGTCGTCGTTCAACACTTGTAAAGAAAACAATCGCACGACATATATGCAAGCAATCACCAACACGATGCCGCCTATCACATATTTACGCCTCTCTAATTTATAGTCTTTTCTCACGTCCCGATTTCGTTAAACTGTCCATTCCCAATATCACAAGAAATGTCAATATAGTACTGGCTAAAACACGCAAAACCAATCTTCCTATATCGAAAAAGCTAAAAGACTCTATTACGAAAAGGAGGGTACAGAAACAAAGTGAAAATGTAAGCACGTAGCGCACGAACAAAGACATTCCGAAATTACGTATAGAGGGTTCCGATTCGCTATAATCTTCACCTCTCGGCGTATAAAGATTCAATATCGGTTTTCTCAAAAAGGCAACGACGGTACAAGCCAAAGCATTCATACCCGGCGTATTGCTGAATATGTCGATTACCAACCCAAGAATAAAAGCAAGCGTTAAAGTCCAATTAACCGAGAGCGATAGAGGTAACCTGATTATAAAATAAATATAAAGAAAAGGAATAGCAACTCCCAATAAATGTATACTATTTCCTATCGTAACCTGCAAGAATACGACTACAATAAACAAGAAAAAATATCGTAACCAATTATTCATATCGAGCCTCCTTTTCAAGTTTATCCTGTTCTTCTTTTTGTCGGTTCGATATAATGCGCACATACCCTAAGCCACTAAAATCGGAGCTTAGCTCTACACGCAATGTATAGAAATTATCGTCACGCTGCTTTTTATAATCGCTGATTATCCCCACCATAATTCCTTCTGGAAACACAGACGAATAGCCGCTCGTGACAATCGTATCTCCCGGAGCGAACTCCACATGCCGAGGCATCTCCTCTAATACGGCGTAACGAGGACTCACCGCATCCCAAACCAAAGACCCGAAATAGTCGCTGCCTTTTACCTTGCAACTGAGACGCAGCTTAGGGTTAAGAACCGATATGGCCACGGAATGATGTTCGCCCACAACATTGATAATACCCACGACACCGTTCTGATCGACCACTCCCATCTCCGGCTCTATGCCTTCGGCTCGCCCTTTGTCAATCGTTATATAATTGTTTATTTGCGCTACACTGTTATTCACAACACGAGCCACTGCAAAATCATAATCATGAAGTACGGAATCGAAAGGAATCGTATCTTTTCCCACAGAAGACCTATAACGATTCAACTGTTCTTTCAGATTTATTACCTCCATCTCCAACTCTCCGTTTCGTAATTGCAAATCCCTGTTTACTTCTCTCAATCCAAAATATGAAGTTACTTCCGATTGCAAATCATAAACGGCCGCTGCCACTTGATTGGCCGACGAGAGATAAATACTGCGCTGGTAAGGGTTTCGTCCAAACAACAACACGCAACTTATCGCTACATAAATAGCAAGAACTATCCATGAGCTATGCCTCAATAAAAAATTGATTAAGTTGCGCATTTTCTTATTAATTCTACCACAACGAGTTACAAAAGTTTTTTTCACTTTTGTAACTCGTCTATTCTAAAAAACGACAAAGTCTGTCGATGTATCTTTTCTGTTACCGAATGAGGAAGGAGAACTGGTCGATATTTTTCAATGCGACGCCTGTACCTTTCGCAACGGCATGTAACGGATCTTCGGCGATGTGGAACGGTATTCCTATCTTATCGGTCAACCGTTTATCCAATCCTCTCAATAAAGCGCCTCCACCGGCCAACCAAATACCGTTACGCACAATATCGGCATACAATTCAGGAGGTGTATGTTCCAATGCATTCAACACGGCAGCCTCGATTTTCGAGATAGACTTCTCGATACAATGAGCTATCTCTTGGTAAGAAATGGGGACTTCCATAGGCAACGCCGTCATACGATTCGGACCATGTACGACATAATCTTCGGGAGGATTATCCAATTCGGTCAAAGCCGAACCCACATTGATTTTGATCAATTCGGCCGTACGTTCTCCCACTTTCACATTATGCTGACGCCCCATATACTCTTGTATGTCGTTCGTCAAATCGTCACCGGCTACCCGTATCGAATTGTTCGACACGATACCACCCAACGAAATAACGGCAATTTCGGTCGTACCACCGCCGATATCCACAATCATATTTCCCTCAGGGGCCTGAACGTCAAGTCCTATACCTATCGCGGCAGCCATAGGCTCATAAATCATATATACATCTCGTCCTCCGGCATGCTCCGAAGAGTCGCGCACCGCACGAATTTCAACCTCGGTACTTCCCGACGGAATACCTATTACCATACGCAAAGAAGGCGAGAACCAATGACTTTTGGAGCTAACCATCTTTACCATACCTCTAATCATCTGCTCGGCAGCATAGAAGTCGGCTATCACACCGTCTCTCAAAGGTCTGATCGTGCGTATATTTTCATGGGTTTTACCATGCATCAAACGAGCTTTTTCACCGACCGCCAGCAACTTGTCCGTACGTTTATCCAGCGCAACCACCGAAGGTTCGTCCACCACGATTTTATCATTGTGAATAATCACCGTATTGGCTGTGCCCAAGTCTATGGCAATCTCTTGTGTGAAAGAAAACAATCCCATATCGGTTATTAATTAAATAATTTATATTAGTGCTTAAAATGCCGTATACCGGTCATTACCATAGCCATGCCGTTTTTATCGCAATATTCTACCGAATCGTTGTCACGAACCGATCCACCCGGTTGAATTACAGCAGTCACCCCGGCCTCATGAGCTATTTCCACGCAATCGGCAAAGGGGAAAAATGCATCCGAAGCCATTACAGCCCCTTGTAAATCGAAATCGAACGAACGAGCTTTCTCTATGGCTTGACGCAAAGCATCTACCCGCGAAGTCTGACCGATACCGCTCGCACAAAGCTGACGGTTTTTAGCCAGCACGATTGCATTCGATTTACTGTGTTTTACAATTTTATTGGCAAACAACAAATCTTCCACCTCAGCCGGAGTAACAGCTTTCTCGGTAACCTGCTTCAACTCTTCAGGCTTTTCTCGATACAAATCGCGATCTTGTACCAACACCCCGTTCAGCAACGAACGGAATTGGCGATTCGACGCTTTGAACGGTTTCTGCACGAGAATGATACGATTCTTTTTCTGTTCAAGAACTTCGAGCGCATCAGTCGTATAACCCGGTGCGATACAAACTTCAAAAAAGATTTTATGCATCTCTTCGGCAGTTTCTTTATCGATCGGGCGGTTCGTTATCAATACCCCACCGAATGCCGAAACCGGATCTCCTGCCAAAGCAGCTTTCCATGCCTCCACCAAAGTTTCCCGAGATGCCAAACCGCAGGCATTATTATGTTTCAATATAGCGAATGTCGTATCGTCGAACTCCGAAATCAACGATACCGCCGCATCTATGTCCAATAAATTGTTATAGGAAATTTCCTTTCCATGAAGTTGATCGAACATTTCCTCGAAATTACCGTAGAAGACTCCTTTCTGATGAGGATTTTCACCATATCGAAGAGTCTTGGCATGATTTCCCGCATAGCGGAATGCCGAAGCCTCGTCACCGTCGAAATAGTTAAATATCGCACTGTCATATCCCGAAGATACGGCAAAAGCCTCTTTGGCGAACCAACGACGATCTTCCAACGAAGAGCTGGCTCCCTTCTCCTTTAACATAGCCAACAACGGAGCATACTGAGCTTTCGATGCGACAATAACGACATCTTTATAATTTTTAGCAGCCGCTCTTATCAAAGAGATACCGCCTATATCTATCTTCTCGATAATAGCACTCTCATCTGCACCCGAAGCCACGGTTTCCTCGAACGGATATAAATCCACGATAACCAAATCGATAGAAGGGATTTCATATTGAGTGATTTGTTGCTGATCGACTTCATTTTCCCGACGGTTCAATATACCACCGAACACTTTGGGGTGAAGAGTCTTAACCCGTCCTCCCAAAATAGACGGATAACCGGTCAGATTCTCTACTGAACCACAAGGAATCCCCAACGACTCAATAAAAGATTGCGTACCACCGGTCGAGATAAAATTAACTCCTTCGGCATGTAAAAGTTTCAAAATTTCGTCTAAACCATCTTTATGAAAAACGGAGACAAGAGCTGTTTTAATTTTCTTATTTTCAAGCATAAAGCATCGCACTATATAATTCGGTTACAAAAATACAAAAATATATAGGTTTAGCCTTGTATAATTCATGAAAGTTTTCATGGAAAAATAAATCTTTTCTATTCGGCTCTTTCTAACGGTGTTATCCTTCGTTTTATGAACAAAACAGTGTTCTTATTCGTTTCGTTTTCCTACACCGCATAGGTCTAAAAAACTCAGTCAATAATTAACAGGGATTATCTTTTAACTCTTGTAGGGTGGGAAAAGAATATTCGCAATAACATCTTAATCCTCCTCCATTGCCGTGTCCCGGAGTATTACGAAGTGTTTCCGTTTCCACAAATGAATACAAAAAAGCACCTCAGGGAAAAGGGATTAACTCTTACAGCCAAAAAGTTTATGAGAACGTTCAAACCCCTCACCTATATATTGCTATCACAACACAGGAGAGAAGGACAAATGCAATCCATCGCACTCGCTAAGTTACAAGTTCAATATCGTTTACTTAGGCAGATAGCCAAAGTATCCTTGCGAGTCGGTTTTCCTCATGCCATAGTCATTTGTCGTTATTTATAAAACGAGCATCAAGGACTTCTATATTTTTGCATACAGACATTGCAGACACTCCAGTATCGAAGATAAGTTTTATATTTTTGATTTTAAATCGACTGTTATCAAAGTCAGTATCCTGAGATAAAAAATCAATACCATTTTCAGACCACACAATTCCATCTTGGTACAAATCAGTAATAGTAAGCAAAACCGGTGATTTAATTCTGGTATCGTACCGACTGTAACTGCTAATGTTCCTCGACTCAAATCTATACCGTTTTTGACTTCCGTCAGCATATGTAATCAACGAATTTATCGTATTTACCTTAGTAGTATCAGTATCAAATGCCACCTCCGATAAAAACATAGGGCTATGAAAATCAATCAAGACAGTATCGGCCTCCATAGCCACATCAAATTCTGTTTTCGGAATTTTGAACCGGTCAATCATACGTCTGATATTCTTCTCGGAATGGTCTGATTGAAAGTCCACAGTCAGAGCGATAGGTTTGATATTCTGTGCAACAACATAGATGTTACGCTTAATATGATTGGCCTCATATACACTACCGTCCTCCCCCCTAATCCTTGGATTGGCAAGATTGGAGAGGTCGATGTCAACATCAATAACATAGGGATCGCCATTTCCGAAATGTTTCGCCGGGGTAAAATCATAAAGTATATCAAACCTGTCTGCAAAATATCTGTATATAAATGGCAAATTATTAAAAAATTCATTTGCATTTTCAGTCTTTCTTCCGTAATAAGAAAAACTATCATCATCAGAATAAAGCCCTACAAAAGAATTGGCATACACTTTATAACGCACATTAAGTATAGCTTCGGCATTAGGCCCCATGGCAAACTTTGTATAAAACCACCGACGATTGACAGCCTCGACAGGAATACTGTCTCTGTAACCATCGTATATTTCCACAACAAATCCGGCCTCCCTAACGCTCTCCTTAGATGAATGAAAAGGTAGTATATCGCCATTAAATGTAAATGCGATATCCTTGATTAGTTTCTCATTCCATCCTATTTCGCTAATACTTTCGGTATAATAATCTCCAGTAAACCGATATGTCTCTTGCTCATCGGCTACAAGATAATCAATCGGGAAGCCATAGTGAATCTCCGAAAAATCCTTGTCCGACTCGTTTTTGAACCTATAAATCACATCGAAACAATTATATCCATCGACATGAGTAATATGAATCTGCTCATGGATAATGCATATTTCAGAAATCGATAGAGGTTCCGGATTAGCCACTCGGTTTATCGAGGAAAATTTGGCAACAGGATCCCCGTTAGCATAAGCAGATAAACCTATTAAGAAGGGAATCACAGCCAATAGTATTTGTCTCATATTTTTCGTGAGCGATGCCATAGTTAGTGTTTACATTTGGTTGGTGAATAAATCAAAGCAATCGAAACTCGTGAATAAAATTGCGGAGAAAACACAATTTTCCTCTGCCCAAGGACATTCCACCATTGACAGTAAAAAAATATAGTTCATCAGTACGAACCTCATCATAAAGCGATCCTGATGTATATTCCTTGAATCTATCACCATCAACAAGCGACTGCAGATTCAGACAGTAGCAACAGCGTAGCTGACAGCCATGGAAAACAACGAACGTAATAACACCATCGCCGTCAATAGAGAAGCAATGCCGAGCAACTCCAATTATCATAGACCGTTGTTCCTTCATGTATCCTTTTATCTTAATATACACAAAATTATGCATTTCCCTTGAAACTTTTTCTAATAAAGGGAACAATTTTGAATTTACAATTTAAATAGATTCAACACTGAACCCACTATGCAAAAAATTATCATTCATAATTATATGATAGTTTTATTCTTAATCTTATCCCTACTTTTGTTAAAGAAAGCACATTATCTGTTCTACAACTATATACAGATAAAATTTATTTATAACCTGTTTGTTACCCACAAGTGGTACAATTCTTAATTTTCGTTATAAATCAGATGTTTAATTTTGCATATCGGTTAGTAACACAGATTCCATCTTCTTATCTCAATAATTGTGATATAAATAGTTGCCTGCCCATAAAATTAATTATACATTTGCTCCAAATATTACGACTTTTAAAAAGTAGGGCATAACATGCAATTATATTCGGAAAAACGCTCGATTATGGACAAACTGATTGGATTACTTACCTGCTTATGTTTCTCCACAAACTTGGCGGTAGCTCAAAATAAAGATGCATCATCAATCATTAAATTCGGATTATTCGCCGACACCCAGTATGCTGATTGTCCGTCCCAAAATACCCGTTATTATCGGGAAGCTCTACAAAAATTAGATACATGCATCGAGTATTTCAACCGACAAGAAGTTCAATTCACTATTAATTTAGGTGATATTACCGACAGGAAGAACTCCGATTTAGAAGTAATAAAGCAGCATCTCTCCCAACTTAATCATAAAATTTATCACCTCACAGGAAATCACGACTACAAAGACATTACAAACAACTCTGTCCTTTACAAGCAGCTGAGTATGCCTTCTGAATATTATTCGTTCAAAAAAGGGGACTGGGTATTTATCATGTTAAATACCAACGAAATCGCTTCATACGCCAATATAGCGGGAACACCCAAAGAGAATGAATGGAACAGGATGCAAGAACAGATAAAACAAATCAAAGGCAAATATGCTTATGAATGGAACGGAGGAATAAGCGAAAAGCAAATGAAATGGCTCGATCGACTATTAAAGAAATGCGAGAAAAAGGGTCTTTCGGTCTTAATTTTTTCTCATCACCCGCTATATCCACAAAGCGATTTTTCGGCATTAAACGGCAATGAAATAGTCGACACCCTATCCAAGTATTCTTGTGTAAAGGCAGCTTTCTCGGGCCATCACCACGCCGGGGCATTCGGATATTACAAAAATATCCCTTTGATTACACTGGAAGGAATGGTTGAAACAGAAAACCAAAATGCCTATGCTATCGTCGAAATTTCCCAAGACCACCTACTTGTAAAAGGGCAAGGGAGAGCATCTTCATACTCGTTCAAATTATCCCGACAATAGGATACCTACTTAACGATTCTTTCGCATGGTATAACGGCTGATTCCCAAACTTTCATAGCTTTTACGTAGCTCCTCATCGTTATCCGAAATCACCAGAAGACGGTCTCCACTCTGTAAATGAGTATGTCCTTTGGGAACAAAATATTGTTCTCCGCGCTTGACCATAACGACCAACGTATTATCCGGCAATGAAAGATTCATCAGTTTATTACCTCTCGATAAAGCCTCGTCCGTCAACTCTATCTCGCTCATCGCCGATTTTATTTCATCGGGTAAAGCGACATTAAAGATTTCTTTTTCCTCGCTCTTCCCCACCAATCCCAGCCATCTGGCCATCGCACTTACCGTAGTTCCTTGTACCAACAAAGAGACAATGGTCACGAAAAACACAATATTGAAAATCATACGAGCATTAGGAATTTCTGCCGACATAAGCGGATAGGTCGCAAAAATAATAGGGACAGCCCCCCTCAACCCTACCCATGAAATATAAACACGAGCCCGAGTCGTAAACCTACGGAAAGGCAATAAACATGCAAATACAGATATCGGACGCGAGACAACAATCATGAATATGGCAACCAACAATCCCACTCCGGCAACAGCAGGCAACTCCGAAGGATTCACCAACAACCCGAGTGTTAAAAACATGACTATCTGGAAAAGCCAAGTAAAACCATCGAAAAATGTAGTCAAACTACGCTTGTGCACCAACTTCCGATTTCCAACGACTAACCCTGCTATATAGACAGCCAAATATCCGTTCCCTTGCAAAAGATTGGTAAAAGCGAATACGAAAAAAACACAAGAGAACAACAATACCGGATAAAGCGATTCATTAGGGACATTGATACGATTTATAATCCAAACAATAGCATACCCCAACGCAAATCCAGCAGCCGCCCCTATCGACAGTTGCATAAAAAGCAAAACGATGGAATGAGGCCAATCGATAACTCCAATCTCAATAACCTGAATCAAAAGTATCGTAAGCATATAGGCCATAGGATCGTTACTACCGCTCTCCAATTCGAGAGTCGGCCGCAAACGCTCTTTCAAAGAAATCCCCTTCGAACGCAAAATAGAAAAAACGGATGCCGAATCTGTCGATGACATAACAGCAGCCAACAGCATGGATTCAAGCAATCCTAACTGAAAATTACCCGGCAAAAGATCGGACAACGAATAAATGAATAATCCTGTTATAATCGTTGTCATTAAAACTCCCAAAGTAGCCAAAGTCACACCCGGAGCTAAAATTGGTTTTATTTCCCGATAATGTGTATCCATTCCACCCGAAAACAAAATGATACAAAGTGCAACCGTACCTATGAACTGGGCTATTTGCGGACTATCGAAATAAATACCGAAACCGTCTGAACCAGCAAGCATTCCCACACCAAGGAACAATAGCAACGCCGGTACACCAAATTTCGCTCCTGTTTTTCCGACAAGGACACTCAGGAACAATAAAATGGCTCCTACCAACAATATATTTTCAGGACTGATAACCATAGAGTTTATTTACTAATATTTCAAAAACGAGGTAAATATACATAAAAAATGTGATTTTACCAATTCTTCACAATTCGGCAAGTAAACAGAAACCATCATTTTTCATGAACAAAAAAAGGAGAAAAGTGTTTAATCAATAATAGCTTTAATAAACAAAATCTTCCTAAACATGATAAAATCGGACATAGGCCTCGTAGGACTGGCTGTTATGGGTGAAAATTTAGCCCTCAACCTCGAACAAAAAGGTTATCGGGTATCATTATATAATCGATTGCGGGAAAACAGTCCGCAAGCGGTAGATTCATTTCTCGCCAATAAAGGGAAAAACAAACATTTCATCGGTACATACTCGCCCAAAGAATTTATCGAATCATTGAAATCCCCTCGAAAAATTTTACTTATGATACGAGCCGGACACCCCGTAGACGAAATGATTACAACATTACTTCCCTTTCTCAAAAAAGGCGATACAATCATAGACGGCGGAAATTCGGATTATCGAGATACTCAACGTCGTGAAAACGAATTGCGGGAAAAAGGAATATTTTTTGTAGGCTGCGGTATTTCGGGCGGAGAAGAAGGAGCTCTCCACGGGCCATCGATTATGCCGGGAGGAGCAGACGAAATCAAAAAAGAAATATTACCCGTTTTACAAAACATAGCTGCGCATCTCGACGACGGGACTCCCTGCTGCTCATGGATCGGGCCCGACGGTTCGGGACACTTCGTAAAAACAGTTCACAACGGTATAGAATACGGAGATATGCAACTGATAGCCGAGGCATATTCTCTATTGAATGTTTTGCAAAAAGGAGACCATGAAGCCACTGCCCAAACTTTCGAATCATGGAACAAAGGTGTTCTGGACAGTTATTTGATAGGAATAACAGCACCCATATTACGATATAAAGATACCGACGGTAAATCCCTAATCGACAAAATAGCAGACCGTGCAGGACAAAAAGGAACAGGAAAATGGAGCATAGAGGCTGCCATCGACAGCGGAACCACGCTATCTGTTACTGCCGAGTCGGTTTTTGCCCGACTCTTATCGAATCGCACAACAGAGCGAAACAAAGCACATCGTTTATACCCCGAAACTAATCCGGCTCCGATATTCGAGCTTAGCGTAGACGACATACATCATGCTCTTTACGCCTCCAAAATCATCGCATATACACAAGGGCTCGATTTATTGCGCAACATGTCCGAAAAACATAACTGGCAGCTCAACCTCGCCGATATAGCGACTATATGGAGAAAGGGTTGCATCATACAATCTCGATTTCTCTACGAAATAGCTCAGGCTTACAAACTGACGAATGAATACGAAAACTTACTATTCACACCTTATTTCAGGGAAAAAATAATTTTATGTCTCCCGTCTTGGCGGAAAGTAGTTCAAACGGCCATAGCAGCAGGGATAGCCATACCCGGGATAGCCTCGGCATTAGCATGGTTCGACGGTTTTAGATGTAAAAAATCATCGGCCAACCTGATACAAGCGCAACGAGACTACTTCGGTGCTCATTTGTATGAAAGAATCGATGCTCCGGCAAGTACGTTTTTTCACACCGACTGGAACCGACACGGAGACGGAACGACCTCCGGTAACTATTCTCTATAAAAACAAACAAAAAATTTCGATATGAACAAAATACCCGAAAGCCAAATTCTGATTATCTTCGGAGCATCAGGTGATTTAACCCATCGGAAACTCATACCCTCGTTATTCGAGCTATTCGAAAGGAAACTTCTTCCCGACAAATTTTTAATCGTAGGTGTTTCCCGGACAAAACAAAGTACAGAAGAATTCCGACAATCCTTGCATTCATCTATCATTGGGAACGGAAAGACCTATGCTACGGATAATCCTTATCTAAAAAACTTTCTTAGAGAAATATACTATATCTCTTGCGATACTACCGACTGCAATGCATACGTCGCTTTATTCAGAGAAATAGAACAATTGCGCAATGCCGCCGGCATAGAAGATAACATGTTGTTTTATCTCGCTACGCCGCCTCAGATGTATGCAACTATCCCCATCTGCATACAAGCCCAACAACAAAACATCTCTAAAAACGGTTGGCGGAGAATCATTATAGAAAAGCCATATGGAAGCAACGAAGATGAAGCGAAACAACTCGACAAATTATTATGCGGAATATTCCCCGAACGAGAAATCTACCGTATAGATCATTTTTTGGGAAAAGAAACTGTTCAAAACATTTTAGTCCTGCGCTTCGCCAACAGCATTTGGGAACCTCTTTGGAATCGGAATTACATAGACCACATAGAAATAACGGCCACCGAAACCTTAGGAGTGGAACAACGAGGTAATTACTACGATTCGGCCGGTGCTCTGCGAGACATGGTACAAAGTCATCTCATGCAAATCATGGCATTTATAGCTATGGAACCACCCTCCTCTTTCGAAACCGAAGCAATTCGCAATGAAATCAGTAAAGTATTCCGGTCATTACGTCCACTCTCTCCCGACGATATAGCGCATAACACACTGCGTGCACAATACTCCGAAGGGAAATTAAACGGGACAAAACTTCCCGGATACCGAGAAGAACCGAACGTAAATAAGCAATCGACGACAGAAACCTTTGTCGCCCTAAAATTATACATAGATAATTGGCGGTGGGCTCATGTTCCATTTTATATTTATACGGGGAAACGATTATCCGAAAAGAGGTCGGAAATCATCATACATTTCCGTTCCACGCCACAGGCGTTATTTCCGGGACAATGTTGCGGAGACTCTTGCAATCAACTCATCATTACTCTACAACCCGACGAAAGCATTCGGTTACGTTTCGGTTTAAAACAGCCCGGAACCAACTTCGAGGTACAACAAGTGAGCATGGATTTTTTCTACAATTCACTTATCCCGAATAAATTACCGGATGCTTATGAACGGCTTCTTCTCGATGCCATGCGAGGCGACGCTCTACTATATTCGCGAAGCGATGCTCTGGAACTGAGCTGGCATTATCTGGCCCCTCTCATCGACCACTGGGAAAAAGAAAAAGAAGAGAATCTCGTATTCTATCCGGCCGGTAGCCCGATACCTCGCGAGATTACCCATATATATTCTCACCCGTATGTGCTCGAAGCACCTGTTTGCACCCCCAACCCATAACATAATAAACAACATCATGAATCAAACCATCGTACAATTCTATCCAGACGCAACTAAATCGCTGATAGCCCTCACCAACGCCTTACTCATATCGGCCGCCGCACGTACAAAGAAACCTTTTTACTTGGCCCTATCGGGAGGAGAGACAGCTCGCTCACTTTTCGAAATATGGAAAAATCAATATAATGATCCCAAACGGTGGAAAAACGTACATTTCTTTTGGGTAGACGAACGATGCGTATCGCCTGAAAACGAAGAAAGCAATTATCATTGGGCTGAAAAACTGTTTTTCAAACCCGTAGGTATAAATCCGAACCACATTTACAGAATACAAGGAGAAGATATTCCCTACCGAGAAGCCGAAAGATACTCCCGATTGGTCGCAGAAATGCTGCCCGACAGTAACGGAGTACCACAATTCGACTGTACCCTGCTCGGCATCGGCGAAGACGAGCACATCGCATCCATATTCAATAACGATACCGATTTATTAAAATCGGACGACCTTTATGCTGTGTCACGACACCCAGCAACCGGGCAAAGACGAATTACTCAAACCGGAGAAGTCATTTTAGCATCCCGTGAAATCCTTATCGCTCTGGTGGGAGAACGAAAAAAAGAACTGCTCCATCGGTTAGTAGCCAGAAAAGATCAAACGATTACCCCTGCTACATACATACTTTCACACACTTCACGAGCAACTATATTCACCGAGATAGGACTCAATAGCAAAGAGTTGTCATTCCAATAAATCCGGGCGTAAGCGTCGGGTACGTTCGAGTGACTGCTCGTGTTTCCATTCGTCGATTTTACGTTGATGTCCCGAAAGCAACACATCGGGAACTCTCCAACCTTTATATTCCGCCGGACGCGTATAAACGGGCGGAGCCAATAAATTGTCCTGAAAGGAATCGGATAAAGCCGACTGCTCGTCACCGATAGCTCCCGGTATAAGACGCACGATAGCATCGCACATGATCGCAGCGGCCAGCTCTCCCCCGGTGAGGACATAATCTCCTATCGTCACCTCCTTCGTCACGAAATGTTCCCGTATGCGGTAATCGATACCTTTATAATGACCGCACAGAATAATGAGATTACCCGCCATCGACAAACGGTTAGCCATAGGCTGGTCGAATCGCTCACCGTCGGGAGTGGTAAAAATCACCTCATCGTAATTCCGCTCGCTTTTCAATTGAGTGATAGCCCGATCCACAGGCTCTATCTGCATGACCATACCGGCCTCTCCCCCGAATGGATAGTCGTCGACTCGCCGATGTTTATCCAACGAGTAATCCCTCAGATTGTGAACCACGATTTCGACCAACTTTTTATCTTGGGCTCTTTTCAGAATAGAATAATTCAGCGGGCTTTGCAATAACTCTGGCAATACGGTAATAATATCAATGCGCATCATAGCTCTCAATTTGCCGACAAAAGTAGCCTTTTCCATCGGGTTTCACAAATAGAGAAAATTTTTATCCCAGAAGTTAAGTGTCGCTCGAATTTGTTTTGTAATTTTGCCATACGTTGTCAAACGCAGATAACATGCATACCATAGGTAAAATATTGAAGACTATACGGGAAGAACGTGGGCTACAACTTCGACAGGTCGCTATCGAATCGAATATCGATTTGACTCTGTTGAGCCGTGTCGAAAATGGGAAACGAATGCCTTCCGAGAGCTTACTCATCAAATTAGCGGAAACTTACGGGCTCGACAGCAACCTGTTAGTCCTGCAATTAGTAAGCGATAAAATTTTAGAAATAAGCGAGCAGTATCCCGACCACACCATCGAAGCTCTGAAAGTCGCTCAGGAAAAAGCCCGACTCGGAGAGCGATACATCTCGTTCTTCATGAATTCGTTCATATCTCGCCCCATCGGGCTGGAAAGCCGCCGTTACATTGGAAACAAAACCAAACTGACCGATTGGATCATGGAAACTATTCGGCGGGAATGCCCCGATGCGCATTCGTTCTGCGATATTTTTGCCGGGACCGGTGCTGTGGCCGGGAAAGCAATACCCTATTACGACCAAGTGATATTCAACGATTTGCTGTGTGCCAACCGAGTCATCTATCAAGGGTTCTTCGAAAAAGGAGAATGGAACAGGGATAAATTATGTACAATCCTCGACGAGTATAATCACACCGATTACAACTCTTTGGAGGATAATTATTTTTCAATAAACTTCGGCGGTAAATATTTCGATTATGGAGTTTCGAAACTCATCGGATATGTTCGCCAGAACATAGAAGACCGTCGAGGAGAACTCACAGACAAAGAATATAACATTCTACTCTCCACCCTCATTTACAATATGGATCGGATAGCCAACACCGTAGGGCATTTCGATGCCTACATACAAGGAAAGGAGATAGAAAAAAAATCCCTTACCCTCCGGTTAATAGACGCTCGAAGCTGTGACAATGTAGCAATTTACCAAGAAAACAGCAACACGCTGGCTCGAACACTGCATGCCGACATCGTCTACATGGATCCACCCTATAATTCCCGCCAATATTGCGATGCCTACCATCTCTATGAAAATCTGGTCCGTTGGGAAAAACCGGAGGTAAAAGGAGTAGCCGGAAAATTCAATCAAAAAGACAAGAAAAGCGACTTTTGTACCATGAAGGCGGTCGATGCTTTCGCCGACCTCGTCGACAATCTACACACGAGATACATTGTATTGTCATACAACAACATGGCAAAAAAAGGAAATGGACGATCCAATGCAAAAATGGACGATACCGACATCATGCGTATACTCGAAGCCAAAGGCCGAGTACAAGTTTTTTCCCATGACCACAGACCATTTACCACGGGAAAGTCGAATATTAAAAACCATCAAGAACGCCTATTTATATGTGTATGCGACAATCACTAGACTCTCCGAACCGGATACAATCACCTCTCAACTATACAGGTGGGAAATTCAGGCTATTACCACAAATCCTGCCCTTGTTTCCTGCAAACATCGATGTATTGGTAGACCTGTTCTGCGGTGGCGGTAACGTAGGAATCAACACACCGGCAGAGAGAATCGTCTTGAATGATTCGGACAAGAATGTCATGCGCATTTTCAGATTGTTCCGGCAATACCCCACCGAACGGATTTTAGAGATAATCGACGGCATCATCGACCGGTACGGCCTGTCGGACAGTCGCACGAACGGATATGCGTTTTACCAATGCGAAAGCACGAGAGGTTTAGGTACATATAACAAGGAAGGATATAACCGGCTGCGTAGCGAGCTGAATAATATGAAAAGGAGGAACGACCATTATTTCTTCATGCTGTTCACCCTCATCGTGTTTGCTTTCAACAATCAAATACGGTTCAACGAAAAAAGAGAATTCAATCTTCCGGTGGGGAAACGCGACTTCAATAACAACATGAGGAACAAAGTGAGAGATTTTGCCGAAGCCATCAAAAAGCCCCATATCGAACTGTCGTCCAACGATTTTCGGAGAGTTCCATTCGATGGGCTGTCCGAACACAGTCTCATTTATGCCGATCCCCCTTATTTGATAACCTGCGCCACCTACAACGAAAATAACGGCTGGAACGCCCGACTCGAAAAACAACTGCTCGCTTACCTCGACCGGGCGAACGACAGAGGGATAAAATTCGCCTTGTCGAACGTTCTGAAAAACGGGGACAAAGAAAACACGATATTGGCCGAATGGTTAGAACAGAATCCCATGTATATCCGTCACGATTTGAATTACAATTACAGCAATTCGAGTTATCACAAAAAGGACAGGAGCAAATATTCCTCCGAAGTACTAATCACTAATTTCGAATGAAGTATGTGTACATATAAAAGCTATTGTTGGTCGATGGGAACCACGAGTTTCAGGACTGCCGATTTCAATCAGAAAATCGAAAAACAATTGACTCTTCTTTCCAAGTTTTGGGAGGTTCACACCGATGCCGTTTGGTCGGGGAACGACGAGATACAATCCTTGTACTACGACTTCATGAAAGACAACGATTTTCTTACCGGCGATGCACCCAACAAACCCAAAGATGCCCGGGAAAAAACATCGGGATTGATCGATTTGGGATTGATCGATAACGAACGAAGACCGACTGCCGCCGGAGAATCATTACGACAAGTCACCTCCAACGGAGATTTCCGACCGAATAATCTACTTCAAATTCCGGCCGATAGCTACATTTATTTCAAACAGATGCTCAAAACGAGCAACGATGTAGACGGTGAAATTGTACGACCGTTCGTCGTACTGGTTCTCGCTTTGAAACAGCTGGAATATCTCACACAAGAAGAGTTCACCTATCTGCTGCCGCTCATTACCACTTCCCGAAAATTCAGAACAATCGTCGATTGCATAAAACAATTGCGAAAAGGAGATATCACAATCGACGAAATCATCGTCGATACACTCTTGTCGATGGAGAATTACCGGGAAGCGCGGCTATATCTTTTGGAGAGACCGGTATCCGAACATGTGATTTGCCAAGCGGGAATCAACCGCAAAAGTCGTCAATACGACAGCATATACTACCCGCTCTACCGCGCTATCGAGTCATTGGATAGAAACAACGCACAATCCATTCTCGATTTGTTACAAGCCTGCCGAAACATTCGCATCGGCTCGTTGTGGTGCAACCACCTTTTCAAAACGACGAACAGGGGAAAAATAAAGAGATTACTATCCGCCTCGCTCAACGATGTTCCCATCTTGAATTGCCGAAACGAATTTGAATTGAAAGACAGATTCTTCCGATTGATGCATCTCTTCAAGGTAAAAGCCAATTTATCTGATTATTTCGATCTGAACCGCCGATATTTCGGGACGACCGATACCGTTCTTTTCAAAGACAACAGGGTAGAACTCTCCCCCGTACCGAAATGTTTTTTCGACCTTTGCGCCGAAAATCTCGAAGAAATCGCTTTCACGACCTCGCCGTTCCTGCCCCTCGATTGCGACCTCGAAAAAATCATACCTCGCTATGATATCGAAGAATCCGACCTGCATCGTAAACTGGCAGACAAGTATGGCCTTGCCCCGCAATCGCTCAGCGACATTCGCACCTTTCTCGACGACGAGCGCCACGAGCGTTTCAACCGGCTCATCGATGCCCGTTTTCCCGACCACGTTCTGTTGGAACTGTTGTCTGACTTCGAAACCCGCAACAACATCAATATCCGCAGGCTCGTCACCGACAACGCCGATGTGCCCACCATTTTCGAATACATCGTCGGTATCGTCTGGTACAAGGTAAGCAATCGCAAAGGACGCATTCTGGATTACTTCAACCTGTCGTTAGATGCCGATTTGCTTCCGAAAACACACGCCGCCGGTGGTATGGAAGACATTACCTATCGATACAATGCCACTCCCAGTTACCCGGAGCACACACTGCTTATCGAAGCGACCCTTGCCGAGGCCAACGCACAACGCCGCATGGAGATGGAACCGGTCTCCCGGCATTTGGGAGACTTCCTCTTACGCGACAATCGGCAGGAAGCCTACGCCTTGTTTGTCACCCCTTTCCTGCATCTAAACGTTATTTCGGATTTCCGGGGGCGGAAACAAATGCCCTATTATTCAAGCGACGGAGAGCAGTGCATTAACGGAATGAAAATCATTCCTTTGAATATCGCCGAATTAAAAAACATCATCGCAAATTCGATGACTTACGACCAATTATACCCGCTATTCGAGTGCGCTCACCAAAACAATGAGCCTCCCAAAACATGGTATGAAAACAACATTATGCGCTCTCTACAACCAAAGAAACCCTCCACAGGAATATTAGGTACACTTTTTTGAATCACTCTTTATGAACAAAGGGTCTCAATTATTATGCATTTCACAGTATAAAATTTGTATCTATTAAATCTAATTTTTATATTTGAAAACTCACAAATATAGTGAAAGGTGAGTGCAGAGGCAAACCGAAATCTCATTTCCGATTTGACTATGCCGAGCCGCATCCTATATTCTACAAATATAGTGAAAGGCGAATGCAAAGGCAAACGGAGATTTTATTTCCGAATGGGCTATACCATTCTACAAATATATAGAAACCATGAGAGTAAAGGCATTTATATTCGTCGTTTTGATTCTACTCGGAGGGAAGATTTCCACCGTCGATGCAACCGAAAAACATACCATAGATGTTGTTGGTATAGAACTCATCTCACCTTACCGCTGTAATCTCACCATCGGGTTTAAGTCATGGGGCGATCCGTTCTATTCTTTGGATATAAGGTCCCCCGATTTGCCCTACATTACCGAAGAACATATCAACCCGAAAGACTACGAAGATAAAAGCTACATAACATATACCATAACTTCGCTATTTACCGACACTGACTATGAGTTTGTAATAACAAGTTACGGAGAATTTGCAGCAAAGTCGGAAATATTGACTTTCAACTCCCACGATTATTTAAGTAAAATCCAAGTTAACAACAACGAGATTCCCCGATCGGGCATCGTCTATTACGAACCCAATCGTAAATACCAGTTTGAATGCCTCACCGATTTCCCGGCGGAAAACTTCCAATGGAGCTTCGAAATCGCCCAAAAAGAGGGAGGTCCAAAAATCATCGCGACCGGCGAAAGTCCCCAATTCCCAATCGAAATACCCACTGTGGAATATATGGACAAACGGAACGATGACGGTGATGTCATTTGCAATATTTACTGCAAAACCCAATATGGAGGAATAACCTATGAAATCAACTACCCTTTCTTTATCCGCACATACCCCGACCAGCCGAAGATCGATATTCTCGATGTAAAGGTACAGGATGCACAATCTTGCACACTGACTGTGGGATTTCATGCTTGGGATGCAAAAACCTATACGATAAAAATCGTCGACACAAACAGAGATAAGACTTGGGAAGACAACCTCGAAGACAACATCAACAATAGTTATACCACGTACACCTTCGACAAAATATATATCGATACCAACTACGAAATAACGGTATGGGGATTTAACGGTTCCAAAATTTTAATGACCCAAACTCTATATTTCCGTATGAACGACCACATGGGTATCGAGAAAATCGAACAGGACGAATTTATCGAATCGGGAACTATCTTTAACCTGCAAGGACAAATCATCGGCCGATTTACCGAAAACCATCGGGACATATTCACCGAGCTGCAACCCGGTATCTACATCATAAACGGATTGACCTCTACCGGGAAAAAAGTCAACCGTAAAATTATCGTCAAAAGCCCTTCCTCCCCGATATGATATAGAAAAACTATCCTGTCCCGGAATAAACCTCATAAAAAACAGGACTTTTCATATCTCGAAAAAAAGAGCTACCTTTGCCAATCGAAAAAATAAAAACCGGGCCTCGGCACTATCGAGCGATATTCGTCTCTCTCCCCGTTCCACCCGGCAAACACGAAAAGGTAAAAGATGATAACGGTTAACAATTTAGGTATTCAATTTGGTAAAAGAGTTCTTTTTCAAGAGGTTAATTTAAAGTTTACTCCGGGAAACTGCTATGGCATTATCGGAGCTAACGGAGCCGGCAAATCGACCCTCATGCGTATTTTGAGCAATCAACTCGAACCCTCTCACGGTACTGTGACTCTGGGGCCGGGTGAACGCCTCTCTGTATTGAGTCAGGATCACTTTGCATTCGATGAATTTACCGTCATCAATACCGTGCTGATGGGGCATACCGTTCTATGGGACATCATGCAGGAAAAAGATGCCTTGTACGCCAAACCCGATTTCAGCGATGCGGACGGTATCCGCGCAGCCGAACTCGAAGAGAAATTCGCCGAGCTCGAAGGTTGGAATGCCGAAAGCGATGCAGCTTCCCTGCTTAGCGGACTGGGTATCAAGGAAAACAAACACTACATGCTCATGAAAGATTTGAGCGGTAAGGAAAAAGTACGGGTACTGTTGGCAAAAGCATTGTTCGGTCACCCGGACAACTTGCTGCTCGACGAGCCCACCAATGACCTCGACCTCGAAACGGTGATGTGGCTCGAAAACTACCTCGCCAACTTCGAAAATACCGTATTGGTCGTTTCGCACGACCGGCACTTCCTCGATTCGGTATGTACGCACACCGTAGATATCGACTTCGGCAAAGTACAACTTTTCGCCGGGAATTACAGTTTCTGGTACGAATCCAGCCAGTTGGCTCTGCGTCAACAACAGCAACAAAACAAGAAAGCCGAAGAAAAGCGAAAAGAATTGCTCGAATTTATCCAGAGGTTCAGTGCCAATGTCGCCAAATCGAAACAGACGACCAGCCGTAAAAAGATGCTCGAAAAGCTCAATATCGAAGAGATACAACCTTCTTCCCGCCGATACCCGGGTATCATTTTCACTCCGTCACGGGAGCCGGGTAACAAAATACTCGAAGTCAAAGGACTCGAAAAATCGATCGAAGGGACTCTGCTTTTCAAAGACGTGAACTTCTCCATCGAAAAAGATGACAAAGTGGCTTTCATCTCTCACGATCCTCGTGCTATGACAGCTCTTTTCGAAATCATCAACGGCGAAGCGAAAGCCGATGCGGGAACCTACGAATGGGGACAAACCATCACCACGGCCTATCTGCCGCTCGATAACAGTTCGTTTTTCAATACGGACATGAATCTTATCGATTGGCTGGCACAATTCTCAGAGGACACCAGCGAGCTGTATCTCAAAGGCTTTCTCGGTCGTATGCTCTTCTCGGGAGAAGAGTTGCTCAAACAGGCATCCGTATTGTCCGGAGGGGAAAAAATGCGTTGTATGATCGCCCGTATGATGTTGAAAAATGCCAACACCATGATACTCGATTCCCCCACCAACCACCTCGACCTCGAATCGATACAGGCTTTCAACAATACGCTGCAAGGATTCAAGGGTAATGTGCTACTTTCCTCGCACGACCACGAATTTATACAGACCGTCTGCAATCGTATCATTGAACTGACTCCCGGCGGTATCATCGACAAAATGATGGACTACGACGATTACATCACCGATGAAAAGGTGCAAGCCGCCCGCGAACGACTCTACAATTTATAAAAACATATTTTCGGTATGATAAAACATATTGTAACTTTCAAACTGACCGGCACTCCGGCAGAACGCAAAGAGGTAGCGAATAAATTCAAAGATGCTTTGATGGCTCTGCCCCTAACTATCGACGTGCTTAAAAGTATAGAAGTGGGCATCAATGAAAACCCGTCCGAAAGTTGGGATATCGTACTTACTGCGGTCGTAGAAAAAATGGAAGATGTAGAAACCTACGCAAAACACCCGGCCCATGTAGCCGCTGCCGCACTCCTCGCCGGACATAAAGCCGACAGGGCATGCGTGGATTACACATACTGATAAATTTCCAAGCTATTCTTCTTAACCCTCTCCTAAGAAACCACTGTTTCTTAGGTGTTTTCCCTATATCGTTAACGCGACTCCCCATAAAACTACGGGACACAGCAAGGGAGAAGGAGAGTACTATAAAAAAACAAGAGCGAAAATCCTGATCGGTTTTCGCTCTTGATGTATTTTACCAAGCCGTATTCATTTATCACGGCTTGTGCTTTCTTCTAAAATCAGGCAACCGCAGCTGCCAATTTTTTTTGTAATAAGGCTGTTAACTCTTGGCACATGGCGCCATTTCCCATTACTCGATACTTCGCTATCTGATACCGAAGCATCTCTACTGTCATTTGTTCTTTCATCATAATTCAGCTTTTTTGTTTTCCACCCTTTGTGAAAAACGGATTCTTTTTACTCTTTTTACGCTACAAAGATAATAACAAATTCGCAATAAATATGTTTAATGAAGTATAAATATTTTCCAAGAACCAAAGTAAACCCTAGCCTCAAAAAATCATTTACCCATATATTACGAAACAAATTGTCCTACCCAAAAGTCTCATACCGATTACCAACCATGATGTAAATCAATAAATTCACCGTAAAAAAAGATTTACCATCATATTCGAATACATATAAAAAGGAATCCGTCCCAACCGAATCGAACACACAGACTCAGTTGAAACGGACTCCCGTCTATAAGATCAAAGACAGTAATCCAGTTTTACTTCTTTATGATCTTTGCAGATTCCAATGTCAAGCCGTTTCTCAAAACTTTCATCAGATACATACCCGGAGCTACTTGCAGATCCATATGAATCGTTTCATTTTCCGCGCAATTTTTTCTTAACGTTTTCACGAGCAGTCCATTCAAATCGTAAACATTAACCGAATAAAGACCTTCATCGGCAAGAGCTATGGTCACGTGGTCGGTAAAGACAGTAGGCGAAATGACGACACTAGGTTTCAGCACATCATCAACACTCGATCCGCCATCTTTTACTTTAACCAGAATCTCTTTTACATCTGTTCCGTAAGCATTGGTCACGGTTAATTTCGCAGGGTACTCACCCGCCTTATCATAAGTAACCACCGGAGCCTCGGGATTGGACAGGTCTACCTGAGAAGCGCCTTTAAAATCCCATGTCAAGGTAGCTTCCACTTTGGTAGAGCCCGACAACCATGTAGAGCCCGAAACGATGCTGGGAGTCACGTTATCTCTATCGCTCATAGACGTACCCTTGAAGATACCACCGGGATAAGCCTCTCCGGCGTGTCCCAAATTGGGATATTTTTTCGAACTTTCCGACACAAGATCCTCAAAGATCCAATAGCCTTGCAAACCTGCAGGAATTTCTTTTCCGCCGGTATAACCATACATAGCCACTTTCATTTCTTCATCGGTCAAAGCCTTGTTCCAGAACTGGACCTCATCGATAGCGCCTTGGAAACCTTCTGTTCCCAAAGAATACAAGTCGTAGCTGGTCTTGAAAGAAACCGACTGGGTATTCGTACGTTTACCATTCACATACAGACGCACTTCTCTATTAGGCCTATCGAGAACCATGGCGATATGGTACCAAGAGCCCGCTCTCACTTCGACACCGGAGAACATATCTTTAAAGTCGGCACCACGATCCCGTCCCATCAGACAGAATTGTACTTGATTGGAAACTTTCTCTCTTTCCAAATAGATCCACGTAGATCCCCAACTCGGGTTCGTTCCCAAGTCACGCAGCGACATCACTTGACCGGCGAGGTTCATCGGTTTCACCCATGCAGCCATCGTCAGTACATCGGGCTTCCCTAAAACAGCAGGATCGGTGGCGAAGAAATGAGTTCCATCGGTCAACTCGACAGCATTAGAAGTATAACCTTCTCCCTTCACGCCATTGAATGTAAATGTCACATTTTTAGCACCGTCGGAAATATCAATATCTTCATCGAAGGTAAAATCGGCTTTCGGATAACGGCCGGTAGCCTCGGGGGTGATAACGATAAGACCGTCATACGTATTCTCGTATACAGCAGAAGGATCCTCGGGAGTCGGATTCAAAAAGCTCACATACAAGCTATACAGTCCCACGTTCTCACACGATGCCGTAATTTCTTGTCCATCGCATTCGCTGACTACGACACCGTTCTCGTCCATCAGTTTCCAATGAGCGGTCGGGATCGTAGGATCTTCCAATGTAATAGTAAACTCTTCATTGGGAACAATCTTACGGCCATCGAATACGATACCTGTCTTATATTCGTATTTATGTTCAAATGTCTCATCTAACCAAGCAATTTCGGAGCGGGTCTCGCCATCAGGAGCGACCGCACGCACCCCCACCTGAAATGTCTTCGCAGTAGCGCTCAATGGCACAGCCGTCACAGCTGCCCAAGAAGTCGTACGATTGGCCAATTTGGGCTCGCCGCCATCTTCCCGGAACATCACTTCGTAATACCAAGTGTCCACCTCGTCGTTATAAACGCTAACCCATGGATCGGTAGAATCCTTGGCTTTCCAAATCAACTTGATCGTCTCGTAATTGTAGGCCGAGTGATTCATTTGATATTCGTAGCCCGTAGTAATGATCTCGGGTTTTACCGGATTATAGGTCTTGGCCGGATCTACAATAGAAAGTTGTCCGATATAAACGGCATATTTACTATCGGTATTCTCGACCGAAGCACCCAAACAAGCGATTACATCACCGCTGCCGATACCTTGATCGCTCAATGTCCACGTTGCCGTAGTCCATTCACCCTCCTTAGCGGCGGGAACCGTAATTTCGTGGAATGTATTTTCCGATCCTTCCAGACTATAAGTCAGTTTCAGTTTGGGATCGGAGCCCTCCCGAAGTTTATAAACCAAAGTCAACGTCTCGTTTCCGGTCACAGCAAATTTAGTCTTGAACAAATGGATATTCGATTTTGCCGTCGCACCGCTGACCTTCAAGCTGTTCGCACCCATATATGCCTCTTCGTAAGAGAGATCGCAATTGATAGCATCGGCCGGTACATTTCCTGCATTGTCGACAATCCACCATCTCCATGTGGGCATAAAGTCCTGCATACCCAAATTGTACCATTGGAATTCACTGAATTTCTCACCTTTCTCACTATTGTTCAATCCATTTCCCAAACTGAAATAGGTAACGAACGGCAATTCGCTCAACGTACTTTGGGCAACCACTTTCGTAGCTACGCCATTGAAATTTTTCATATTCTCATAAGAGAGGTCTCCTCTCGCCGAAATATAGTCCGGAGCTTTCTTCGTATTCCGATTGCCTCCGCTGAAAAACATTTCCAGTTTTTCGGTATACACCTGAGAAAGAGTCTCGGGAGCCGATCCTTTATCTGTACTGTTGTAGAATATATTATTTTGGCTGTGCTCTCCCCATGTGCCGATAGAGATGGGATTTTCCATGATAGCCCGCCAGCTGTCACCCAGCCCACGGGTTCCGATATGCTGACCGGTATATACGTCATAGGAACTCTGATTGAGACTTGTGGCCTGTCTAACGGCCTGTTTGATCTGGTTTTCCCCGTGATTATAATTCAAGAAGAAATGATCGGCCACCATTTTGGTTTTATCGAGACGATAAGCGAACCAATTCTGATTGCTTGCATACAAGGTATTCATCGAGAATGAAACGCCACCCGAATTCAACATGGAATCGTACCAGCACACATTCCACTGATCGCCCCAGCCCAATTTCTCGGCTTCTTCGTGGCAAGCCACGATAAAATCCTGCAATTTCTCGGCTGTGGCTTGACTCATACTCGATTCGGGATTGATACTCCAACCGCCGATACCATAGTAACGGAACATTTTTACCAATCTCTCGGCATTGATAAATTTACCGTCTACTTCCTTAAACAATATCGAGAAGAATTTGGAAACAGAATTAGCATTCGGATTCGTATAATCGATATAACCAGACGAATCGAAGAATACCAAAACCGTGTTTCTGACACCATTCTTATGACACACGTCGCTGAAAGTTCCCGAGGAGCGCAACATCGGCTGATTCCAACCTCCATGTACATCGAGGTAAGACCATAAACTGAATATATCGTTACGCATAGTGTACGATGGTAAGTTCAAGGTCCAATCGCCATTCGAAATAGGCATCCACCACAATACTTTTTTCCCGTTCGCATCTTCCTCGGGATAGGCTTGAGTATTGACATTCACGAATCTTTCGCGAGGACGCACCCGTGAAATGAAGAAGTTCTCTTCGGGATTCTGTCCCGGCACCCACTGTTCGAAGTTCTGGCTATCGTACCATACACCCGACTCAAACAGAGGAACATACATACTCATCGGCACTTCGGTCTGAGCAAAAGCCGTCGACGCCAACAGAAGTGCAGCTGATAACAATTTAAATTTGTTTCTCATAAATAAATTTATTAAATGGAACTAAAAATTGATTATATACTCATCATTAAATCGCTAATCGAAGTTACCTTTCGCAACGTCCCACCAAAGCCGGGTACCTCCGTTATCGGGGCCATTCAACAGCTTCAACGCCTTGGAAACCTCTTCGGCATTACCTCGATACTCACCCTGCGTGAAAGGAAGCCTACGAATCATCAACTCGGTATCAATAGCTCCGTTGCTGTAATTCAGGGTTTCGGGAATGGGTATCAATTTGGGATATCCCGTACGGCGGTACTCTGTCCATGCGACCGATGACAGCGTCGGGAAGAATGAAATCCACTTTTGAGTGATGATACGCTGCAATTTCTTTTCCAAAGGATCGTCTTCGTGCCATTTCACCGAGACTCGGTTCACTCCCACCTGTTTTCCATTCTCTTCTATGAAGTAATCATAGTCCCTGTTTCTATAATTGATATAAGGAGCCGACCCGAATCCGCCCTCGAACAGTTCCCAATCGAAATCCCCATCTTCACCGGTATTCACCATACCGGCGATATAATTCTCATAGGTACCTCTCCATGAAGACTCATTGCCCAAGACACTCAGCCAAGCGCACCGAATACCCTCATTATACAAGTTTTCGGCAGACTCACCTCCCATATCCCAATTTCTCAACACGCCTTCGGCTCGCAAAAAATAGGCTTCGGCTACCCTCACTACCGGTCTCGGCCCCTCTTCGGGAATACCTACACGGCTGGTCTTGGAATAACCTTGGTATTCCACCCGGGTCATGGGCACGCCTTGACGAACGCCTAAAAATTTGGTATTCTTATCCACAACCGGAGTTTCATCGTCATCTACACTGTAAATATCGCTGTTATTATAAGCGAACCAGCGTTCCAACCGAGGATCGGAATATCCCTGCAAAATAGAGATGATGTTGGCATTGGCGCGGGTATCGTTCCACAAATCCTCTATACGGAACAACATCAATCCCGATTTCAGTGTCACATCGGTGTCCTGATTCGTCAAAACCCCGTCACGAACAGCCGCCTCAGCCTCTGTTTTGGCATCAGGATAAATTTTTACCAATTGCATGGCAATACGGAGACGAAGCGTATTGGCAAATTTTATCCATTTATCTACATTCCCATCGCACACTTTGTCGGCTCGGGTAAAATCGGCCAATAACTCGTCGGAAGGATCACTGTCCCTAAAATCTTTCAGCCACTGCACCGCCTCTTTCAAATCGGCAAACAGGTGCTTATAGATAGTTTCCTCCGAGTCGTAATAATAGCGATCCGATCCTTCGAGCACACAGGTATATTGAGCCGGCCCATAAGAGGTCACGACAGGTAAAAAAGCGGCCACATTCGCAATCTGCATCATAGCAGCCAACTCATACCGTCCCAATTCTTTGCATTGAGGGATATAGAGGCTCGTATATTTAAAGACATACAAGTAAAAATCGCTGTAAGTCTGGCCGCAATGATCGGGCCTAAGTTTGTAATTATAATTATTGGAGCCGCCAAAATCGTTCACCCCCATCATAAATCCAGCGAAAATATCGGTTGTCAAATTCGCCCACAACTGATATCGGTGTTCTTGGGGCGGTATGATATTGTTCAACGGGCTTTGGATTTTGTCGACCATATCGGTCACAGAATCATCGACCCCTTTCGGGTTGGTATTGATTTCTTCAAAATTGCCTGTACATCCCGCAGTGAAAAAGAAGCCGGTCAAAACGACAATTCCCCATTTATATTTAGATAAATTCATAATATTTCAAAATTTATATTAGAAGTTAAATTTAAGATTCAATCCCCAGTTGCGCGTAGAAGGCAAACTGAACACATCTATTCCCTGCCAACCGTTTCCGGTAGATCCTGAAATATCGGGGTCGCAAGGAGCATCCTTATACAGGAAGAACAAGTTACGGCCTACCACCGATGCCGTCAGATGCTTGCCCTCTCCGAACAGATCTTCAAACGTATAACCGACCGACAATTCCCTCAGCCGGAAGTTGGTGGCTGAATATATATATTCCTTGGCGTTGAAGCCTGCATTTTGAGAGCGTCCGCCAACTCTCGAATAGTATTTTTCCGCATCGATGAGCGAACCGTCTTTATTGGGTACTCCCCCGTTCAACCGGGCTTTGGCCGTAGCGGGTGTCACTCCATAGCCGTCCATGATCGCCTCGGTCATCGAGAGTACTTTACCTCCGATTTTCCCATCGAACAGCACATAGATATTCAAATTTTTCCAAGAGATGGAATTGGACCAACCCAAACGGAATTTGGAATTGAAATTACCGGCATAAGTATTGGCATCGCTCGTCAACAACGGGGCTCCGTTTTCGTCCAATTTAATATTTCCGGTATTTTCGTCATATTGGAAATCATAGGTATAAACATCGCCATACGATCCTCCTTTTTTCAACTTCATGATAAAAGCAGAGGCAGAGGCGAGATTATACTCCGACAATCCGGGACAAAGTTCCTTGATTTCATTCTCGTTATAGGAGAAATTGATGCCCGGAGTCCACGACCAGTCTTTCCCGAAGTCGAAACGATAGCTGACAGCCGCCTCAACTCCCATGTTTTGGATATTGCCCGCATTGATGTTACGGGTACTATACCCTGACGCTACCGGAGCCGAAACTTGAAAATACTGGTTCTTGGTATTCGCCTTGTAAAATGTAAATTCCGCATGCAAGCGATTCTCGATCATAGCCAAATCAAAACCAGCTTCGACAGAGAATGTCTTCTCGGGCTTCCAATCGGTGAAAGGCATAACGGTAGGCAAAGTAATCGTCAGCCCCGACAATGTAGCGACCGGTTTGGAATAATAAGCGGGAATATCGTTACCCACCACAGAATAAGAGGCTCTCAGTTTCACCATATCGAACAGCTCGTCATTCATATCGAATATCTCGTCCATCAGGACTGTCGCACCTACCGAGGGATAAAAGAAGCTCATACTCTCGGTAAACGCCAATGCCGAAGACCAGTCGTTACGAGCCGTAAAATCGAGATAGACCATTTCTTTATATCCCAACTGCAACGTCCCAAAAACCGAATTCAACCTTTTTTTCGTATAATTTTCTTGATAGAAAATATCGTAATAATTGTCTCGGTGAAAAATATTCGGGAAATACACATTGCCCTGTGGCAGCTTATAAGAATTGCCATTGGCATCTGTCACATCGACCTCGTAATATTGGTCTCCCTCGGCATTCAGATAGGTTCCCTTGCTCACCTCTTGCGTGAAAGAAGATCCCACAGTCGCACCGACCGAGAAATCGGACCATTTCTTATTGAAACTCAACAACACATCACCGAAGAAATGCTCATAAAAGTTCATAGTCTCGCTATATGCTCCCATAGACATACGATAGGTGGTCGCATATTTTTCTCTCCTGAAATTGGTATTGTCCCGTTCATAGCTCAAACGTCCTTGAATACTCAGGCAATCCAACAACTGCAACTTCAATGTTCCCGAAGTGGTAAAACGGTGACGTATCGATTTGCCTTCGCCCCGGTTCAGCATCCAATAGGGATTTTGGCTATGCTCCTCCAAAGAAGTATAGTCTTCCACGAGCCAATTCTGCACGGGGACAGTTGGACGAGCCAGATCAACCAACTCGTAGTTGTCTCTGTAATGACGGTAATCCACATTGCGAGGAATAATATACAATCCCACCAACGGGTTATCGAGCATACCTCCGCTCGGTTTATTTTTTGTCTCGGAATAAGTATATGTACCCGAAAAGTCCATAGTCAACCTATCGTTAAAAGCCTTGAATGTCTGACGACCACTGAGGTTGTGACGATAAAACGAGTTCGTGGGGACGATTCCTCCGGAAGTGGTATTACCATAAGAAAAATAGCTTTGGGAATTTTTAGAGCCGCCGCTCACGGAAACACTATTATTCAAATTGTAGCCCGTTTGATAGAAATCCTTGATTTGATTGAATCCTTCTCCCTTCTCCATCGCAGGTCCCCAACTATAAAACGTATTGGGTTTCCCGGTTTTCTGGTTCATGGAAACGCCAAAGTTATTTTGCAATTTGGGCAGGTTGAACACGGTCTCGGCTGTCATATTGCTGGACACATCGATTCTAATTTTTCCCTCACGTCCTTTCTTTGTCGTTATCATCAACACGCCATTAGCGGCTACCGCTCCATAAAGAGCCGCAGCCGAAGCGCCTTTCAATATACTGATACTTTCTATATCGTCGGGGTTCATCGTGGACAAGGCGTCACCTTGGTCGACACCGCCGCCATACACGACACTGGCCCCATCGTTCGTATTGTTTGCCATGGGCACACCATCGATGACGATCAACGGATTGTTGCCTCCCTGAATGGATTTGTTTCCCCTCAACAAAATTTTGGAAGAGCCACCGGCTCCATTAGCATTTGGTGTAATTGCCAAACCGGCCGACTTTCCTTGCAAGGAGTTGATCAAATTGGCATCTTTCACCCGGGTCAATTCTTTTCCGCCGACAGTCTCGGCCGTATAGGACAGCGTCTTGGACAACCGCTGGATACCCATAGCGGTTACAACGACCTCGTCGAGGACTTTGGAGTTGTCCTGCATAACCACATCGATCTTGTCCTGACCGTTGATGGCCCGCTTGACAGTTTGGTAACCGATGTAGGAGAACTCCAACTCGTTGCTCCCGGCAGGGACCTTTATCGAATAGTTCCCGTCCAAATCGGTCGCCACCGCTACCGTCGTCCCAGAAACTTTTACGGTAAGACCGATAAGGGTCTCGCCCGTAGAATCGGTCACCGTTCCGGTTACGACCTTTGTTCCGGCAGCAACACTCTGACTCACATTTTCTGCCTGCGTCGTTGACGATTGAGCCTCAACCGCATTCGCAGCAATACCGACTCCAAAACCCGAAGCCAGTACAAAAGCTACAACAATTGCTTTTAGATTTCTTCTATACATATGTATATTTGTAGGTATTAGAAATAGTTAAAAAATTTAATTTACTCTCTTGCTATCATTTTAAAGATTAGTCTCGGTTATTTTCATAGGCTATATATATTTTATAAAAAAACAGGGTATCGATATCTTCTATTGGGGTACTAATATTATAGGGCAAAACAGAGACAGACAACCGATAAAACAGATGACCGCCCTATTTTCGCTAATAGCTATCGCAGAAAGAGAGTGATACTTTTTTCATGGTTTTATGGATTTATGGCTTAATTGTTTTTATAGTTTTAGAAATCAAGGAGTTATTATACAACCACCTTCATTATATCAATTATTATAATACAAATATAATTTATATACTTTTAAAAAAGAAAGATTTTAAGGAAAAAAAAAGACCTGCAACGAATAAATTTTATATTTATTTAATTTGCAAATATTTAACAAAAAAAATTATATTATTACCTATATATGATCTGTTTTTTCAAATTCCGGCTAAATATCAAAGCAAGCGTTTAGATTTCGAGTTTTTGGGGAGATACGAAATATTCGAAAACAGACCTGCTCACAGAAGTTTTCCAATCGCTATTCACAAATCATTTCGCCCGTTTCATTCATATATTCCAGCATTTTTGATAATTTTGCAGGGAAATTATAGTATAATCGAAACTATATCATGCCCGTAAAAATACCTTCGTCATTACCGGCAGTCGAAATATTAAAGGCCGAAAATATATTTGTCATGGACGATTTGCGTGCTTCGACACAAGACATTCGTCCATTGAAGTTGCTCATATTGAACCTCATGCCTTTAAAAATAGTTACCGAAACCGATCTATTACGCCTCATCTCCAACACGCCTTTACAAATCGAACTCGATTTCATGAGCGTTTCGGGACACATCTCCCGGAATACTCCGCTCGAACATATCGATACATTTTATAAAGACTTCGACGAAATACGCAGTCAAAACTACGACGGCATGATTATCACAGGCGCTCCTGTCGAAAAATTACAATTCGAGGAGGTCGATTACTGGAACGAGTTAGTCGAGATTTTCGACTGGGCGCACAAACACGTCACCTCTACTCTCTATATTTGTTGGGCTGCTTTGGCCGGGCTGTACCATTTTTACGGAATCCCCAAATACCCGTTGGATAAAAAACTTTTCGGAGTATTCGCCCATCATAAATACGACGAGCGAAATCCTATTTTCAGAGGATTCGACGATCTGTTTTACGTTCCTCACAGCCGATATTCCGAGGTACGCCGAGCCGATATCGAAAAGGATAAATCCCTGACAATCCTTTCCGAGTCGGAGGATGCGGGAGTTTATATGGTCATGGCTCGTTGCGGCAGAGAGTTTTTCATCACGGGGCACTCCGAATATTCTGCTCTCACGCTCGACATCGAGTATCGCCGCGATCTGGCGAAAGGCCTCGACATTGCCCTCCCCCGAAATTACTATCCCGACAACAATCCCGATAACAATCCGATCGTCAACTGGCGGGGACATGCCAACCTGCTTTTCACGAATTGGCTGAACTATTTCGTATATCAACAAACACCCTACAACCTGAACGATATACAATGAAAACCGTACGTCGCATAGAACTATTGGCCCCGGCGAAAAACGTCGAAATCGGGCAGCAAGCGATTCTCCACGGCGCCGATGCCGTGTATATCGGGGCACCTCGCTTCGGGGCACGCTCCACCGCAGGTAACAGCATCGCCGATTTAGCCCGACTCATCGACTTCGCCCATCGATTCGATGCCCGGGTGTACATCACATTGAATACCATTTTACGGGACGACGAACTGCGCGACGCCGAACGACTCATTCACGAATTATACAAAATAGAGTCCGATGCACTCATTGTCCAAGACATGGGTATCACCCGGCTCGACATTCCTCCCATAGCTCTGCACGCCAGCACCCAAGCCGACAACCGCACACCCGAGAAAGTAAAATTCCTCGAACAATGCGGATTTTCACAAGTCGTACTGGCCCGCGAACTTTCACTGGGGCAAATCAACGAGATAGCCCGATCGGTACAAGTCCCGCTCGAAGTTTTCGTGCATGGAGCCTTGTGCGTCAGTTACAGCGGACAATGCTACCTTAGCGAAGCGATGTGCGGACGCAGTGCCAACCGGGGCGAATGCGCCCAATACTGCCGGCTTCCCTATACCCTCATAGATGGGAAAGGCAATGTCATCGCCAAAGACAAGCATCTGCTCTCGCTTCGGGACCTCAATCAAAGCGACAGATTGGAGGAGCTTCTCGATGCAGGCGTATCGTCTTTCAAGATAGAGGGACGACTCAAAGACATGGCCTACGTAAAAAACTGTACGGCCTATTACAGGCAGGAACTCGACAAGATTTTCAAACGCCGTCCCGAATACCGTACAGCCTCGACCGGACACTCTTCGATAGAATTTACACCCCGGCTCGAAAAAAGTTTCAACCGAGGATTCACCCACTATTTTTTGGACGGAAGAACGCCCGAACCTATCGCCTCGCCCGACACCCCGAAATCTTTGGGTGAATACGTAGGAAAAGTCAAACAATCCGATAAAAACACATTTACGATCGCCGGACTCACTCCCATACACAACGGAGACGGACTATGCTTCACCAATAACAAAGGGGAATTCGAGGGTGTACGGGTAAATCGAGTGGAAGGGAACCGAATCTTCCCGGCCTCCCGAATCGAGATAACCCCTCACACGGTTCTGTATCGGAACTTCGATTTCGAGTTTGACAAACGACTCTCCCGCCCTTCCGCCGACAGAAGAATCGATGTAGAGATAACCCTCTATGCCGTTCCCGGAGGATATGCCCTTTACATGAAAGACGAATGCGGCAATCACACGACCATACGGGAAGACGCACCCCACGAAACCGCCCGAACCCCTCAGCAAGAAACTCAAAAGAAACAGCTCGGCAAATTGGGAACGACCGCCTACTCGGCCCTGAAAATAGACATCGACCTGCCCGACAATTTCTTCATACCGGCCTCCGTACTTTCAAAGCTCAGGCAAAAAGCGGTCGAATCCCTCGACCGTGTTAGACGCATTGCCTACCGAACCGAAAAGCGACAAGAGGAAGACAAAACCGTATGTTATCCCCAGACAGAGCTATCTTACCTCGGCAACGTATCTAACCGACTTGCCGAACAATTCTATCGCGAACACGGGGTTACCCGTATAGACCCGGCCTTCGAAATAAAACCTTCGAAGGGAGTTCCCCTCATGTTCACCCGTCACTGTATTCGTTATATGCTGGGAATATGCAAAAAGACACCCGCCGGCAACAAATTTCCCGCCCCCCTCACCCTATTGTATAAAGGACAAAAGCTCCAATTACATTTCGACTGTACGGCATGTGAAATGACTCTGCAAAGAATGGAATAACCCCGCAAATCATAACCTTTCCCGATAAATTTTCTCATTCGGGCTTTATCATTTGCTCAAAAAGAGTGTACAGAGATAACAGTACCCTGCTTATATAGTTAAATAAAGTTAATAATTAGGGGGGGGTAATTTTCGATCTCTTTTAATTTTTTTTATCGTATTCTACCTTCTATTTTTGCACATATTAATATTATGTAAAATACAGTCAAATGAAAAAGAAGGTTATGATTTTCTTTGCACTGATTGTGGGAACTATCGCTTCGGCACAAAATCTACGCGAATCCATAGCGATCGTTCGACCCAATTTCAGTGAAAGTACCCAAACATTCCTTACCGATTTTAGCAAATCGTTACGTAAAGACGGATTCTATGCGGCAGCCGACATTCTGCAAAATTACGGGAAAGGGTCGTTCGGGACCGGATTTGCCTACCGGGATAAACATAACGGACGGTTATACATCATCACCAACCGTCATGTAGTAGAACAAGCCGAAACCGTCGATGTCGAATTTTCCTTACCGGACAACAGTTCAAAAACATTCGCAACATGTCCCGTAGTGGGTGTGCACGATGACTTCGATATCGCATTCATCGCACTGCCGGAAGAAGCCAATATTCCCACGCTCGATATAACAGACAAGAGCATAACCGACGGCACTCCCGTATTCAGTGCCGGATTCCCCGCATTGGGAAACAAACCCTCTTGGCAGCTGGGACAAGGAATCGTATCGAATGCCAGTGCCCAAATAAAATCCCTGACCAACGGAAAGGAACTGCCTTTGGTGCAACACACGGCACAAGTCGATGCCGGCAGTTCCGGCGGGCCCTTACTTATAAGAGATGAAAATGCAGTCGCAGGATTTGCCGTGGTAGGAATCAATACGTGGAAAGCATCCGACCGGGAAAATACCAATTTTGCTATTCCGGTACACGCCATCGAAGATTTCCTGAAAAATTATTCCACCGATCCGCAATCCCTGCTTACCCGAACAGAAGTCACGAATAGAGCATCGGCCATGCTCAAAGCAGCCCAATCGTCCTATCAGGCAGTCATGCCATTCGTTTCATATCGGTATGTATCGAACATCTCGGCCAACACGTTCTACGATTTGGTCAATGCTGCCTCCGATGCTGCCACAGATGCCATGAAATCGTGCTTCGAGCAAGGGCAACCGTTGGAGGGTATCCGTATAGGATTGTCCGATATTATCTGTCGCCAGTTCTCCGGGAGAAACTATACTTTTTCGACCGTGGCCGATCTCGATTCCATCGGCAGGACCGCCGAGGCTATATATACCACAGGCAACAAAAACATCTCTACCCGATGGATCATGGAGCAAGGACGCTGGCGGTTGAGCGCTGCGGAAAATATCAAAGCCAGTCGAATCGAGCCTAACGGTATCTCAAAAAGTTACGGATTCGGCACATCGATCTATATAGGGCTCGTTTATCCTTTCAATAATGATGCGTTCGACATGTCGTACAACATAGCGTTCAAACGCACCATACTCACATTCATGACCTACGAAGTCACCGCCTCTCTTCTAAAAGTCAAAACCGAAAAGACAGAATGGGAAGGAGCTAATGAAATCGTAAAGCCCCATTCGCACAATGTCTTCGACCTCGACCTTAATATCGGCGGACAATTACCCGTCAAATGCGGCCCCATCTATCTCGTCCCGTATGCCAAGATTTTGGGCGGGCTTTACTTCGGGTCCGATTTAACCGGTATCGATTACGGATTCGGAACCGGTGTGGAAATAGCCTACAAGTTCGGTTATCAAAATTATGTATTCGCCAACATAGGTTATATAGGCAAACGCATGAAGCCTTTCGACGACGAGGAATTTCGCCTCAAATCGAAAACTCTTTCAGGATTGGCGTTCTCGATAGGAGTAAGTTTTTAACGAATCACTTTATCTAAAACACATACAATATGAAAAAGATTTTATGGCTATGTCCGCTAATGTTGCTGATGATGGCATTCATCGGCTGCGATGACAAAGAAAAAGACGATGACGAAGGTCTGGGTGGTCAATTATCAGAAACCACATGGGCAGCAGAAGTAAAAAAGTATCCGTTCCTCACCAATTTCCCGGCATACGACGGTGAATTGGAAAACCACCGCTACGACGATACCTATGGAATATTACAATATATCATAATGGATTACAAATGTGAAGAATCGCTTAAAACCAAATATTGCGCCAAACTGACAGCTGCCGGATTCGTAGACGAAGACGGGTATGGAATTTATAAAAAGACAACCACAGAATACAAATTGGCAGTCAGTATCTCATACGGAGGAGGCACGTTGGCTCTTAGTTTAAGCGCAGAACCTATCCAATAGAGAAAGAGAAACACACTCGGTCGCTCTCGAAGCATGCGATAAAAAGTCCGATTGAGGTATTTTCAATCGGACTTTTTCTATTTCTATTCCATGAACGAACGACCATCACGAAAAGGTCACCCCATCGACCCGCTATTTCTCTCCCAAAACACACCGTCCCGGTAGCCCTGAATCGTCTTGTTCCCATCGGCAAGAAGCAGACGCTTCGCCGCCCATAGGCAATACTCTTCGTTAAGTTCTATGCCGCAAAAGTTCCGGTTCAACTTTTTCGCTACGACGGCGGCCGTCCCGCTCCCCATAAAAGGGTCGAAAACGACATCGCCCACCTCCGACGAAGCCAAAATTAATTTGGCATACAACTTCTCCGGCTTTTGTGTAGGATGGTCGGTATTCTCGGGCATAGACCAAAAAGGTATGCTTATATCGTCCCAAAAGTTCGAAGGATAAGTAGAACGAAAATTCCCCTGTTCCGTACACTCCCAGTCTTTCGGTTGTCCGTTCTCCCGATAAGGAGCAATTACCCGGCGTCTCATTTTCACAGCCTCGACGTCGAAATAATAATTCTTACGGTCCTTCACGGCAAACCAAATATCTTCCATTCCGTTCTTCCAATTATTCCTTGCTCCCCGACCTTTCTCTCTTTGCCAAGTTATTCGGTTAAGGATAGAGAGACCGGCTCTTTCAAGCACAGTTTGCAAAGCCGATGTGGATTTCCAATCGCCACAAAGATAGAGAGAACCGTCCGGCTTCAACTTTTCGCAAACTTTATAAAACCAAGTTTCGAGATAACCGATATAAGCCCCGTTATCCATAGCCTCGAACTTCATGCCATGAAAATCTTTTGTCAGATTATATGGTGGATCGATAATCGCCAAGTCGGCGAAACCGTTCGGGATTCGATCGATAATCGCCAACAAATCGGCATGTATTATTTTATTGAGTACATTTTCTCCCCGCTCGATATCCGATAAGGTCGAGACCAGAGCCCTCAACTGCTCCACCTCCTCGCCCGTAACAGACAATGTTCTGTTTCTACCGGCACGTTTCCGTTCTTCCCCTCTCATACTATTCACTCGATATATTTTCCAAATGTGTTATCAAAATCCGGTAAATCGGATTCCGAGACAACAGTCGCGAATTTCCCAAAACGAAAAGCTGACGCCGAGCACGAGTCAACGCAACGTTTAACTTCCGGTCTATCAGTTGACCCGACTCTTCCGTATAACTCGGCAACCACTCCAATTGCGACTCGTCGTTCACACAGAACGAGTAGATGATACAATCGTTTTGAGAGCCTTGAAACCGCTCTACCGTATCGACACGAATAGCATCGAATGCAGAAATACCGAATTTATCGAGTTCTTGGCGGATTCGAGCTATTTGATGCCTGTATGGAGTAATGATTCCCACCGACCGTTCGTCGAACTCCAACCCATTACGTTCGTACAATCGATACAAAGCATTTACAATGGCAGCGGTTTTGCAAGCCTCCTCATTATTATATTTCTTCCCGGCACAAAGAGTCTTCGTCGGGAAAAAAGCCGTCCTCTTCGTCGCGATTACTCTTTCCCACTTATCATCGCCCATATTCGTAAAAGGCAGTAAAGATATTTGATGGGGGGCATTTCCATCGCGCAACGCCCCTTTATAAAAATAAGTATTGGCAAACGATGCAATATCGGGATGCATTCGCCATTGGCAATCGAGCATATCGGCAAAAGGAGAACCTTCGGGCAATCGCCGGTACAGCCGCTCGAATAAAGAAATACGACAATCGACAAACCCGGCCGAACGCAACCGTTCATCGGTGATAACAGACTCTTCCGCAGACTGCACGACAACGGCGGGCAACTGTTTATGGTCTCCTATCAAAATAAATTTACCTACGGCATCCCGTCCCGTAGGGGTCTTGGCAGATAACAGCCCTACGAGTTGAGGTTCCAATATCTGTGAAGCCTCATCGACGATAGCCACATCGAATCGTTTCAGATTAAAAAGCTCCATCTTCCCCGACAAAGAAGACAAGGTAGCCACAAACACGCGGCAAGAGAGTATCGAACGGTTCGCCTCCTCCCTATTCCGACATTGCTTCATGCGCTCGGACAGCAAGTGAGAACGGTATGCGACATCACATGAAAGAGTCTGTCCTACCCGAATATAATCATCGACCTCACCTATCGTTTCCAACTTGTCGCAAATTTCGTCTACCGCACGGTTGGTAAAAGCCACCAATAAAATCTGGTACTCCGGAATAGCCAAAAACTCCCTCACCATATTCCGCAACGCCACCGAAGTTTTTCCTGTTCCCGGAGGTCCGACCAACAGAAAATAATCATCGGCTTGCAGAGCTTTCAATAAAATACGGGATAAATCGGGACTGTCATATTCATAGGACAATCGACGAGACATATTTCGGACAGGCGACTCTCCCGCCTCACCGACCAACAAACCTCTGCGATACGGAGAGGCATCCAACATCGCATACAAACCTTTATACTGTAACAAAAACGAAGAATCTACATAATCGTGCTCTACCGCATAACAAGAAGCTATCGGCAATGCCTCGGCATACGACTGGTTATCCCGTAATCTCAACACGACACGGTCGGCCGTCATAGAAGCGATCGTCGCCTTGAAAACTTGTCGGGTAGATACTCTATCGGCATCGGTATCGCACACATAGAACAAAACAATATCACCCAGTCTGAAATCGGGAGACGGTGTATTTCCCAGCAAAATAAATTCGACTTCGGGAACATCTTCCGCCGCACGGTTTCGAACCAACCGCAGTCCTGAGAACATATAGCCTTCCCTCTCTTTTTCGTCCCGAGTCATTCGCCACAAAGAAGCAACGCCGGATATTCCGCTACCCGAAGGATAGCCGATTTTCGACAAATAATGTTCTCGCGAAACAAACGCATAAAACCGATAGAAATACCGCAGAGCCAAATCGTTATCGTCTCGTCGCTCCAATCTCCTGCGGCCACAGTCTATCTCGGGACGAATATACCGCTCGGTAAACAGACTGGGCCGGGGAATGAGGTTATCGGCGGTCAGCCTACTTACCAACCATTCAGCCTGTACATATCCATATCGAGATATATCCCGTTCGACAGACACAATTTTATTCCTCAAATTCAAAAGTTTCTGCAATTCCCTCGTCGATGTTTTCACCGGGCGCAAGCAACCTTCCGGGTTCAAATTTCGAGAATATAACAAATAGAAATGCTGGTTTTCCAATTTCACACCAAGTACACTTTGTATCATCGACTGATACAAAGCACACTGAGCCCGATGCGGAAACGACACTTTCGACAAATCGTTTTCGGGATAAGGCGGGCGGCCGGCTTTCAACTCAATACCACAGAGGCCGTTTTCCACTTGTAAAAAATCGAGACGGCCCTGCAATCCCAAAGCCTCACAGATAAAAGAAGGTTCGACCATCGCTTTTCGGCGGTCTATTCCCAAAGCAGAAAAATCCGTACTCAGAATACGTTTCAATGTCTCGAATTGACTATGGAGATTCTGAAAAAATCTTCTATCTACCGACTTTGCCGAGACAAATTCTATCGGGTAACGAGCAAAAATTTTCGGCATTAAGGAATCGAAAGTTACACTCCGAAAATCTTTCGCCGTTATCAATTCATCAAAAATCAAATTAACGGCATTACCCAACAAAATAGAATCCGTTATCGTCTTGGGACGTATACGATTCCAAAAATAACGTTGCCAACACGTTCCATATTCCTGTACACACTCGGCTAACGCACTGGCATCGACCAAATAATCGGGTTCCAATATAAGAAAACGAGGGAGCAATCCGCCATCGACTATAATAACGTCTACCAAATTCAATTTCGAACCGGGTTCCAACAAGCACAAGGTTTCGTCGAATTCACTATTCACCCCGTCCCGATGAATCCACACCGGCATTTCCCCAAGTAAAGAGGGAGTCGCAACACGAACTCGCAATTCATTTTCTCCCGCACAGATTACCTCTGCGGTAATACGACGAAACGAATCGTATGTATCCTCCTTTACTTCCGAGCTGTGCATCTCCTCCTTTATTCTTCTATATAATATTACCGATTTTTATTTCAGTACAAAAATACCCATTCGACCCCACCAGCCCAAATAAATACAATCTATTTTATCGTGAATTCTTTTGCGAAAAAATAGGCTTAGTCGATAATTAGCGGGGATTGTCCTTGTATATTATATTCCAACTCCACTCCTATATCGCTATGCGACACAGGGGGAAGGAATAAATTCTGATTTTACAAAAAAAGCGCAATCTGAAAAGATTGCGCTCCAAAGAATCTATTGTAAATCTAAATACAAAGAGTCTTGTGAAATTTAAGCTCTCGGACGAGCTTCTTTAATGACCAATGCACGACCGGCAAATTCTTTACCAGACAATTCTTCGATCGCCCGTTTGGCAGCTTCGTCATCAGACATCTCCGCAAAGCCGAAACCTTTTGAGCGACCAGATTCACGATCCACGATAATTTTTACCGAATCGATTGCACCAAAACCTTCCAATAAGGTTTGAAGGTCTTGTTCTTTAACCCCATAATTGAGGTTTCCAAGATAAATGTTCATAAGAAAAAAATAAATGAATAAAATTAAAACTTCCGCATCGGATACTCTTATGAACTTAAAATAAATAATCTCCCGTTTTTTCACAGAAGAGAATCTCTGTGTAAGCACATATAGCTTCGATACGGGAGCAAATTAAAGTATAATTTTCGGATATATCACCTATTTTCCCAATTATTTTTATAGAAATCTCATTTCTTGGGAAAATATATCAATCTTTCACTTATTACCGAACAAGGCCCGCATTCCGTTTCTCATAAAAATTTTACGGAATATAGTGTAGACTTTGCAAGACAGCCCTGATCTTCTCATAAGTCGTAATACGGGTAGGGACAAGTGGCAATCGTAATTTATTCTCGATATATCCCATAGCATTCAACAAGCATTTAACTCCGGCCGGATTCCCATCGACAAACAATAGGCTGAACAATTCTGTGAAGCGATGATGAATAGACAAAGCATTGTGAAAATCTCCGTTCAACGCTAGTCTCACCATCTTGCTGAACTCTTTCGGGAAAGCATTCCCGATAACAGAAATCACTCCTACGGCTCCCAAAGTCAACAACGGGAAAGTAATACCATCGTCTCCCGAAATGACCATAAAATCGGCAGGCTTATTTTTAATAATATCGTCCATCTGAGTGATATTTCCAGACGCTTCCTTGATGGCGATTATATTAGGATATTCTTTGGCAAGGCGCAATGTTGTTTCGGCATTCATGTTTACGCCGGTACGCCCTGGAACATTATATAAAATAACCGGCAATTTAGACGCCTGAGCGATTGCACTATAATGCTGATATATTCCCTCTTGGGAGGGCTTATTATAATAAGGAACCACCGATAAAATGGCATCATAACCCGAAAAATCGTCTTTTTTCAAATGGTCTATAATACCCCTCGTATTATTTCCACCTAACCCGAGGACGAGAGGAATACGCCCCTTCGTACGTTCTACTACAAATCTTTTTATCTCCGTTTTTTCCTCTTCGGTCAATGTAGGGGTTTCGGCAGTAGTTCCCAACACGACAAGATAATCGGTTCCATTTTGTATCAAATATTCAATAAGTCGCGAAAGGGCTTCGAAGTCGATACTTTCGTCTTCTTTGAAAGGCGTGATAAGTGCCACTCCCATTCCGCTTAAATTGATTCTCGCCATAGTTTTATATCCTCTTAAATATCGATTCCAAAATTACAGATTATTCTCTTTTACACCAATTTTCTTCCAATAAAAAAGAGCGTTCTGTAACAACTCGCCGGCATTCGGTTTCGACCGACCTACTCCGGTATCACCATCTTCGGATACTCCTCCTCGGGGAGACGACTCCGGCAAAAGAATTTGCAAATTGAACGGATTGCCTTCTCCTTTGGGTACTCCTATTTTAAAAATAGACCGGGAACGTACAGCCAAATATAATAAAGGCAAGGATTTAGAAATCGACACATCGATCAACACATCTCCATCGTTATCGTCAAAATTTCTCAGGAAAGCCCGAGTCGGTCTTTTTAACAACCAACAAGTCTGCAAAACAAGTATCGGACTGCATCCGGGAACCTCTACCGATACCTTGTCTTTGCGATGAGTATCTATAACCAACGTGACATCAATACCCGCCCGAACTATCTCCTGAACGCCGGGAAGAAGATATTGAACATCTTTGCCCTGAGCCATCAATACCAAACGCTTAGCCCCTCCGAAAGGGCAAAACCCATCGCTCTGTTTTCTTTTTAGCTGACGCTTGATCGCCCATTTAGTAATAAACGAAAACAACATGAATTATCTATTTATTGAATCATCTCCAAAAACTCTTCTTCGGATAAAATCCGAACTCCTAATTTTCTCGCCTTTTCAAGTTTAGCCGGGCCCATATTCTCGCCTGCCAAAATATATGTCGTTTTACCCGATACGGAACCCGTATTTATACCTCCGTGCTGTTCGATAAGAGCTTTATATTCATCACGGGAATGATGGGTAAACGTACCACTGATAACGATTGTCGCACCGGACAACTTGTCGGTTCTTTCCGAAAGTCGCTCTTCGGTAATTTGCATCTGCACTCCATATTGTCTCAACCGTTCTACGAAACGGAGATTATCCTCATCAGAGAAATAAGCTACGACACTTTGAGCGATACGCACCCCTATGTCTCCTATCCGAATCAAGTCCTCGGTAGTCGCCTCGATAATACGGTCTATCGAATGAAGAGCCAACGCCAACTTTTTGGCGACCGTTTCGCCCACGTAACGAATACCCAATGCGAATAATACCCTCTCGAACGGAACGGAACAAGACTGTTTCACCGCATCGACGATATTTTGTGCCGATCGCTCTCCCATACGTTCCAAACCGGCTATCACATCGGGTTGTAAAGTATACAAGTCCGAAGCGTCTCTCACCAAACCCAAACTATAAAACTGACCTATCGTTTCACTTCCGAGACCTTCGATATTCATTGCCTTGCGACTGATAAAGTGCTCTATCCGCCCTTTAATCTGCGGAGGACAACCTTTTTCATTCGGGCAAAACCATGCAGCCTCTCCCTCGATACGGTTCAGCGGAGTTCCACATTCGGGACATGTACGAATGAAACGTACTTTTTCTCCTATCAGTAAACGAGCGGAGGTATCTACCGCTGTAATTTTAGGAATAATTTCGCCTCCTTTCTCCACAAAAACCATATCTCCGATGTGCAAATCGAGAGCATTTATAATATCTTCATTGTGCAAAGTCGCCCTCTTGACAATAGTGCCCGACAACAATACCGGATCGAGATTGGCGACAGGAGTGACGGTTCCGGTACGTCCCACTTGGTAAGATACAGAATTCAATCGCGTAAGGGCTTTTTCTGCTTGGAACTTATAGGCTATCGCCCAACGCGGAGACTTTGCCGTATATCCCAAATTCTTCTGTTGCCGCAATGAATTTACTTTAAATACCATTCCATCGGTAGCGACGGGAAGATTCTTCCGCTCCATGTCCCAATAATTGATATACTCTTTCACCTCTTCTACGGAGTGAAGTTTGCGAACGGCATCCGAAACTTTAAATCCCCACGACCGAGCATATTGTAAATTTTCATAATGCGTATCGGCCGGTAAATTTTCGCCCAACAGATAATACAGATAAGCATCGAGTCCCCGCGCCGCCACCACAGCCGAGTTTTGTGATTTCAACGTTCCCGCCGCCGCATTGCGTGGATTGGCAAACAAAGGCTCCTCCTGTTCCTCTCGCTCCTTGTTCAAAGCATCGAAAACAGCCCAAGGCATCAATATTTCACCTCTTATCTCGAACGAGTCGGGATAGTCGTTGCCTCGCAACTGTAAAGGAATACTGCGGATTGTTTTCACATTCTCGGTAACGTCATCGCCTCGTGTACCGTCTCCACGCGTAACCGCCCGCACCAATCGACCTCCTTCATAAATCAACGATATGGAAGTTCCGTCATATTTCAGTTCACCCACCAATTCAAAATCCTCTCCCATCAATCCCGAACGAACCCGTTCGTAAAATGCCGATACTTCTTCTATCGAATAGGTATTGCTCAACGACAACATCGGGTAACGATGTTCCACTTGGGAAAAAGATCGATTTATATCGTTCCCGACGCGCTGCGTCGGTGAATTGGGATCGAAATACTGTGGAAAAGTCTCTTCCAACCCTTGCAATTCATGCATCATTTCATCGAATGTACGATCATCGATCGTGGGAGCGTTCAACACATAATAATTATAATTATGCTCATCGAGTTCCCGACGTAAACGCTCTATCTTTTCTTGGGGAGATTCCATAGGGACATTAGGTTTTGTTTTGGGCAAATATAGTGAAAGTTGAGTGCAGAGACAAGAGGAAATCATATTTCCAACTTGGCTATGCCGAAACGAATCCTACTACAAATATAGTGAAAGGCAAGCGCAGAGGCAAGTATTCGAAGATACTTCCGCTCGGTAAGACGAAATTAAAGCAAGCTTTATTTTGCTCGGCTCTCGCTTATTTGTATCTTTGCATTAGAATGCAAAAGAGGGAAAATGTTACAGTCGAAATCATTGTGTGGAGTTACTTTACAGTATAACATCGAAGGAGACGGTTATCCGGTTATCCTCATGCACGGCTGGGGGTGCAACCACACGACCGTGCAGTCGATAGAACGACTGCTATCACCTCATTTCAAGGTATACAATCTCGACTTTCCCGGATTCGGCGGAAGTAGCACTCCGCCCTCGATATGGGGCGTGGAAGAATATACGCAAATGCTCGAAGCGTTCGTAAAAGACGAAAATATAGAAGCCCCAATTCTTATCGGGCACTCTTTCGGGGGACGGGTATCTATCTTATACGCCTCACGAAACAAAACCCATAAAGTTATTTTGGTCGACGCTGCCGGGATTAAGCCCAAACGCCCATTAAAATACTACCTGAAAGTCTACTCGTTCAAACTGTGGAAAAAAGTCTTACCACTTGTAATCGGGAAAAAACAAGCCGAAAAAACAATCGAGAATTATCGCCGCAAATCGGGTTCGGCAGACTATAACGCGTTGACAGGTATCATGCGTAATATAATGGTAAAAGTTGTCAACGAAGACCTTAAAGCGGTTTTGCCGAAAATCCAGTGTCCCGTTCTTCTTCTATGGGGAAAAAACGACACCGCCACCCCATTGCGAGATGCCCGCATCATGGAGAAACTGATTCCCGATGCCGGGCTGGTAGCATTCGACGATGCCGGGCATTACAGCTTCCTCGACAAGCCTTACGAATTTAACACCGTCTTACAAAACTTTTTACAAGACGACATAAAAAGAAAATCATGAACGAAATACTCACTCTCGTAACATTCCTTGCACTGCTCTTTTATACAGGAATAGAGATGAAATTCCAGTTGCAAATGTTGCAACAAAATTCCTACCGAAACGACCGATACAACCGTTGGTTAAAAGGAGAGTCTTTCGCCACCATATCCCGTTTGACCGATTTGTTTCTATTGCTGCTGTTGTCAACCAACTTCCTGCCGACATTCGTACAAATCGTCACGATTACAGTGGTCTTGGCAAAAAGCGTAAAAGGTTTACAAACCAAATATAAAAAACCTTTGGTTTTCACCAAACGAGCTACCCGCTTATACATCGCCGCATTGTCGCTCTCGCTTCTTGTCGCAGGTCTCGCAGCCGGCTTAACGACTCTTTCCAACGGTAGCAGAGCCTTATTGGCGATAGCTATCTTAGCCCCCTATTTCATGATGGCTGCCAACATCATCATGCAACCTGTCGAGAAGCGAATCAACCGAAAATATTACGACGAAGCGAAACAAATTCTCTCCCAAATGCAAGACTTAACTGTCATAGGCATTACCGGGAGCTATGGAAAAACCAGTACCAAGCACTACCTTTACCGCATACTTTGCGAGCGATACAACGTGTTAATGACTCCCGGCAGTTTTAATACGCCTATGGGAGTAATCCGCACCATACGGGAACAAATGAAGCCTTACCACAACATTTTCATCTGTGAAATGGGGGCTAAACAGATCGGTGATATCAAAGAAATATGCGATCTCGTCGCACCTCAAATAGGCATTATCACCGCCGTGGGTGAACAGCATCTCGAATCGTTCAAAACGATCGGGAATGTACAACGTACCAAATTCGAGCTGGTCGACGCTTTGCCCAGTTCGGGATTGGCCGTTATCAACAACGACTTCCCCTATATAGCCAATCGGCCGGTCGAAAACGTCCCCGTGAAACGCTATACGATAGCCGATACCGGAGCTGACTACCATATCGAGGATATTCGCTACGATACAGATGCCACCCGATTTACTGTAGTAGGCGATGGAGAACGCATAGAACTGAGCACGAAACTCATCGGCGAGTGCAACCTCTCCAACCTCATGGCGGCAGTTATCACGGCTCGCCATTTGCAAGTGCCTGTTCCCTCGATACAATATGGAGTGAGCCGAATCGAACAGGTGGAACATCGCTTGAACATGAAGCGGACACCGGGTGGAATTTCCATTATCGACGATGCCTTCAACTCCAATCCCGATGGCGCTCGCATGGCTCTCGACGTACTCCGGCGCATGACACAGGGGAAACGCATCATCATCACACCGGGTATGATCGAGTTGGGTGAAAAACAAGTTGAGTATAACTACATTTTGGGCAAGCAGATAGCCGAAGTATGCGATTACGTCATGGTAGTAGGCAGATACAATCGAGAGGCTATTCTGAAAGGATTGCAAGAAAAGAATTATCCGGAGGATAAAGTTTTCGTTGCCGACACTTTTGCCGACGCACAAGCCCGGCTCGCACAAATCGCACAACCGGGCGACACCGTCCTTTATGAAAACGACCTGCCCGATACGTTCAAATAAATTTCGATTATTATCACAAACCAGATATACAGTTTATCACAAAAAATTATGAAAACTACCGTAGGTGTTTTTTTCGGAGGCCGCTCCACCGAGCACGAAATCTCCGTTATCTCGGCTCTCCAAGCCATCAATGCTTTTAATAAAGAGAAATACGAAATCATACCCATATACATCACCAAACAAGGACGTTGGTTCAGCGGCGATGCCCTGCTCGAAGTAAAAAACTATCGCGACATGGCTGCCCTGCAAAACATGTGCGCCGAGGTTTACATGATTCCCGAATACGGCGACTACAACCTATACCGTAAAAAAAGAGCCCTTTTCGGGAACAATATATGGGCAAAACTCGACGTAGTCATTCCCGTACTGCATGGCAGTAACGGCGAGGACGGTATATTCGAGGGCATACTCGAATCCATCGGTATACCCTATGCCGGTTGCAACACACTCTCCTCGGCCAACGGCATGGACAAGATAACCATGAAGATGATTATGGAAAAGAGCGGTATCCCCATCGTCGATTACGTATGGTTCACCGACAAACAATGGTTCACCCAACGCGATAAGCTCATCGAGGAAATCGAGACCCGACTGGGATATCCCGTCATCGTGAAACCTGCCAATTTAGGTTCGAGCGTAGGTATCTCGCATGCCGATAATCGTGAAGAGCTCATCGCCAAAGTAGATGTCGCCGAAAAATACTCTACCCGTATCGTTATCGAAGATATGGTCGAAGAACTGAAAGAAATCAACTGCTCGGTATTGGGCGACTGCGACGATTACCGTACCTCGGTATGCGAGGAGCCCATAAAGAGCGGCGACATTCTCACTTACGAAGACAAATACATGGGTGGAGGCAAATCCAACAAAGGCATGCAAGCCACACAAAAACGTATACCCGCCGACCTCTCTCCCGAAGATACCGCACGGGTACAATTCCTTGCCGGCGAAACGTTTCGGGTACTGTCTTGCCACGGGGTCGCCCGTGTCGATTTCATGATCGACGGTAAAAGCGGCGACATCTACGTCAACGAAATCAACACCATTCCCGGTTCCCTCTCGTTCTACTTGTGGGAAGCCTCCGGCATACGCTTCGACCAGCTTATGGACAAATTGGTAGACCTCGCCTTGAAACGCAAACGCGAGTCTTCCATGAAGACCGTCAGCTACGACCAAAATATTTTCAACCTCGGCAAAGGGCTGAACGGTGGGAAAATGAATGTTAAATAATCATAAAGAGATAGCCAAAAGCTAACTGATACACAAGTAATTAATTATTCTCTCTTGCCACGTCCCGTAGTATTACGGGGTTCTGTGTAAGCGGTATAGAGAAAAACAGCGAAGAAATAGAAAAGCTGAAAAAGATAATATGTTTACTTGAAGAGTTTACCTCCTCGCCCTATGGGTCCCTATATTTGTTCGGAAACACCCCGTAAGGCTACGGGACACGGCAGGGGAAATGGGCTAAATACGCTTCGAACATTTTTTAACTCCTCCCCTGTGTGGCAGTAGCTATATAGGGGAGGTGGCACGTAGTGACGGAGGTATTGAAAACGACATCTCACCTACCGGTTTATATCGGACATATCCCTGCTCTCCTGCCGTGCCCCGTAGCATTGCGGGGAGCTGTGTTAGCGATATATAGAGAGGGGAGGGAAATAATCCATTTACAACCTCGAAAAGAGACAAAAGCCACTACCCCATAAAACAAAAGCGGCGAACCTCCCGACCCGCCGCTTCTTCTATAAAAAACAAATTGATCATTCCATAAGTTTGCGATAACGCACCCGATGTGGTTCCACATCGCCCATACGCTTTTTCTTATTTTCCTCGTATTCCGAATAAGAACCTTCGAAATAGAACACTTGCGAATCGCCTTCGAAAGCGAGTATGTGCGTACAGATACGGTCGAGAAACCAGCGGTCGTGAGAAATTACAACGGCACAACCGGCAAAATTTTCAAGGCCTTCTTCCAATGCCCGCAAAGTGTTTACATCAATGTCGTTGGTAGGTTCGTCGAGTAAGAGTACATTACCCTCCTCTTTCAAAGCCATAGCCAAATGCAGACGATTACGTTCTCCGCCGGAAAGCACTCCGATGAGTTTCTCCTGATCGGCTCCCGTAAAATTGAAGCGGGAGAGGTAGGCACGAGCGTTCATATCCCGACCACCCATGCGGAACGTTTCGAGTCCGCCCGAAACGACTTGATAGACCGTCTTGGCAGGGTCTATATCTTTGTGGGTCTGGTCCACATAAGCGATCTTCACGGTCTCGCCCACTTCGAAAGTTCCTTTGTCGCAAGCCTCCTGTCCCATAATCAGTTTGAACAGCGTGGTTTTTCCGGCTCCATTCGGTCCTATCACGCCCACGATACCATTGGGAGGCAATACGAAATCGAGATTATCGAAAAGCAATTTGTCACCAAAAGCCTTAGCGACTCCGTGAGCCTCAATAACCTTGTTACCTAGACGAGGCCCGTTGGGAATAAAGATTTCGAGTTTTTCCTCTCGTTCCTTTTGGTCTTCATTCAATAGCTTATCGTACGAGTTCAAGCGGGCTTTACCTTTCGACTGTCGGGCTTTGGGAGCCATACGAACCCATTCCAATTCCCGTTCGAGAGTCTTACGCCGCTTGCTCGCCTGTTTCTCCTCCATCTCCATACGTTTGGTTTTCTGTTCCAGCCACGAGGTATAATTTCCCTGCCAGGGAATACCTTCGCCCCGATCGAGTTCGAGAATCCACCCGGCCACGTGGTCGAGGAAATAACGGTCGTGGGTAATGGCAATAACCGTACCGGGATATTGCTGCAAATGCTGTTCCAACCAATCGATCGACTCGGCATCGAGGTGGTTGGTAGGTTCGTCGAGTAACAAAATATCAGGCTGTTGCAACAACAGACGGCACAATGCCACCCGACGACGCTCTCCTCCCGAAAGGAATTTTACGAGTTGATCCTCAGGCGGACAGCGAAGCGCATCCATCGCCCGTTCCAATTTATTGTCTATGTTCCACGCATCAGAGGCATCGATGTGATCTTGCAATTCGGCTTGACGAGCGATCAAAGCCTCCATCTTGTCCGGGTTTTCGAGTACGTCGGGATCACCGAACGACTCGTTTACCTTTTCATATTCTGCCAGTAAGTCGAGAATAGGTTGCACCCCTTCTTGTACGACCTCTTTTACTGTTTTTTCAGGGTCGAGTTTGGGCTCCTGTTCGAGATACCCCACCGAATACCCCGGCGAGAATACCACTTCGCCCTGATACGATTTCTCCACTCCGGCAATAATCTTCAACAACGTAGACTTACCCGACCCGTTGAGACCGATAATACCAATTTTCGCCCCGTAAAAAAACGAGAGATAAATATCTTTGAGCACTTGTTTATGCGGAGGGAACATCTTGCTCACCCCCACCATCGAGAATATGATTTTTTTATCGTCTGCCATATAAAAAAGATAGAATTAAAGAGTAAAACTTATTTTTTCAAGGGAGTCGCTTTCACGCGATAGTCGCAGCGTACTTTCCCTTTAATGATATTGGTCAACTTCGATTTTATCAATTGCTTGCGAATGGGCGAGATTCGGTCGATAAAGACCTTCCCTTCCAAATGGTCGTATTCGTGTTGAACCACTCGTGCAAGATACCCCTCGATAACCTCGTCGTGAGGTTGAAAATTCTCATCGAGCCATTTCAACCTAATCTTCTCGATACGGGGAACCGGCTCGTGAATACCGGGCAGACTGAGACAGCCCTCCTCCCGGGTCTCCTTCGACCCGTCCTCCAATACTTCGAGAACCGGATTTATCAAGGTCAGCTTCACATCGGCGCACTCGGGAAAATACTCGGCCATAGGATTTACATCGATAACGATCAACCGGATAGAAAGTCCTATCTGCGGAGCTGCCAGCCCGATACCTTCGGCAGCATACATCGTCTCATACATATTTTCAATCAGCTCTTTCAGCTGAGGGTAAGAAGCATCGATCTCTTCGGTCTCCTTACGAATTACGGGATGCCCGTAAAGATAAACAGGTAGTACCATATCTTATTGTTTTTTACTTTCCAAATAATCCCTCAGAATTATCGTCGCACTTATCTCATCAACCAGCTCCTTATTTCGCCGAGCCATTTTGGACAAGCCTCCGTCGATCATCGCCCGATGAGCCAAAACCGAAGTGAACCGCTCGTCAAAAAACTCTATCGGCACATTGGGAAAAAGTTTTTTGAACCGGTTGACAAAAGGGGTTATATAGCGCATACTCTCGGACGGCTGGTTATTCATCTGCCGTGGCAGCCCCACGACGACCCGTTCGACCGACTCTCGCTGCATATACTGCGTGAGAAAATCGATCAACTGCGACGATGCCACGGTTGTCAATCCGTTTGCTATAATTTGCAACGGATCTGTCACCGCTATGCCCGTACGCTTTCTTCCGTAATCTATTGAAAGAATCCTTGCCATATTAGAGTACAAAGATACGTATAAGCGGGAGCAGAGCAAAACAAAGCTCGCTTTAATTTTATTCGGCCGAGCGGAAGTATCTTCGAGTTTCAACTTAAAGATAGCAAAAGGTGAGTGCAGAGGTCAAATAAATTTGGCGGTGCACTCACTTATGCGTATATTTGAACCATATTTTATTCCACGCCACTAATAACCCCCAAATAAGGATTCGTTATGATTTCTTACGAATGAATGTGCATCGAACCGATCATATTAACATAACACCTGATAAGATGAACAAATTTTCTGTCATTTTCAAATTATCCTTCATCAACACTATCTTTTTTTATCTACCCGTTCTCGCAAACAATTCTCCCGTAGATTACGTAAACACTCTCGCAGGGACCCAATCGAAATTCGAACTGTCCACCGGAAATACCTATCCAGCTATTGCAATGCCGTGGGGTATGAACTTCTGGACTCCGCAAACCGGAGATATGGGCGACGGTTGGACATATACATACAATGCCGACAAAATAAAAGGGTTCAAACAGACCCACCAACCCAGTCCCTGGATGAACGATTACGGGCAATTCGCCCTTATGCCGGTAACCGGAGGAGTCGTGTTCGAACAGAACCAACGTGCCAGTTGGTTCTCTCATAAAGCCGAGATAGCTAAACCTTACTATTATAAAGTATATTTGGCCGACCATGATGTCACCACAGAAATGACGGTAACGGAACGAGCCTCTTTATTCCGCTTCACATTTCCCGAGGAGCAAAATTCATATGTTATCGTCGACGCTTTCGACAAGGGCTCTTATATAAAAATCATACCCGAAGAGAATAAAATCATCGGATATTCCACCCGGAATTCGGGGGGCGTTCCCGAAAATTTCAAGAACTATTTTATCATTGTTTTCGACAAACCGTTTCAATTCACCGCCGTGGCTCTCGACAATGCCATCAAGACCAACCAAACCGAAATCGAAGGAAACCATGCAGGCGGTATTATCGGTTTCTCCACACACAAAGGAGAACAAATACACGCACGAGTAGCCTCGTCTTTCATCAGTTTCGAGCAGGCGGAATTGAATTTGCAGGAACTCGGCGATGGAGATTTCGACCGTTTAACAGAAAAAGGAAAGAACCGTTGGAACGAAATATTATCCAAAATTGAAATTAAAGACAACGACATCGACAATTTGCGTACGTTTTATTCCTGTTTATACAGGTCGGTTCTTTTTCCACGAGCATTTTACGAAATAAATGCCGAGGGTGAAACCATTCATTACAGCCCTTACAATGGACAAGTATTACCCGGCTACCTATTTACCGACACCGGATTCTGGGATACCTTCCGCTCTCTATTCCCGCTGTTAAACCTAATATATCCCTCGATGAACGAAAAAATGCAAGAGGGATTGGTCAACACCTATAAAGAAAGTGGATTTTTACCCGAATGGGCCAGCCCGGGACATCGGGATTGTATGGTTGGAAACAACTCGGCCTCGGTTGTCGCCGATGCCTATATCAAAGGCTTGCAAGGCTATGACATAGAACTGTTATGGGAGGCTTTGAAACATGGAGCGAACGACCAACTGAAAGGCACGGCATCGGGAAGAGTCGCTTTCGAAGCGTACAACCGGCGGGGATATGTACCCAACAATATCGGTGTGGGGCAAAATGTCGCTCGTACATTGGAATATGCCTATAACGACTGGTGCATTTATACCCTCGGTAAGAAATTGGGAAAACCCGATAGCGAAATAGAGATTTATAAACAGCGAAGCCTAAACTATAAAAATGTATACAACCCGTCGGAAAAACTTATGGTCGGAAAAGACGATCGGGGAAAATTCAATCCTCGTTTCAGCGCCACGGATTGGAGCGGCGATTTTTGCGAAGGGAACAGTTGGCATTGGAGTTTCTGCGTGTTCCACGACCCGCAAGGGCTCATAGACTTGATGGGGGGCAACGAAGCATTCAACCACATGATGGACTCGGTTTTCGTCATACCCAGCTACTTAGGAATCAAAAGCCGGGGAGTCATACATGAAATGAGGGAAATGCAAGTGATGAACATGGGACAATATGCCCACGGCAATCAGCCCATACAACACATGGTATATCTGTATAACTACTCGGGGGAACCGTGGAAAGCGCAATATCGGGTGAGGGATATCATGGAAAAACTCTACTCCGCCACTCCCGACGGATATTGTGGTGACGAAGACAACGGACAAACCTCGGCTTGGTACATATTCTCGGCTCTCGGATTCTATCCTGTCTGCCCCGGAACCGACCAATATATTATAGGGACACCGTTATTCAAGGAGGCAAAGCTGCATCTGGAAAACGGGAAGTGCCTGACCATCGAGGCCAAAAACAACAGCTCGGCAAACAAATATATTCGTTCGATAAAACTCAACGGAAAGAACCACACGCTCAATTATTTCAAGCACAATACCTTGGTAGAAGGAGGGAAAATACAATTCTTCATGGACAACGAACCCAATTTGAAACGAGGCTCAACCAAAGAAGCTGCGCCTTATTCTTTCTCTTTGGCGAATGAATAAAATATAGTACTTTTGGAAATACAAATCAATATCATATATGAACTATAAGAATAACATAAGCATCCTATCCGTAATAATCATATTATTATGTGGTTGTCAACCCGATAAAAAAACTACATTTACCGCAGCCTCCTATAACCTGAGGAACGCAAACAGCGCCGATTCGTTGCAAGGAGACGGTTGGGGAAATAGATGCCCCATCATAGCCGGGTTGGTACAGTTTCATGAATTCGATATTTTTGGAACACAAGAAGGACTCAGACATCAATTAGACTCCCTGAAAACGAACCTACCGAAATATGATTACATAGGCGTGGGGCGTAACGACGGGAAAAAGGGAGGCGAACATGCGGCCATTTTTTACCGAATCGATAAATTCGAATTGTTGGAACATGGAGACTTTTGGCTATCGGAGACTCCCGAAAAACCGAGCGTCGGCTGGGATGCGGTTTTACCGAGAATCTGCACTTGGGGACATTTCAAATACAAAGAAACCGGATTTGAATTTCTCTTTTTCAATCTCCACATGGACCATATAGGGAAACAAGCCCGGGTAGAAAGCGCTTTGCTCGTACAACAAAAAATGAAAGAAATAGGCGAAAATCTACCGGCTATACTCACCGGAGATTTCAATGTAGACCAGACTCATCGCTCCTACCTCGCTTTAACAGAAAGTGGAATACTCCGTGACGCATTCGAAGTAGCCGACTTGCGTTATGCGACCAACGGCACATTCAACGGTTTCGACTCTGACAACTACACCGAAAGCCGAATCGACCATGTGTTTGTAACGCCTACATTCCATATTCTGAAATACGGCGTTCTCACCGACAGCTATCGTCGTATGAAAGAAGGTGATCAAAAAGCCTCGGTAAAAGATTGTCCCGAAGAAATCTCAATCAGAAGTTACGAATCTCGCATACCGTCCGACCATTTCCCCGTAATGGTCAAGTTGAAAGTATGCGATAAAAACTAAAACGATATACGTCGATTTCCCAATTATAACTGATACACATTTTTATTTATTAACCATACATACAGTATGTTTTTTTATGAAATCTATTGCAAAAGTAAGTTGCTTATGTCTGGCTCTCGGATATGGATTCTCTTATACCCATGCAGCCACAACTCGTGTAGCGACAGCACAGCAAGACAACACCCGGGTACAATACACAAGCAACCGTCCGCAAGAACGCTTGTTCGTATCCAACGCCGTAGAAAAACAAATCAAACGAGTAAAATCCTTATTGACAAATGCCCGGCTGGCTTGGATGTTTGAGAACTGTTTCCCGAACACACTCGATACGACCGTACATTTCGATGGGGACGACGATACTTTCGTATATACCGGTGATATACACGCCATGTGGTTGCGCGACTCAGGAGCTCAAGTATGGCCCTACGTGCAATTGGCTAACCAAGACCCTCGATTAAAAAAAATGTTGGCAGGGGTCATCAACCGCCAATTCAAATGCATCAATATCGATCCATACGCAAACGCATTTAACATGGGTCCTACCGGAGGGGAATGGATGTCCGACATGACAGATATGAAACCCGAACTGCACGAGCGCAAATGGGAAATAGACTCGCTGTGTTATCCCATTAGGTTAGCCTATCAATATTGGAAAGTTACCGGTGATACCAGTGTATTTGGCGAAGAATGGATACAAGCCATTACGAATGTGCTGCGGACCTTCAAAGAACAGCAACGGAAAGAAGGCAATGGCCCCTACAAATTCCAACGTAAAACAGAGAGAGCTCTTGATACAATGACCAACAACGGATTAGGAAATCCGGTAAAACCCGTCGGACTGATAATCTCTGCGTTCCGTCCCTCCGACGATGCCACGACATTCCAATTTCTCGTTCCCTCAAATTTCTTTGCCGTAACTTCATTGAGAAAATCTGCTGAAATCCTGCGGAAAGTAAATCACAACGAGAAACTAGCGAAAGAATGTTCCGATCTGGCCCAAGAGGTAGAAACCGCCCTGCAAAAGTATGCGGTTTATAATCACCCGAAATACGGTAAAATATATGCCTTCGAAGTCGATGGATTCGGGAACCAACTGCTGATGGACGATGCCAATGTTCCCAGCCTGCTGGCAATGCCCTATTTGGGTGATGTGGACATAAACGATCCTATTTATCAAAACACCCGCAAATTCGTATGGAGCGAAGACAACCCCTATTTCTTCAAAGGCAGTGCCGGCGAAGGCATAGGAGGCCCCCACATCGGTTATGATATGGTATGGCCTATGAGTATTATGATGAAGGCATTTACCAGTCAAAACGATCAAGAAATAAAAGAGTGCATAGAAATGTTGATGAAAACGGATGCCGGAACAGGATTTATGCACGAATCGTTC
>ERZ827150.455-NODE-455-length-60270-cov-53.643527_pt1 | contig 60270 bp, 35 predicted proteins | sample MGYA00519779_ERZ827150 | MGnify/ENA primary metagenome ERZ827150 (study PRJEB31778, sample SAMEA3449267) | human gut metagenome | biome: human gut; feature: human-associated habitat; material: faeces | place: United Kingdom | collected 2010/2012 ...
TGTATTTCAATAATTTCAAAGACCGATTAGCCAACTTTTATTGGACAGTAGTGATTTGCAGCATCTAATTAAATCATACATCTATGAAAGAAAACATCTATTTTCACTTAGAAAAATTCCTTTTATAAAAAAGGAACTATCATTTATAAAAAATTCACTCATTAAATTCAACCCTAAAATCAACAATGTGCAAATGAATCTATTTATTTGTAAAAAAGAACAATGCGTAAAATGCATGGTCTTGTCATTGCTATTATCTCCGAGTACACTTTTCGCACTTCCTGAAAATAGGACAGGCGCAAGCGAAACAGTTACAACTATTTTACAACAGCAAAAACAGACCATTACAGGTACCATTCTTACCGGTGATACCAATGAACCGGCCATTGGTGCTACAGTCTATTTAAGGAACAGTACAACAGGAACTGTAACCGATGTCAATGGTAAATACTCCATTACCGTAGAAGGTATAGGTGGGGTATTGGAATTCTCTTATATCGGCTATAAAAAACAAGAAGTAGCCATTACGGGACAAAAAACGATTAATATTGTATTGCAGCCTGATACGGAAGTCCTTGATGAAGTAGTAGTAGTCGGCTACGGAAGCCAAAAAAAAGAAAGTGTAGTCGGCGCAATCTCCACATTGGACGTTACCAAACTGACTGTTCCCGGTTCATCCATATCAAACGCATTAGCCGGTCAGTTATCAGGTATCGTTGCTATGAGCCGTTCCGGTGAACCCGGCAAAAACAGCGCAGCAGATTTCTATATCCGAGGCGTATCCTCTTTTAAAGGCACATCTACCCCTCTAGTACTGGTCGATGGCATCGAACGTGACTTGGATTTAGTAGATACAGATGATATTGCATCCTTCTCCATCCTAAAAGACGCATCTGCATCTGCCGTATATGGTGTACGAGGAGCCAACGGTGTAATCCTTATCACAACCAAAAAAGGTGCCGTCGGAAAGCCACAAGTCAATGTACGTACAGAATTTGGCTTTACCCAACCAACAAAACGACCTCAAATGTTAGGTTCGGCAGAATGGGCCGAATTGTACAATGAGGCATACGGCAGCCAATACTATTCACCTGAAGAAATCGAAAAATACCGGACGAACGCAGATCCCGACCTCTATCCTAACGTGGATTGGTTCGATGCTCTGTTCGATGATATGGCAAGCAACCAACGTGTTAATCTGAATATCACAGGTGGTAGTGACATTGTCAAGTATTACGTATCCGGTGCTTTTTATAATGAAAGCTCCATTTATAAGAATGCAGGCAACATTTATGGCTACAATCCGTCCATCCGCTACAACAAATTCAATTTTAGAGCCAATGTCGATTTGAACCTTACCAAAAGTACGGTCGTAAACTTCAACTTGGCCAATATTTATGAAAAATCATTCGGTCCAGGATATGGTGATACCGATGCCGCCATTTGGTCATATACCTTTATGACATCTCCTAATGCTTTTCCCGTTCAATATTCTGATGGTAAATTGTCCGGTCCTTCTTCCGATTCAGGAAATAATCCGTGGAATATGTTGGCACATTCAGGGTATCGTGAACAGTTCTGGAATTCAGCTCAATCACTTATTGGAGTAACACAAGATATTGGTGAACTCTGGAAGCCCTTAAAAGGCTTGACTGCCAACATCAAATTCTCTTGGGATGCTTGGAATACAACTCTCCAACGCCGCAGCAAAATTGAAAGTTTCTACCATGCACGAGGAAGAGCCGAAGATGGTAGTCTGATTTATGATCGTAATGATGAGGGTATATGGATTCCAGTACATACTGGTGATAAAAATTTGTCATTCCTCATTGGACGTAGTGGTACAATGACTCGCTATTTGGAAGGTTCTTTAACTTATAATCGAGTATTCAATGAGATTCACCGCGTAGGCGCCCTTTTATTGTATAACCAAAAAATTCATACCAATACTCAAGCCGGTAGTGGCGATAATGCACTACCTTATAAAAATCAGGGCTTGGCAGCACGTGCTACCTATGCATTCAAGGACACTTATTTCGCAGAAGTCAACTTAGGTTACAACGGTTCTGAGAACTTTGCTCGCGGCCACCGTTTTGGTTTCTTCCCTGCTGTGGCAGTCGGCTGGATGATGTCAAATGAGAAATGGTTCCAGCCCGCAACCAAAGTCATTGACATGCTGAAATTAAAAGCATCCTACGGTAAAGTAGGTAACGATGATATCGGTGGACAAAGAAGATGGGTATATGAATCTACCATCGTAAATAGTGGCAGTTGGAATTATGGTAGTGATGGAAATCAAGGTGGAACCGGCATTCGTATTGGAGAAATCGAGAATCTTAATGCATCATGGGAAGAAGCTCTAAAAATAAATGCAGGTATCGAATTTTCGTTATTCAACAAAATACGAGTACAAGCTGATTATTTCCGTGAAGAACGCAGTGGCATTTTCTTGCAACGTGCAGGATTGCCAGCCATCGTAGGTGTTTCTACCATCCCTTATGTAAACATTGGTAAAACATTGAATCAAGGTTTTGATGCCACAGTAGAATATACCCATCAAGTAAATAAAGACTTGATGCTGACCGCACGAGGTAATTTCACGTTCAATAGAAATGAATTGCTGAACAATGATGAACCAGATTGGGAATACAAATATCAAAACTTAATAGGAAAGCCTTTCGGTAGTGGTGGATCTTTGCAACCGTTCGGTTTAGTTGCAATCGGCTTATTTGAAAGTCAGGAAGAAATAGATAACAGCCCTGTACAAAATTTTGGCGAATATCGCGTAGGTGATATTAAATATCAGGATATCAATGGTGATGGCCAGATCGACTCACAAGATCAAATTGCAATCGGTTACACCAATCTGCCAGAAATCACCTATGGTTTTGGCGGCACGGCACAATACAAAAATTGGGACTTCAACATCTTCTTCCAAGGAGTAGCACGTACAAGCTTCTTCTTAACCGGCTCATCCATCCGTACACCTTTCTCATCTGGAAATATGGAGCGTGCAGCCATTAACGAAGATATATATGGTAACGTATGGATGTCCACCAACACTCCCGAACAAAATGCCAATGTTACCTATCCACGTCTGAGCATGGGTAGTGGTGGAGCAGGTGCTTCCAACAATAGCCAAGCATCCACATGGTGGCTACGAGACGGTTCATTCCTTCGCTTGAAGAGCGTAGAGATCGGATACTCATTGCCAAAATCTCTGTTGCAAAAGAGCTTTATCAAGAGTCTAAGATTCTATGCTGCTGGCAATAACCTCTTACAATTCAGTCCATTCAAATTATGGGATCCAGAGAAAGGCTCAACAGACGGCTCTGGTTATCCGCTCAATCGAATGTTCTCTATTGGATTTAACGCTAATTTCTAAACTTTGTTAACAAAAAAACTTATGAAGATTAAATTTAAATCATTCTATATGCTATGCTTCGCAGCAAGTACCCTGACATTTACTTCATGCGAAGACTTTCTGGACAGACAAGAAGATGAGAAACTCACCTTCGAAAAAGTCTGGGAAAACCGAAATACGACCAAACAGTATTGGTTAAATGCCATGTCATTTTTACCCAACTTTAATGGGGGATACATCGGGGACAATGAACCTTACCTAGGCGCATCAGATGAATGTACCATCGCTTACGACCGTCAATACCGTTACATCAATTTTGGCTCTTGGAATGCATCAACGGTACCCTATTACAGAATGGATAAATATTATAAAGGAATCCGTGAATGCAACATTTTAATGCAGAACGTTCATAAATGCAGTGACCCCTTAGCTACGCAAAGAGATCTCGATCTATACTATTGGCAAGCCCGTTTTGCTCGCGCCTACTATTATTTTTTAATGATGTGCGATTACGGTCCTATATTCTTGTTAGGAGATGAACTACTAGATTTTTCAGCCTCAACAGAATCGCTTTACCGTCCACGTAACACATGGGAACAATGCGTAGACTACGTAGTCAGCGAAATGACAGAATGTGCCAATAGCAACGCAATCCAATCTTCCTACGTGGATTCGGAATATGGATTAGCAACCAAAGGAACTTGCCAAGCCGTTATTTCAAGACTGCTATTATACTCAGCACGTGACTTATTCAACGGCAACACACTTTATCGGAATGTAAAAAATCCGACGACCAGTGAATTTCCAGACTTGTCGGGCGCTGAGTTATTTCCCCAGCAATATGATGCAAACAAATGGTTGAAAGCCGCAGAAGCCGCTAAGGTGCTATTGGACAATCCTCAATATGAACTATATCGTGCGGGCAATGGCAATCCCTATGAAGATTATGTAGGTATCACCAATGTGAATTGGAACAGCGAACTCATTTGGACAGACCGCTACAATAACCGCTTCAGTTGGGGAGTAGGTACTGTGCCAACAGGTGTGGCAGGTACTGCTTATGGTGCAGTAGGCCCAACACAACAACAAGTAGACGCTTATGCCATGAGCAACGGTCGTTATCCAATTACCGGATATGATCTTAATGGAAATCCCATTGTGGATAGCCAATCAGGATATGACGCTGCCACAGAAATGCAGCTAAGTATATGGAACTATCCAGCTGCCGGCTGGAGTAAATTTGGGAATTACGATATTGAAGCACCCAACATGTATAAAAATCGTGAGCCACGCTTTTATGTGACTGTATTCTTTAGTGGAAACTACTGGCTGCATGACCAACAATCTACCATGATTTCTTTTGCCAAAGGAGCCAATGGAAACAAGAGTCACGACTATCCGAAATCGGGTTATCTGGTCAATCGTTTCTATGACCATCGTTTAAACTCAGCATCCGGAAACTGGGGTAACATTACTTTCCCCGTATTCCGCCTTGGCGAAATGTATTTGAACTTCATCGAATCCGTTTTGGAATGCAAAAAACGGGGAATTACTCTTCCTGGAGGATATGAACAATTAGCAATGGACAAATGGGCAGACCTGCGTGATCGTGCCGGCTTAGTTCCCATCACGGAAGTCTATCCCAATGCTACCACTGAAGAATTAATAGAACTATGCCGCAAGGAACGTCGTGTCGAACTTGCTTTTGAACGTCATCGCTACTACGATACGCGTACTTGGATGATTGCCAAAGAAACAGATGGCGGTCCCATGTATGGCATGAATGCAGAATGCCCGCTTGGGAAAGATGATGCAACAAACGTAACTCCTGTAGATTTCTGGAAGCGTACCGTATTTGAAACACGCGTATTTAAGGACAACCATTATCTGTATCCGTTCTCTCAACGCGAATTGGATCGTAATAAAATGCTGACACAAAACTATGGTTGGTAATATAGAATACTAATAATCAAACAACGAATTCATATGAAAAAAAACATATTATTTGCGATTCTTGCCACAGGCTGTCTGCTGACACATACTGCATGTGAAGACGGCAAGGACGAATACTTGTCGGATTTCAGTACCATCCTCTATTTCAGAAATAGTGGAGAATTACCGTTAACAGTTTATAAAACTGGAGAAAATACAGACTACCAGCTTATTGTTAACAAGTCTGGTTCCACTTTAGGAGCAACAGCATCTATTGATGTCGGAATCATGAGTGATGCAAGCCTTGCTACATATAATGCTGCAGAAGGCGTAAACTATAAAGCATTACCAAGTACTTGTTATACATTCAACAACGCATCTTTACAATTTGGAGCTGCAGATTTATATAAAACAATAAATGTATCATTAATAGCAGAACAGATTGAACAAAATAGTGGAACAGATGCAACCTACGTCATTCCATTTGAACTGTATAATGGCTCTGACTCCATTAATGCAGAAAAACGTTATGCATTTATTATACCCAGCGTTCAAACCCTCACTGTAGGTTTCGAGAACAGTGGCTTCATCTCCACAGACGACATTACAGACAGTGAAGGGACAACAACGATCACACAATCCATCCTAATGCCCATTGTAAGTCAATGGGATTTGGATTGTCAGGTTACAGTAGATGAAGGAATTCTGGACGAATATAACACTGCAAACAAGAAAAACTTAAAAATGGCTGCAGAAGATTCATATACAATAGAAATAACGCCCTTCCAAAATGGTTCTAACCATGCAACTGTAACGATAACTTTAGATAAGTCCAAATTAATATGGGGACAACAAGCCATACCATTGAAGATTTCTGGAACATCTAATCCCAATTTTGCAGTCGACGAGGCCAAATCGAGTTGCATCGTAGGTATTAACTATACAATTCCAAGAAGTGAATTGACCCAAATACCACTTTCCCTCGATATGCTATCTTCGAATGCTACAGTAAACGGAGATGGAACCGGGTTAGCTGGATTGTTCGATGGTAGAGGAAGCGGTCTCCATTGGCATTCTAACTATACCAGCTCTGTAATTGATGCAATTTATGGACATTACATTGATTTCAAATTGTCCAACCCAATCAATCATTTTGCATATAATTTCTGGACACGATTTGAGAATGCGAATGGTGCACCCACCAAAACAATAATCTATGCAGGAAATGATGGTAATACTTGGAAAGAAATAGGAGAGGTTGCAAACTCATTTACAACCGGTGATGAGGAATATGATTCAAATGTGTTCTCTTCAAGTGAATCTTTTACTTATATACGTTTTTCTGTAACTGAAAGTAATGCAGGAAATGTATGCACAGGACAATTCTGGAACTGTGGTGAAATGCAAATTTTTGGTAAATAACAATTCTTCTAACCTTTGAAAGGCAGAATAGCCTTTTATCATAATAAAATAAACAGATTTACTAAAAATGAGCGAAGGAGAGGAAATATATAATCAATTTCCTCTCCTTTTTCCACATTAAATGAACAAAGTATCCATTTTTTCATATCTTTGCCCTGTGCAGCTGTATTTTTTATTATCAACCCTTAAACCCCACTAAAAAACTATGAGAGTTCCATTCTTCCTGACAGTATGCCTATGTACAATGTTATGGTTTATTTCATGCAACAATGAAAAAGACCCCTCCATAGGTACCCCGCTTTTTTCAATTGAAGAACAATATCTACATCAAGACTTTGAACAAGAAGGAACATCTGTAGTCATTCCTGTTACAACAAATTTAAAAGCATCCGAATGGAGTGTAAAGTCAGACCAGACATGGTGTCTGGTTGATCAAGATCGTTCTTCTTCAAAAGTATCAGGAATCCTGGTCAGCATACAAGCCAGTGAAGAACCTGATATCCGAACAGCAACCATAACAGTAAACTCAAGTGTTGAAAATTATAGCATTCAAGTACGACAGTTGGGGTATGGTCCGGCTATCTTAATAAAACAAGATGTCCCAACCATACCTGCAACCGGAGGTCCATTAACAATAACCGTCACCTCCAACATTGAATATACAACAACCCTATCTGTAAATTGCGACTGGATACATGACGCCCCGGCGACCCGTGCATTAACAGACAAAAGTTATATTTATACAGTAGACCCTAACTCTCTATTCGAAGAACGAAGCGCCACTTTCACCTATACTGGAACGGAATATACGGATGTAGTAACTACGTGCACAGTAATTCAGGAAGCCAAAAGTGCCAACGTCAGTGATGTAACTGTAGAAAATGATATCAAGGTGACGCCCACCGGCGGAAAGGCCAGCGAACACCAGCCGGGCCAAGACATCGAAAACAGTTTTGACGGGAAGTTCGGAGCAGACGGACAGCCCTACCACTCCATCTGGAACAAGCAGGCAGCTTTCCCCGTCACGCTGGAATACTTCTTCGACCAAAAGCCCGATATCGACTACATTATTTATCATACCCGTAGCGGAAACGGCAACTTCGGCGAGGTGGATATCTATACAGCCACAGAAAGCGAACCCGAATACCAGCTGCAAGGCAGCTACGACTTCAAGATGCAGAATGCGGCCAGCCGGGTAAACTTCAAGAGCACACTCTCCAAGGTGACCAAAGTGAAGTTCAGCGTCAAGTCGGGTCTGGGAGGCTTCGTCAGCTGCGACGAAATGGAATTCTATCAGAAAAACAACGAAAAGGTGCTGGACAAGCAGCTGCTCACCGTCTTTACTGACCTCACCTGTACCCAGGTAAAGGAAGACGCCACCAACGAGCAGATAAACGCCCTGCCTGCCTACTTCGCCTCGTTGGCCACCATGTTGCGCAACGACACCTACGACCCATGGGAAAAGGAATTCCGCATCCAGTCCTACCAGCCCTACAGCAACGTGGAAGAATGGGCCGAGAAGCTGATGACCAAACGCTACAGCAACCTGGACAACCCTACCGGCATCTACGTGGAAGCCGGCGACTCGGTAGTGATTCTCGTGGGCGACACGCACGGCAATTCCCTCTCCGTCCAGTGTATCGGTGAAGAAGAAACCAGCGACGGCAGCAAGAACTACGTACAGACAGCCGCCAGCGGCGAGACGCGTTTCCTGCAGGAAGGAGTCAACAAGGTGGGCTTCAGCCGCAAAGGCATGCTCTTCCTGATGTACACCGCCAACCTGACGGACGAGAACTCCCTCCCCATCACCGTCCACATTGCTCCCGGCAGCGGAAAAGTGAGCGGTTTCTTCGACCTGAAGACGCACCAGACCAATGAAAAGTATCAGGAACTCATCGGCAAGGCCACCTACAAGTACTTCTGCGTGCGCGGCGAACGCATCATGTTCTACTTCCACCGCGAGCAGATGAAGCAGGCCGTACCGACCGACATCCTGTCGGCCATCAATCTGTGGGACGACATCATCAGTTGGGAGCAGGAGCTGATGGGCATCGAAGACGTGCGCCCCTCGCAGGTCAACAACCATCTGTTCGCCATCTCGCCCGAAGGCAGCTACATGTGGGCCTCGGACTACCGCATCGCCTTCGTCTACACCTACCTGAACAACATCCTGCTGAAGGACAACGTCATGGCAGCCAAGGATAACGCCTGGGGACCGGCCCACGAGATAGGCCACATCCATCAGCAGGCCATCAACTGGCCCGGCTCCACCGAGTCGTCCAACAACCTCTTCTCCAACTACGTCCTCTACAAGCTGGGCAAGTACTGCTCGCGCGGCAGCGAGCTGAGCGCCCTGGCCACGGCCCGCTGCGAAAAGCACCAGGCCTGGTGGAACATGGGAAGCGCCACCCACCAGAACGAAGATACGGAGATACACATGCGCATGAACTGGCAGCTGTGGAACTACTACCACCGCTGTGGCTATAAGACCGACTTCTGGCAGACCCTCTTCAAGCTGCTGCGCGAAGACCGCATCGTGGAATCCGACCCCGGAGCTGCCCAGCTGAAGTTTGCCATGAAAGCCTGCCAGGCCGCCAACGAAAATCTGACGGACTTCTTCGAGATGTGGGGCTTCTTCGAGCCGGTAGACACTACCATCGAACAATACGGCACGTGGAACTACCGCGTGACGGACACCATGATAAAGGAAGCCAAAGACTTCATGGCCAAGTTCCCCGCCCCGAAGCATGCCTTCTACTACCTGGAAGACCGCAAGAACGGCGATGTAGGCATCGGCAACTACAAAGTAGGCGATGTGGGCTACTACACACAGTTCCAGGACGACGTGAAGATTACCAAGGAAGTGGGCTACAGCCTCTCGGGCCAGCAGGTGAACGTCACCGACGGTGACCAAGCCGTAGCCTTCGAGGTAAGGAAAGACGGCAAATTGCTCTACTTCTCCAACTTCTTCCAGTTTACCGTACCATCGTCCATCTCACTGGAAGGAGCAGGCATCTATGCCGTCCAGGCCGACGGCAAGCGGATTGCGTGCACGGCCCGATAATATGCGGGTACTATAACTAAAAAACGTCATCCCGGCCTTGAGCCGGGATCCATCACCACACAGCCGGTGGAATATGGATCCCGCATCAAGTGCGGGATGACGGAATATTCACTTTATTTCATTGGGAGGCAATCCCATCTTTTGCTTACTGCACCTCGTCCGGCCAGGGACAAGGCTTGCCCGTGCTCTTGAACGTGGGACGCTGGGCGTCGACCTTGCGCAGATACTGTCCCAGTTCCTTGGACAGGCGGCGTACGATGTCGGGATGCTCGGCTGCCACGTCGTGCTTCTCGCCGATGTCTTCGGGGATGTTGAACAGCTCCTTCTTGCCCGTCTCGTAGTAATACACCAGCTTCCACTCGTCCTTGCGGATGGCGCAGTCCAGATTGATGCCCGGTCCGTCATTGCCCCAGATGTTGGGGAAGTTCCACACCAGTGTACGTCCCTTCGAGGGGTCACCCGTACCTTTCAGCAGCGGCATGAAGCTGACGCCGTCCAGCGGAGCCACCGTCTTGTAATCTTTCACACCGGCCATCTCGAGCAGCGTCGGATAGAAGTCCTCAATCATCAGATACTTGTCGCAACGCGTGTCAGGCTGTACCACGCCCGGCCAGCTCACAATCATCGGCTCGCGGATACCGCCCTCGTAGAGCGAACCCTTGCCGCTGCGCAGAGGCGCGTTCTGGGTATGCACCTCGCCGTCGCGCCAGCCCGGTTCTGCAGCCAGACCGCCGTTGTCGCTCATGAAGATGACGATGGTGTTGTCGGCCTCACCGTTCTTTTCGAGCCAGTCCATCAAGTCGCCCAGACTCTTGTCCATACCTTCGATGAGCGAAGCATAGGCAGCTTCCTTGTCGCTCAGCCCCTTGCGAACGTACTTGGGGAAGAAGCGCATGTCCTTGTCGATAGGCACATGGATGGCATAATGGGACATGTAGAGGTAGAAGGGCTGGTTGTACTTCTTGGCCTTGTCCAGCGCCTTGATGGCTTCGCGCGTCAGAGCCTCAGTGGCAAAGACACCTGTACCCCAATAATTCTCCAGTCCGGGAATGGACATCAGCGAATAGGCCTTTCCGTCGCGTGTGTGGCCGTAGTTCTGCTCGCTCAGGTAGGTGGCCAGTCCGCCGGCAGCATGGCCGGCAATATTCACTTCAAACCCCCAGTGGGTAGGATTCTCTCCCGGAGTGTCGATGGAACCCCAATGGGCTTTGCCGCAATGGATGGTGTGATAACCGCTCTGACGGAGCAGTTCGACGAAGGAAGTTCCTACGTAGGTATTGTTCGTACCCTCCACCTGACTGACACCATTGTAGTTCCAGTCGGGCAGCTCCACCGTATTGCTCTTGCGGTCGGTCTGCTTGTCGCGCTCCAGCGTCCAGTTGGTCACCCGATGGCGGGCATTGTTGGCTCCCGTAATGAGGCTGCACCGGGTAGCCGAACTGATGTTGCAGGCATACGCCTGAGTGAACATCATGCCCTGCTTGGCCAGCCGCTCCATATTAGGCGTCTCGTAGGCTTCGTTGTAAGGAGTCTTCTGGGTCCAGAAGGGCAGCGAGGTATCCTGCCATCCCATGTCATCTACCATAAAGAGAATAATGTTGGGACGTTTCTGCTCCTCGGCAACCGGTTGTTTCTTCGTCGCTCCCCACCCGTCGGTCATGGGTACCAACGGCGTCAGAGACAATGCTGTAAACAAATATTTATTCATAAATCAGAGTGTTTAGATAATGGGGTTAGTAGAATATGAAAGTTTAAAGTCAGGGCTGCTATTCCGCAGAATAAACACTGAAGTTTCGTATCTGCGGAGTATCTGTGCACTGCTCCACAACTACACGGAATGCCGTTGCCTCTACAGGGTCGAAACGTTCGATGCGCTTGTGTCCCACCGATGTTCCCCGGGCCACAGTGACCCACTTCCCGCCTGTACGGGCTTCCACCCGATAGGCACGGATGCGTTCGCCCTGCGCGATGTCCTCCTGCAGGATGTAATAGTTGGCCGTCTGTTTGCCTTTCAGGTCCAGCGACAGCTTCTTCGCCTTGCCGGAAGTCTGTGCCAGCGGTGTACCGAAACGGCGGGCAATCTCGTCACCCCATTCCTTCAGGCGCTTCACGTCACCCTCGGGTATCACTCCGTCGGGGTTGGGCGTCAGGCCTACAATCAGCGTAGCATTACGTCCCACCGACTTTTCGTACATGTCCATCAGGTTCTCCAGCGGATAGACAGCCTTGTCGTCGTCACCCGGTTCCCAGAACCATTCGTGGCGGCCGTTGTATCCGCGCAGAGGCGTGTCGGCCATGGCAGGCACCCAGTAACGGCCGTCAGCGTCGCCGTGGGCCAGCAGTTCGTTGTGGTTTCTCGCTCCTTCGTTCGCATTGCTGTGGCTGTAGGGATAAGGGAAACTCGACCAGCAGGGGTAGCCTACCGTACCGCTCTCCGACCCTCCCCAGCGGAAGTCCGCGCGGTTCACGTTGTGGTAGAACAGACATTCCGGCTGATATTTGGTCACGATGGGTTCTACGTCGGGTCCCAGTCCCTTCGGGTCGTCGGCACCGCCGTCAAACCAAATCATGAACAGGTCGCCGTAACGGGTACACAGTTCCGTCACCATCTTCTCGCACAGGCGCTTGTACCAGGCCTGGCGGTTGCGTGCAAACTCGCCGTCGCCCTCGGCCTTGAAGTTGTGGATACCCAACAAAGAGTTCCAGCGGATGCCGATGTAGATACCTGGCTGGATGCCGTACTTGCGGCAGGAGTTCACGAAGTCGCGTACCACGTCACCCTTTCCGTCGCGCCACTTCACAGCCTTCAGGCAGTAGGGGTTCACGTCGCTCTGCCACAGGCCAAAACCCGTCTCATGGGTAGCGGTAAGCACGGCGAACTTCGCTCCGGCCGCCTTGGCTGCCTGTATCCACTGGTCCGTATCAAGCTGCGTGGGATTGAAGATATTATAATCCTCAACGGGATTGATGCGGTTGTTTCCCTGGCCGTATACCAGACCGTCGAACACATGCAGGTCGTAGTGGAACACAACACCTATTTCCGCCTCATGCCATTTCAGCTGATGAGGGGCAGGAACAGGGCCGGAGTTTTGCTGCGAATACATTGACAACGTTACCAGCAACGCGCTCAATAATCCTATTATTTTTTTCATAATCATTCTATTTTAATAATTATCATTTATTATGTCAATACCTATTTCTATATCCTTTCTTACTCGTCCTTGCCGCTCTGGTCACTGTTCTGCTTTTTATAAAAACTGATACGTTCATGCCAGGGTTTGTCTTCTAATGGGAATACATCGTGACTCTCCGCCCAAACATTCCATAAGTGTTCCAGTGACTGAACCTTTTCCGGATAACTGGCAGAAAGATCAACTTGTTCAAATGGATCTGTGGTCAGATTTATCAGTTCCCAAGGAGAGTTCCGGTCATTGCGCACCAATTTCCAATTATCGGAAATGACAGCACACGAACTCTGATGTTCAAAATACAAAGTACGTTCCTTCAATCCATCGCCCTTCAATGCAGGCAACAGACTTATGCCAGGCAAATCGGAATGTCCGAACTTATCAGATGGATAGACTGCTGAAGCCAAATTCATGCATGTAGGCAGTAAATCGATAACATGGGCTGCCTGATTGCAAAATCCGCCTTTATCCAGATTCTTTTCAGCATCGCCAAAAGTTAGAATAAAAGGAGTACTTGTACCGCCCTGATAGCACCACTGCTTATAACTGCGGTAAGGTGTATTGGACAAATCGGCCATCAGTTTCCCCAAATATCCACCTTCCAATGTGGCCCCATTATCACTCAAGAACATAAAGACTGTATTTTCCAGATTCCCTTTTTTACGGAAAGCATCTACAATATGTCCCACTCCGTCGTCCATAATCTCGATCATGGCCGCATAAGTTGCCATGTCTTCAATCCATTTCTGACGCTGTTCCTCTGTCAAATCTTCCCATGCAGGACGTTTGCCGCCAAATTCCTTATTATAGACCGGCAACTCCATATCCGAAGGGACCAACCCCATGGCCCTCTGCTTCTCAAAGCGTTGCTGCCGTAATACGTCATATCCGACCATGTATCGGCTTTTGCACTTTTCCACCCGGTCTGCCGGAGCCTGGAGCGGAAGATGGGGAGCATAATAAGCTACATACAGAAACATCGGAATATCGGCCGGATGCTGTTGAACAAAGCTTGCTGCCGAATCTGATATAGCTGTTGTATAATAATAGTCATCGGGAAAGTCTGTTACGAGGCTCATGTCATTATAGACAGGTTTTGGTTTATAATAGCTGCCACCACCTGTCAGGCAACCATAATAACGGTCGAATCCTCGCTGCACAGGGAAACTGCCATTAGGTGCATAGAATGCTCCGTCTACCGTAACATGCCATTTTCCACACATATACATCCCATATCCGTTGGCTTTCATTACTTCCGCAATGGTAGGATATTCCTTGGATATCTGTCCGCGATATCCGGCACGGTGTTCATCAACCGCCGTCATCCAGCCCATACCCACCTCATGCTGATAACGTCCAGTCAGCAAAGCGGCACGAGTAGGACAACTTCTTCCCGTATTCTTAAACTGAGTGAAACGTACACCCTCACGGGCCAGACTGTCCAAATGAGGAGTCTGTATCTCGCTCCCGTAACATCCCAAATCCGAGAAGCCCATATCATCACAGAGAATCAACACGACATTGGGAGAAGAAGCCGGCTGAGCCATTATAGAAACAGCACACAAAGAAAATGCGCCAGAAACATACATAAACCGATTCATAACAACAACTCTTTAAGAGAGATCTTGGTATACTTACACCTAAACATTTCTCAACCATTAATGAAGAAGTTAAGTTTAGGCAAGCACAAATAGAAATATCTATATTAAAAAAGGTGTGCCAAAGATAGAAAGATAAGCTTAATCCCTGGCACACCTAACTTATAAATTATTCAGAAAAGTCTAATCTTTACTGAAGGGCATAAGCACCGGCTTCAACAGGCCATCCTGGGTTCTGATATACTACAGAAGTAGAGACATCACCACCTTCTTCAGGAGTTGACATACGGAATACATCGTAGGAAATCGGAGACAAATAATTGGCCTCTTCGAAACAATAACCATTGTTCTCAATTACATAATCATTCTTGGCCTGCGGACGCAAATACTTGCTGACAGATGCATCATTGGGTGCCGTATATGTCTGTTTACAAGCTGCACAAGCATCTTCAAATTCAGTATGGAATTCATCCCAATAATTCATACCTTCCACCCAATAATTCTGCATCATGTCCAAAGCACGCCAACGATACAAATCTGCCCTACGCATACCTTCAGCAATGAACTCGCTACGACGCTCACGACGGATGTTGTAAAGTGTAGCATCAACCAGCTGTGTACCGGAATAACGCGCCAAGTCGATTTCCTTTGTCAGGTCTGTGGCAGCGATGGTCTTCTTGTAGTCAGTATCCACACCGGCACGACGACGCAAAGCTTTCCAATACTTGTCGCACGTGTCGTCCAGATTGCCATGACGCAGGTAGTAGGCCTCGATATAGTTCAGATAAGCCTCAGCTGCACGGAAAATAGGCAAGGCCAAAGGATAAGCACTATTGTAAATCACATCATTGTCTATCCAACCTTTGCGAGGAATGTAACCAGTACTGGTTACACGAATACCACCAGCTGCTGATGTCAATCCAGGAAGTTGGAACATGATATCCTTACCGTTGATAGTCATAATCTTGTCACCGGGCTTTCCAACAGAAGTTACCAGACGTAAATCACGATTGGTCATCGTACTCACCAAACTCTTGTCACCCTGATAATTGGGAGAAGCATAGATGGGCAAACCATCAGTCATCAGATAGCTATCGATTAGAGAACGAGTAAAGCCAGTACCATCTCCATGAACAAAAATAAATGTACCTTCTTCCGTATCAATGGCACCATAACCATGAGTGGCACCCACCACCTGATTCTGCACCTTGGCCTCCTCGCTGTACATACGCCACAACAATACTTCATCACGTTGGTTTGAAAGGTCAGTCTGGTTATACAGGCCAGCATAATCATCCATCAAAGCAGATGCATCACCCACCAATTTGGCAGACTCAATGGCCTGGTCCAAGAAGAAATTCAATTCTGCCGTCATGTCGGTATTGAAAGAAGCAGCATCGCCCGGCCATCCCGGTCCACCCGGTACACGTGCCGTTCCAGCATGATACTTCTCCCAAGTAGCTTCGTACAAGGCCACACGGGACTTGAACAGCAAGGCACACTCACGGTTCAGACGATGAGCTGTAAAGTTATTCGACTTGGGATACAGACGTGCAATTGCCTCATCCAAATCTGACAAGATGAAACGGGCTACCTCATTACGGGGCTTACGCTTGTTAGCCTCCACATTGGCTGCATAATCACCATCGGTCAAGACTTCAGTTACAATGGGGAAGTCACCATAAGTCTTCAAGAGACTGAAGTAAACATAGGCACGGAAGAAATACATCTCACCGATGTAGTGATTCACATTGCCATCATTGCTCAGTGTACCGTTCTCAAGATTCTCGGCAGTGCGCTGCAGGAAAAGATTGCAAGTGCGGATGGTACTGAAACTGCCATAGCTACCGCTGGACGGTACCTGAACGCGCTGCGGCAGGAAGTTGTCCACTTGGCTGACAGCTGTCATGTCGTCACTGTTGTTGTCCGTCGTAAAATATCCGAAGGTACCTGTACCCGTACCGTGGTCGGGCAGCAAGCCGTACATGTTATTACAATAAGGCTCCAGCTGATTTTCGGCCGTGAAGAAGTTACCGTCCACATTGTCCGAAATAGGGGTTTTATCCAAAAAGTCTGCACAGGAAGTACCCATCAGCAAGGCTGCAGAAAACAAGAATATATATTTCAATTTCATAATCGTAAATGCTTTTATAGGTTACAATGTTACATTAATACCACAAGAGAGCGTACGGCTTAACGGATAAGTCATACCGTTCTGATACAAGGCTTCGGGATCGAAATTCTTGTTGATGGCAGTACCGGTCCACAGATTGTCGCCCGAGAAGAATACTCTGACGCGTTCCAAACCAGCCTTACGTGTCCATGCTTTCGGCAATGTATAACCAATCTGCAAATTTTTCAGACGAATGTAAGCTGCATTCTGCAGGAATTGTGACTGACTCTGACGGTTCTGATTGGAGGTCCAGAGAGGACGCGGATAATAAGCGTCTGTATTGGCACCCAAGGGGTCGCCTTCCGGACGGAAGAAGTCCCAATGTTCTACATATCCGGTCGAAGACCATGCATCGCCATTTACACCCCAGAATATCATGCCGCTCAACAGATAATCACGTTTGGCTACACCCTGGAAGAAAACGCTCAGGTCAAAGCCCTTCCATTCTGCACCGATGTTCAATCCGAAACGATAACGCGGTGTACTGTTACCAATTACCTTACGGTCGCCCGGATTGTCTACCGTATTTTCACCGTTGGTAATCTTACCGTCGCCATCCAGGTCGGCATACATCATGTCACCGGCTTTCCAGCCCGAAGGTGCCAGACTGATGCCCGGAATTGTGTTCTGGTTCACTTTTTCCAGATGCGCAGCCATTTCTTCATCGGTCTTGGCCATACCTACAGATTCATACCCCCAAATCTGTCCCAGTTCCTGTCCTTCATAATAAGTGCTCAGGCTCTTGCTGGCATTGGGATATTCGGTTACATGTGTACGCGAGTCGGAAAGGTTGAAGGCAACATTGTAGTTGAAATCACCGATGCGGTCCTGCCAGTTCAGCTGAAGTTCCCAACCTTTGGTACGCAAAGACGTATTGTTGCGGCTCGGTGCCGATGCACCTACAATCGGAGAGATTTCCTGTGCGGGACCTACCATGTCCTTGGTATCGCGGATGAAGTAGTTGAAGTAACCGCTCAGGCGATTGTTGAAGGCTCCGAAGTCCACACCATAGTTGTAGCTATAAACGCGCTCCCAAGTCAGAAGCGAACTTACCAGTCCGGGAGCACCTGCGATATTCGATTTGCTGTCAGTGGTAAGCAACCAACGGCCACCGGCATCGGGGCTACCTACGGTTACATTCTGAATGGCATACGTAGGATAATAGGAGTTGGTGTTCTGGTTACCGAGGCTACCATAAGAGAAGCGGGGCTTCAACGTGTTGACCCACTCGGACAGCGGTTCCCAGAAGGATTCGCGGGCAATGTTCCAACCTACCGATACAGAGGGGAAAGTAGCCCAACGCTGGTCAGCGCGGAAACGGGAAGAACCGTCACGACGGATGTTGAACTCGAACAGATAGCGTCCGTCAAAGTCGTAGTTCACACGGCCGAAGTAGCCCAAAGAAGACCATTCGCCGCGATAGGCACCGTTGCTCTGCGTTCCCGTAGAGGTATTGACGTCAGGATTGCTGTCGCTCATCACGTCCGAACGCTTGGCCCACACGTTGTTATACCGATAGCTTTCGCTGTTCATACCGACCATTACCTTCAGATTGTGTTTCTCCAGGAAATTGAGGCTGTAGTCAGCATAAGCCGACGAAGTGATCATTGAGCTGCGCTGCTGTTCGCTGTAAGCCCATGTCTTGCCGGCAGCCAGGTCGGCATCACCACCCAGCCACTGTTCGGGTACCGGATTGTTATCCTTGTCATACAGATAGACACGTGCCACATTATAAAGATGTTCGTAGCTGCCGGTACGGATGGCCAGATCGCCGTGAATCGTCAGTCCCTTTACCGGAGTCAAAATCAGGCTTCCCTGTGTAAAGTACGTATCGTTCTGTGTATTGGAACGACCGCCCGACGTCAGCTGCATCAGCTTCGGGTTACGGGTATAGTGTCCGTTGTTATCGTAAAGCGGCATGTTGGGATGCAACTTGGTCGTTTCGGAAAAGAAACGGTCGCCATACAGTTTCAGGAAGGTAGGCATACCGATGTCTTCACGGATGAAACGGCTGTTGAATTCCAGACGCATCCACTTGGTAATCTCGGCACTGATACGAGCACTGGCATTGTAACGCTTCTTGTTATCATCGGCATAGTTCATCTGACCATCCTGATCAAAGAAAGCGCCTGATACATAATATTGTACTCTCTCGTTACCACCCGACAGACTCAAATTATGCTCCTGACCGAAAGCGGTCTTGTCGATGAAGTTACGGGGCCAGTTCTGGTTATCATTCGAATTTGTATTGAATGCAAAACAGTTTCCATTCTGACTCAATGAAGGATCAGCCGTAGTCGTAATTTCACCACGCATAAATTGCTGGATACGTTCCATCGTAATATCCGAGAAGAAGTGAGCCGCACCGCTGCCAAGATTGTCGATAGCACGGTTGAAATATTGAGCAAAAGTATAGGCATCCAACATATCGGGGATGTTGGTCGGACGAGACCAACGCAAGTTGTTGGAGTAAGAAATGCTCGTCTTACCCTGCTTACCTTTCTTGGTAGTTACCAAAATCACACCGAAAGGAGCACGAGAACCATAGATAGCAGCCGAAGCGGCATCCATCAATACAGAAATGTTGTCGATATCCTGCGGATTCAATTGGTTGATGTCACCGGCCACACCGTCAATCAAGACAAGAGGTGAAGCGCTGGAACCAGTACCCAAGTTACCCGTACCACGGATATTGAAAGAAGGATTGGCATCCAACTTACCACCGGCGTCAGGCATGCTGACATTCAGACCGGGAACAACACCCTGCAGGGCCTGACCTACGGAGGTTACCGGACGAGATTCCAGTTTCTTATTGTCCACCGAAGCCACGGCACCGGTCAGGTTTACTTTCTTCTGTGTACCGAAACCTACGACCACCACTTCGTCGAGCATCTGGTTGTCTTCTTCCAGCTTGATGGAATAGGAAGTCTGCGAAGGATTGATTTTCACTTCCACATCTTTATATCCGATGTAAGAAATGGTCAGAACTCCGTCCGAAGGCACGTCCTTCATGTTGAACACACCGTTCAGGTCGGTGATGACGCCATTGGAAGTACCTTTGACAAGTACGCTGGCACCGATGATGGGCTCGTCCTGTCTGTCTGTGACTTTACCTGTAATACTGAGATGCTGGGCGTACGCGAAGAAACAGCTCCAAAGCATCAGAAAAAAAATAAGGCTTTTTTTCATGTTTTTCCTTAATTTTAAAGTTAAACAACGGTTTATTACTCTGCTGCAAATATAGACAATCGGCCACTGAAAGACCCTGCACGAACGTTTCATTCAACATACACGTTTAATACATCCTTAACTTTTCTTGCACTTTTGCAGCATTTTACAAGGTTTCATGTAGTCTTTGTGGCTACAGTCAAGAAAAAAAGAGGCCGAAAGGGAAAGATGCGACACGGTGCTTTCTGAGCTTCTGACACAGTGCTTCGTCAAGGTGTCATGAAGTGCTTTCTGAGGGTGTAACGAAGCACTGTGTGAGGAGGTGACACGGTGCTTCGTCAGAGGGTCAGGAAGCACTGCATGAGAGAGGGACGGAAACAGGCATCAAAGGCCTCCGAAGCTGCCGGGGTGTTCCATGTAAAATAATATAACCTCGGCACGGCAAGAGCGGCACATTTTCTATCAGACAGGCTTCACACAGAGGAAGCGAATGTTTCAAACATAAAGGCCTTGGGTTTCAAACATAAGCTCCCTATGTTTGAAACCTACAGGCGTCGGGGTTCAAACCTCCTTTTCCTTCCACTTCCGACAGGAGAAGAAAGCAAAGCCAATTTGTATAATATCATAACCATGTTTCCCTATAAGAAAATGTAAACGACAGTAAAGGGCCTGAGAAAGACACAGCCTCTTTTTTTGCATTTCATTTCGATAAATAAGTTTTTTTTTATTTCTTTGTATAGCCTAATCAGAAATGAAGCATGAACCTTAAGTATCTATATATACTACTGACCACCTGCCTGTGCCTCTGCGTGCAGCTGCCCTGCCACGCTTTCTTTGAAAAGGACCTCCACCTGCTGACCATGAAAAACGGCCTGTCGGACAACACCATCCAAGCCATCTGCAAAGATCGCAACGGGTTCATCTGGCTCAGCACACGCGATGCCCTGAACCGCTACGACGGCAAGCAAGTGAAAGTCTTCCTCTTCGACAACACTGGTGCCAACCTTTCCGACCTGAAGGAAATATCGGACGGCCTCCTGTGCTTTGAAAGCCGGGGCTACCTCCATGCCTTCGACCTGCGCGGCGAACGCTTCGTGCCCATACGGACGGAAGATGGAAAAGAAATCCAAGCGATTGCCACCGCACCCGTGAACGACTCCATCCTCTGGATGATGAACAACCACGAGCTGATGCTGGCTCAAAAAACAAACCGTCCACAGAATGATACCATCACTTTCCGCATCCTGAAACGCTTTGAGCCCGGCAAGCAGGAGGGCAGCCTGCTGGCCAAGTTGTCACTCTCTCCCGACAAACGCTACCTCTGCATAGCCGATACGTATGGCCGCATCATTAGGGCCGACACGGAACGGATGGACGGCTTCCAGCCCGTAAACGGCACCGGCTTCGGAAGGCCAATCCAAATCAACCATCTCCTCTACGACGAGGATGGGAACATTTGGATGACCACCCTCACCCACGGCCTTGTACGCCACAACACACGGACAGGACGTACCACCCGAATGACCTACCACAACAAGTATACGGCCAACCAGCTGTCGCACACCGATGCGTTCGAAGTGGTACGCCTTGAAAAAAACCGGTACCTGGCCGCCACGTGGAATGGCTATACCCTCATCAGCCTGAACAAGAACAATCCGGACGAAATGACGGGACAGGTATTCAACAACACCACCTCTTACGTGTTCCGCGACATCGAGACACGCATGGTTGCCGCCTACTACGACCCGCAAGGCATCCTGTGGATAGGGACGGACGGAGGAGGAGCCATCTGGTCGGACCTGCGGGAACAGTTCTACAACCGCTATTATCAGGACCGGCACAACGAAATCTGCTCCATGCTGGGCGACGACGAAGGCTACCTGTGGCTCACGACCTTCCATCGGGGCATTCTGCGCAGCCGCACTCCCTTCCATTCGGACGAGCCGTTGGATTTTGCCCCGGCCGGCACTTCCGAAGTACAGCAACGGCACACGGTGCTGAGCAGTACCCGGGACCGGGAAGGAAACCTGTGGTTCGGGAATGCGGACGGCACCCTGACCCGATATGACGCACGAAGAAAGAAATTCCAGATTATAAAACTGACCGACGGCCCCACTCCGGTCGAAGGCGCATCGGTATGGAGCCTGCTGGCCGACAGCCGGGGAACCATCTGGGCAGGGACACAGGCCGGACTTTTCGGCGTCGATCCCGCCACGACAACATCCCGACAAATACACTTTACAGACCCGGAAGGGAAGACGCTTCCCGCTCCCTATATCCGCGCACTGGCCGAAACAGCCGACCACCACCTCTGGCTGGGCACCACTACGGGGCTCTACCGATACGACTGTCAGGAAGAACGGCTGGAAACAGGATATGAAAAAGCAGCCGGCATTTCCGACCCTTCCATCCGCTCCCTCCATACTGCCGGAAACGGACTGCTGTATGTGGGCTATATGAACAGGCTGGCCGTCCTCTCGCCCGTGGAAAACCGCATCGTGCAAACCTACGGCACCCAGGACGGGCTGTGCAACGACTTCGTGGGCTGCATCACCGAAGACGAAAAGGGAAACATCTGGATCGGCTCCAACTCGGGCATCTCGCGTTACGACAGCCGCCAGCACCTGTTCTACAACTACTACGTGTCGGGCAGCAACCGTTCGGCCCTCTACTGGAAGCACACCCTGTTCTGGGGGAACAACAAGAATCTGACTTACTTCAAGCCCGACAAGACAGACCGGTTCGAAGTACCGAAGAAGGTCCTGATAACCGGACTCGAGGTCAACAACCGTCCCGTAGACATCGGCCGGCCGGTCAACGGACAAACCATCCTGCCCTATGGCATCTCCTACCTGTCGGACATCCGGCTGAGCTACAAGAACCGCGACTTCTCCCTCAATTTCAGCGACCTTTCCTACTCGGACGAACAGCAGATGTATGCCTACCGCCTGTACCCCTACCAGCAGGAATGGATCTACACGCAAGGAGAGGAAAAGGTGTCCTACACCAACCTGAAGCACGGCGACTACATTTTCGAAATCAAGAACATCCACCCCAACAAGACCTCGGACCAGATTACCCGCCTGCACATCGCCATCGACCCTCATTGGAGCAACAGTGCCTGGTTCCGCCTGTGCATCTTCCTCGCCGCAGCCCTGGTCCTGTGGTATGTCTGGAGGCGCATCCGCATGAGGGCCAAACGGCTGGAACACGAAATGCAGCTGGAGCATGAAGTGTTCACCGCCAAAGTGGAACGCGACAAGGAAAAGCAACTGCGCCTGGAACGCGAACGCTTCTTCACCGAAATAGCCCACGAACTGCGCACGCCACTGACCCTGATTCTGGCCCCGCTCCAGGAATTGCTCCACACCGACGGCCTGTCACCCCAGGCCCGGCGCCAGCTGCAGACGGCCTTCGACAACAGCCGGTCGCTGCATGCCCAGATGGACCAACTGCTGTTCTTGCAGAAGATAGAGGCCAACATGGTCCGGCTCAAAGTGGCGGAAACAGACATCAACCGGCTGGCCTCAGACGTATGCGAACCTTTCAAGGCCATGGCCGAGAAAGGCCATTACCAGTTCAGCATCCACCTCCTGCCCGAACCGCTCCTGCTGTGGGTCGATGCGGAGAAGATGGCCACTGCCATACGTAACCTGCTGTCAAACGCCTTCAAGTACACCCAGCCACAGGGCACTGTGGAACTGATTTTGGGAAGAACCGTCATCGACGGACATCCCTTCTGCAACATTACCGTCAGCGACACAGGTGCAGGCATCCCGCAGGAAGTGAAGGAGCACCTGTTCGAACCTTTCACCACGGGAGTAAATACTCCCGTCCACTCCACCCAGACGGGCATCGGCATGCGCATCGTGAAAAACATCGCCGACCTGCACCACGGCTACATCCGGACGGCCGACCATCCCGGACACGGCACCATCATCAGCCTCTACATACCCGAAGGAAACGGCCACTTCGACACCGCCGGCGAGAAGGTGACCTTCGTAGGCGTCTCCAAGCCCGCAGCTCCCCACCCCGCCGTGCAACCGCCATCCGAAACGGCCGACGATGCAACCCGCCACCGCCTGCTCATCGTGGAAGACAACGCCGACATCCGGCAATACATAGCCAACCTGTTCGAAGGAGAATGCACGACCTACGAAGCGGCCAACGGCGAGGAAGGCATCAACCGGGCGGAGGAAATACAGCCCGACCTCATCATCTGCGACGTCATGATGCCCGTCAAGGACGGTCTGGAATGCTGCCGCGAACTGAAAGAATCGCCCCGGACGGCTTCCATCCCCATCCTGATGCTCACCGCCAAGTCCGAAGACTCGGACGTCATCCAGGCCCTGGGCATCGGTGCCGACGACTACATGATGAAACCCTTCAACCCCGAAATGCTCCAGACGAGAGTGCGGAGCCTGATACGCCAGCGCGAACGGCTGAAGCGGCTGTATGCCGGCACGTTGCGGCTGAAAACCGAAGAAACCGAAGAGGGGAAGAAGGAAACGGAAGACTACTTCATCCGCCAGGTGATACAGGTAATCGAAGCCAACCTGGCCGACGAGAACTTCAACGTCAAGATGCTGGCCGACCAGCTCCACATGAGCCAGCCGACCCTCTACCGCAAAATCAAACAGCGGAGCGAACTGGCAGCCATCGACATGATCCGCAGCGTACGCATGAGCAAAGCCGCCTCGCTGATTCTGGAAAACCGGTACAGCATGCAGGAGATTGCCGAGATGGTGGGTTACAACGACACACGCACCCTGCGGAAACACTTCGTGGCACAATTCGGCGTGTCGCCCTCCAAGTACAGCGAGCAGAACGCGGAAGAGTGAACGGGGTCAGTCCGCCGCCCCGATGTAGCGGCTGTAGCGGCCGAAGAAACGACGGAAAGCCCCCCAGCGCATCAGCCCCTGTTCGAACAGCAGAATGCCCAGCAAGGCACAGCAGATGCCCAGCGACACGTCGATGAGATAGTGATGGCCGGAATAGACGGCCGTCCACCAGATGCCCACCATGATAAAGGCAAAGACAGCGATGATCCAACGGCGGCAACGGCCCATGACGGCATAGGCCAAAGCCACGACCATGTAGGCGGCATGCAGGGACGGAACGGCGGCAAAGACATTGGCGTTGCGCCCGTAGATGCCTTCGAAGACCGTAATGCCCAGCAACTCGTCAAAGCGTCCCAGGCCGGCCACATTGCCCGGCGTGGAGAGATCAGGCTCAAAGCCATAATTCATGGCATACCAGGGCGGAGCGGCCGGATGGATGTAATAGCCGGCAAAACCTATCAGATTGACCAGCAGGAACACCATCGCAAAATGCAGGTAGAGGCTGCGGCGCCCTTTGAAGTAAAGCCAAAGGCCGAAAGCGATGGGTACCGGCACCCAGCAGAGGTAGAAGATACCGGCCATGAAATCGGCCGCACTGCAATGGTGGAGGGCGAAATATTCACAGGGAATCAGCGTCTGCCCGCCTGCCTGGATGCCGAACAGCGACTTCTCGGCCTCGTAAAGGCCGCGGACGTCAATAGGATTGACTTCATAATTGGGCCACACACGCATCCAGTCGTAGGACACGCCGAATATGATAAAGGGCAGCAGGGCCACAGCCAGCTTGCGGGTGGTCCTTCCGGCAAAAAACAACAGCAGGAACAGCCCCACCAGCAAGAAATGCTCGGGACGGATGCCCACAAACACGCCCGTCAGCACCAGGAACAGGGCTGACACTACAAGAACCGGCAGGGACTCCCCTGCCGGCGGCAAAACGTTCTGTTTCATCCGATTATTGCTTCTTCAACAGTTTACGACAATGGTTGATGCGGACAAAGGCAGTCCAGTTGGCCAACACGGCTATCACAGCCAACGGAGCGATAAGGATGTACACGCTGTCGAAAGCCGTACAGTCCTGGAAGACACCGCAGAAGATGGCACCCAGAGCCGTCAGCACGACACGCTCGGGACGCTGCATCAGGCCCACCTTGCAATCCAGGTCCAGACCCTCGGCACGGGCACGCACATAGCTCACCATCAACGAGCCGACCAGAGCGACAGCCGTAATGATGCTCCCCCAGAAATATCCCTGAAAGAGCAGGAAATAGAGAATGCCGAAAAGGGTGAAAAGTTCGCTGTAGCGGTCGAACACGGAGTCGTAGAGGGCACCGAAAGTGGACGACATGCCTCCCACCCGGGCCACACGCCCGTCCATCATGTCGAACAGGCCGGCAAACAGCACAATGCCGCCCGCCCATCCGGCAAGCGTCAGCGCCAGTTCCTCGCCGGCCCAACCGGCATATACAAACACAACGGCCGCCACGATGTTCAGCACCAGGCCGGTGGTCGTAACGAAGTTCGGGGTAATCCCCACCCGGATCATGCCCTGCACGACGGGATTGATAATCTTGTAAATCAGTTGTTGTAAGTAGTCTCTGTAAGTCATATCTATTCTCTTTTTTTGTTTTTCAACACATATCTCCAGATTTTCCTTATATTATGATTCCGATAAACGAACACACGCTGCATGTGGTAGTTCCAGAACAGAGCCACAACCACCGCAACAATAATTTTTGCCAGGATGAACACGTTGTCCACATAATAGCCCAGCAGGCTGTTGACCCACGTCATGCCTGTCAGCCACTCGGTCAGGGCAAACGTGCCCCACGTGTTCAGCAAGATACTCCCTCCCCAAACGACAATGTATTTCAGCGCCACATGCACCTTCTTGCAATCTTCGGAATGGAATACCCACCGGTAATTGATGGCACAGTTCACCACCCCTCCCATTACCGAGCCCAGAAACGTGGCATACAGATAAAAGACATCGAACAGCTTGAACAACAGGATGGTCACCAGAAAGTCGACGAAACTGGCAAACTGGGCGGAAAGCTGGGCCTTGAAAAACACCCACACCACACGACGCCAGCCGACAAACCAGTCTTTCCCTCTCAATTGGCCAACCATCTTACTGCAATCAAAAGAATGAAACCATAGATGCCGGACAGGATATCGTCCATCATCACTCCGATACCTCCCGGAAGGCTCTCCATCCGGCGAATGCCCAAAGGCTTGAAGATATCGAACAGGCGGAACAGGACAAAGGCCGCCAATCCGTATCCGATGTGTCCGGCCGGAGCGGCCAGCAACGTAATCCAGACACCCACCATCTCGTCGACCACCACCCGGGACGGGTCTTCACCCCATACCGGTTCCAGACGGTCGGCAGCCCACACACCGGCCACCGTAAAGACCAAAATCAACGCGACCGTGACCCACAACAGCGTGAGCCCCGTCAGGAAGAACGACAGGAAAAACCATATCAAGGCTGCCAGCAACGCACCTGCCGTGCCGGGAGCCACCGGTGAAAAGCCCGAACCGAAGCCCGTGCCTATCAACATGGGAAGAAAAGGCGGTCTACTATTCATCATTATTTTTATGTCACACAAAAGAGGGTGTACACTCTTCATCATCGTGTACATCCTCTTTTTTTCATGCATTTTTTCTCTTCTCAATCGAGATAACTCGGTTCCTTCTCGCCGATCATCGCCCGGAGCGTCTGCTTCACCATGCGCCATTGCTGGAACAGGTCGTGAACAGGCTCATGCTCGAAGTCGTGCATCGGACTCTTGCAGAAGAACGACAGCCAAGTCTGGATGCCGCACATCCCGGCACGCAGAGCCAGGTCGCTGAACAACACCAGGTCGAGCGCAATGGGCGCGGCCAGGATAGAGTCACGACACAGGAAGTTGACCTTAATCTCCATGGGATAACCCATCCATCCGAAGATGTCGATGTTGTCCCACGCTTCCTTGTTGTCCTTTCGGGGCGGATAGTAGTTGATGCGCACCTTGTGGTAAACATTGCCATACAAGTCGGGGAATTTCTCCGGCTCGAAGATGTTGTCGATAACCGACAGCTTGCTGACCTCCTTCGTCTTGAAGTTCTCGGGCTGGTCGAGCACCTCGCCGTCGCGGTTGCCCAGGATGTTGGTCGAGAACCAGCCGCTCACGCCCAGCATACGTGTCTTGAACATCGGCGCAAGCACGGTCTTCATCAACGTCTGTCCGCTCTTGAAGTCCTTTCCGGCAATGGGCACATTCATCTTTTTGGAGAATTCCCACATGGCCGGCGTATCCACACACAGATTGGGCGCGCCCATCACGAAGGGAGCCCCTTCGGCAATGGCTGCATAGGCATAGCACATACTCGGCGAAACAACTTCCGTATTGTTCTCCTTCATGGCCTTCTCCAGCGCCTCCAATGACATGTGCTCATCGGACAACGGAACAAAAATCTCCGTACTGGCTGCCCACAGGACAACCACACGGTCACAATGGTTAGCCGCCTTGAACTGGCGGATGTCCTCACGCAACTGCTCTACCATGTCCCAGCGGGTAGCCGCATTCTTGACGTGCGTACCATTCAGACGTTTGGCGAAATTGTGGTCGAAGGCGGCAGTCATCGGCTGGATGGCCTGCAACTCGTCCTTCACCAGATTCAGGTCTTTCTCCTTCAACACCTCCGCATACAACGCGGCTTCGTAAGCATTGTCGGGGAAAATGTCCCAACCGCCAAACACTACATCACTCAAATCGGCCAACGGAACAATGTCTTTGATCAAATGCTCCTTACCGTCTTGTGTCTTCATGGTAGCCATTTGCGTAATCGAACCGATGGGCTTAGCCAGTCCCTTGCGGGCAGCCAATACACCGGTTATCATCGTGGTAGCCACCGCACCACCTACTCCTACGACCAGAACTCCCAGATGTCCGGTAGCAGGATTTACGTTTTCTTTCATCTCTATTCTCTTTTTTATATTAAAAAATTGCTCAAAATTAGGGCATTTAATTGATTTATCACTACTTTTTTATCGCTTTTATTGTTCCGTTAGTAAGATTTAAGTTAAAAGGTCATGTGCAGGCTGATTCGGAGTCCGCTCCGGTCTATGCCCGGCAAATCTCTATAAGTCAGACGCCATACATAGTCCAGCCGGAGCACCTTTAAAATATTCTCAACGCCGACACCCACCTCTACATAAGGCTTCCTGCCCATCACCGTACTGCCGGACGGGAACTGGAACAGCCCCTCGGAAAGAGACGGGTTGTTGCGGTCACTCAAGTTGCCGAACAGGCCACGACAGGAGAGCACTTCCCTCCACTTCAGTTTTTTCAACAAGGGAATGCGATTGAACACAAAACCGTTCAAATAGTATGTCACGTCCCAGGAAGCATATTCGTCATTCAGGAACTCCATCGCATTCATCAGGCTGTAGGACTCGGGCTGGATGGTGTAGGACAAGTTGGCATTCGGGATAATCAGCAGGGGGAAAGGCACCTTGCTCCACACCTTGCCCGCCTTCAGGATGACATCGGTATAGCCGAAAGCCGAGAACCAGAAACGCTTCTGGAAGCCGGCCTCCGTATAATGATAGGTATAGTCTCCTCCCAAGACACCCTTGCACGACATCGTATGGGTCAGGGTGAAAACCGGAGCATCCAGCGAAACCGGAAAACGGTTCCACTGGGTCTGGAAGAACTTTTCGTTGGGCGCATAACGTAGCTTCAAGGACAGTTCACTGTTCTCGATACTCTTCACATAGGTATGGTTCTCGTCCTGACGGATAAAGGGTATGAGATACGAGGATTCGTCCTGACGCCACCGGGCGGTCAGCCCATAGGAAAAGCCCGAATGGAACTCCTGCCTGTAGGTCAGCTCCGCCTTCTTCTGATAACCGATGCGGTCGTCTTTCTTTCTCTTCAGAGCCAGGAAGACATTGTCCTTGCTGGTATACAGATAGTTCTGGCCATACTGGTTCACATCCGAATAATAGCTGAGCTTCAGCGAATGGATGGGGAACTCGTTGGCATATTCCTTCTTTTCATTGAACGAATATTCGAGCTCGGCCAACCCCTTGACACGGCGGTCGTCAAATCCGTAGGCTATGTATCCCCGTCCGAACAGATGGGAGTTGAGCCAAGCGGTAGTCATTCCGCCGGCACGGATGCGGACTCCTTCCAGCGTATTTCCGTTGATAGAGGTGTTGACAGGACCGTAATAGAACAGAGGCGACTTGTCACGCGGGACGGGTACATAGCCCGTAAACAAGATCTTCAGAATCTTTTCAGTCCAATAATAAGCGGGATAAGTGCGCAGCCGGGCCATCATCTTGTCGACCGAAGTCTCCTTGCCGCTTACCTCCACCGGGCGGTTCTGCTGCCAGTAGTAATCGGTATAGGCAGTCAAGGTACGAGGTTCGATCACCTTTTCGGGCTTGTCGAACACAGCCAGGGCCTCCTCTGTAGGTTCATAACGATAGTTGCTGTAATAAACGTCGCGCTTCGCATAGATGCCGTCGCTTCCTTCGGTCAGCTTGAATTCGGTAACGATGGTCTCATGGGTCATCTGACGGGTACCGTCCGGAGAACGGTCAAAATTCTGCTCCAACGTCATGTTGTCGACAAAATTCAGATTGATTTTCTGAGGAAAATTCATCCGGACCCGATGCACGAAATAGGTGCTGTCGAGCGCCACGTACAGATGGCCCGTAAAGCCGAACGACTCCGAATTAAAGGGAACGAACGTCAGGTCAACGCAGGGTTTTCCGCCGACCGTCAATGTATCCATCAGATAGTACTTATAGAAGGAAGGACCGATGCGCGACAGGGGGCTCACAAATTTGTTGGTGAAAAGGGTAATGTTATTCTGATAGATGTCCACGTCGGTCATGGTGACACTGATGGCCTGCTCCATTCCCTGCTGGGAGAGCATTTCGTCTACACCGGCCTGGCGTCGGGCCTTGACCACCTGCTTCTCGCTATGGGGCGACTTGCGGTAATAGTCGGTGGCCAGCAGTTCGCGGTTGGACACCGCCAGCACAGGCTTGCCTGTCACCGCTGACGTATCGACATATTCCGACAGAAAATCGAACTTCCGGTAAAGCCATTTCTGCTGTTTCAGGCTGTCGAAATCGTTGATGGAGAAGGTCATCTTCTCATACCGGTCGCGCTGCCAGAAATCACATTCCGACGGCGAATGGTCGTCACGGTGCTCTATCATCTGCCTGACGAACTCCACCGCCGGATTGTCTTTCTTGCTGTAATGTTCACGACGGGGCTTCACCACCACTTCCTGCAAAGCATAGGTGGCAGGCGAAAGCACAACTTGAAAATACGGATTGTCGGCCGGACGTATGTTCCGCTCATATTCGTTATATCCTACGGCAGAAATGACCAGCGTGGCACGGGTACGACGGGTCTTGAACGAAAAATGCCCGTCATCGCCCGTCATCCCTCCCTCGGTCGTGCCCTTCAGGTATACAGAGGTATAGGGCAAAGGCTCCTTCGTCAAAGAATCGGTCACCACGCCACGCACCACGTATTGCGCCTGCAACGGCAACCCCATACACAACCCGATGACCCACAGACCCATCCACTTCAAAAGCCTCATCCGACTCATACCTTTACAAAATACCTATTATTCTATCGGGCTGCAAAGGTACGGAAGAAAACTTTTCAGGAAAGTTCAGTTTTACCCAATAAATGTTCCATACTCCCCTTTTTCAGGTAAAACTGATGCGGAAACGGGTCAAGCCATCGGTATAAGTGCGCAGTGAAAAGGTACATTTATGCCGACTCAGAACCTCACGAATAAAAATGAGACCGATACCCTGTCCGTTGGGCTTGGTCGAGAAGAAGGGGCTGAAGAGCTTGGACTCCGTTTCCTTGCTGATGCCCGGCCCGTTGTCCTCCACTTCCAGCGTAGCCGGCGCCGAGGTACGGACTACGACAAGCCCCTCTCCGGCAGGCAATGTTTCGGAAGACGCTATACTCTCCACGGCATTCTTGATGATGTTCACCACAACCTGCTCAAACAAAGCCGGATCCAGGTTGACCGTCCCTACTTCGGGACTGCACTCCACGCGCAAGGTCACCTGATGGTCGTTGCACATCCCTTCCATAAACCGCGCACAGCCTTCGGCCACTTCATTCAGGTTGGCTGGAACTAAAGTCGGCTCAGGAATCTTCACCACGTCGGCAAAACGCGTAATGAAATTGCTCATAGAGTAACAACGCTCGATGCAGACGCGCATCACTTCACAAAAGTCTTCCATGCCCTGTTCTTCGGCCAACGCCTGTTCCACCGTATCGAGGGTCGAGGTAATGCCCGCCGTCGTATTGTTCACCTCATGGGCTATCATACGGATCACCTTCTCGTAGGCCTTCTTCTCGGCCTTCATCACTTCATCGGTCATGCGTTCTATCAAGAAAAAGGGATGGGGGAAACCACTGTCAATGAAATAAGAATGGGTGCATTTGTACACATTCGCGTCGTTCAAACGCACTACCGATGTGTGTTCCAGTTCAATGCCGGCCAGTTCTTGCGCCAATGGGCAGTCCACCTGTTCCAATTTCTTTCCTTCTATTTCAGAAACTTCAATGCCTAGCATCCTGACTGCCATCGGATTCAGCTGGGTCACCTTCTCGTCGAAACTGGTAATGACCACTCCCATGGGCGAAGCCTGAATCAGCAAGTCCAGAAAATGGTTCTGTTCGCGCAGACGCAGACGTTCGCTCTTCAGCTGGTCCATCATGCGATTGAAGATCTTGACAATGCGGTCGGAATCATATTGCCCCACCGGGCTAAGGCGGCTGCTGAAATCCTGCTCACGCAACAGCTCCATGCCATTGCCAATGGTATTCATGGGTTTCACCAATTTGCCATAGAAAAAGACGAGGTATACCAGAATCAATACGATCCCCCCTTCGAGCACATACAGATGGAGCACCCGCATATCGCCCAGCAAGCACGGGATACCAATCCCCAAGCCTACCAGCAACAACACCAATATGATAAAATAGGTCTGTATGCGCACCGATGTCTCTCCAGTTTAAAGGGTTCAGTCGTTTACCGTAATATTATATTTTTCCAGACGCCGATACAAGGCCGCGCGGCTGATGCCCAGCATGGAAGCCACCTGACTGAGATTGCCCTTGCACTGCTCCAAGGTCTGGAGGATGGTGCGGCGCTCTATCTCGTCCAGCGTCATGCCGGCCAGCGAAGCGACCCCTGCCGTCTGCGACGAATCGCCCGTATGCTGATACTGTACCTCGAAATCGGCCGCTTCCAATGTCTTCTTTCCACTGACCAATATGGTTCGCTCCACCAAGTTCTTCAATTCACGGATATTGCCCGGATAAGGCAGACGGGACAGGAAGCTCAAGGCGTCGGATGAAAATTCAACGTGAGGCAGACCGTTGGTTTCTGCCTGACGGTCGGCAAAGTAACGCACCAGCAAGGGAATGTCTTCCCGCCTTTCACGAAGCGGAGGCAATTTCACCGTTATCAGATTGATGCGATAGAACAAGTCCTCACGGAACGTATGTTCGGCTACCATCTTGCGCAAGTCGGCATTCGTAGCCGACACCACCCGTACATCCACCTTGCGGGGACGGCTGTCGCCCAGCACCTCAAACGTCTGGTCCTGCAACACTCGCAACAGCTTCACCTGGCACGAAAGGTCCAAATCGCCAATCTCGTCCAGAAAGATGGTACCGTTGTTTGCCAGTTCGAAGCGCCCCACCCGGTCGGAAGAAGCATCGGTAAAGGCTCCTTTCTTATGACCGAACATTTCGCTTTCGAACAAACTCTGGGAAATGCCGCCCAAGTTAACCTTGACAAAAGGCTGATGTTCGCGACGACTGTTCATGTGAATGGCTTCCGCTATCAGCTCCTTGCCGGTACCGCTTTCACCGGTTATCAGTACGGATGCATTTGTCTTGGCTATGCGCCCTACCGTATCGAGCACATCCATCAAGCCTTTGGATTTGCCGATAATATGACTGCGCTTCAGTTCACCGTTCTGGGCTATATTTTGCGACTCATCCGGATGGGACAGCTGCAAAGCCGTTTCGATGCGCTGGAGCAAAGCCGCATTGTTCCAAGGCTTGGTAATGAAATCAAAAGCCCCGGCCTGCATGCCTTGCACCGCCAACTGAATGCTTCCCCACGCCGTCATCAGAATGACAGGTACATGAGGACGGAATATTTTGACCTGCTTCAACAAGGTCAGCCCCTCTTCCCCCGTGGTGGACAACGTGAAATTCATGTCCATCAATATCAGCGAGGGTTCCTCGGACCGTACAATATCCATGGCTTCCTTCGGACCGGCGGCCGTCTTTACTTCATACTTGGCCCGCTTCAGCATAAAGCTGAGTGACGAGCGGACGGCACTGTCATCATCTACTATCAGTATCATATTCTTCTCTCTTTATTCCTTATATTCATAACAACGCAAAGATAGCATAAACCCCATGAAGTACAAAAACAACCACCCGGTTTTCGGTCTTTGCCCTCAAAGCGGCGGCTATCCACGTCGCAGAAAGGCCTTTCAGTCTTTCACCACAGCCTCAAAATCGACTTCCAACGCTTCGTTCCGTTCAAAATCCCACAACGTCAGACTACGCAACTGATAGAAATAATACCAATAAGAATAGAGTTCAGAAATATGTTTCTGACGTGCTTCGTCCTTGGAGTTCTGCGCATCGTTCAAGTCCAGCGTACTGATTTTGCCAATCATGAAAGTCTCCACACTGGTCCGGTAACGTTTCTCCGCAATGCGGTCCGCTTCTTCGGCTATGCCCAATTGCTGGGCCTGGTTATTGAAATTCTCCACCAGCAGGAAAATGTCCTGATTGAAGTCCATCTGCTCCTGACGGATTTTGGAAAGTACCACGTCGCGGTTGCTCTTGGCCACCTTCACCTGTCCGCGCCGCTTGCCCCAATCCAGAATAGGTATCTTCACGCCTACCTGAACAATCTGATTATCGAGCAAATTTTCATAAGAAGCCTTGAAGTCACGGTTCTGACCCGTATAGCCGATGCTGGCGAAAAGGTCGATGCTTCGCAGGTTGCCCTTGGCCGTAGCCACTTCATAATCGGCTTCCAGCTGCCGCCGACGGATGTTCTGGGCGAAAGAGTTACGTTCCAATGCCTTATCCAGCACCTGACGGTAATCCATGTGCAGGTCGGGCACCGACTCCGGCAGTACAGGATTGAGCACATCCTGTTCGGACACGCCGAGGAAAGAACGAAGCTGAAACATTTTCGCATTCAGGTCACTTTCAGCAGCCGTCACATCGGCCTTCCCCTGCAAGGCATTGAGTTTCAACTGGAGCAGGTCGTTTTCAGAGATCTGCCCCATCTTCCGTTTGGCAATCGCCACCTCATACAGGCGGTCGGCATTCTCCTTGTTCTGCCGGGCCGTGGCCAGTGTCTCCTTGGACAACAACAAATTAAAGAAATAAGTAATGGCTGTAATGGTCACATTTTCAGTAGCCGAGATAAATGCGGCTTTCGCTTCCGCATAGCGGACCGGCTCAATGCGGCGGTCCCACTTCAACGTATTCACGCCAAAGATGGGTTGGGTCAACTCCAACCCGACCGGCACCGACATGAACTGATGATATCCACCGGATCCAAGCTGTTTCACATAGTTGAGTGACGAAGTCAACGACAGCTTGCCGCCCGTCAACCAGATATTCTGGTCAATGGATATTTCTCCCGCCAGGTTCAATGTATTGTTGCGAACAAACGTATACGAGCCATCGGAATTCTGATACGTACTATACGATTTGTTGTAACTGGGCAACGTACCGGTCAGATTAACCTCAGGAAGCAAATTGGCTCTGAAAGTACGATACTCCCAATAAGCCGTCTTCAATTCGTTCAAGGCGACAGCTGCATCCACCGACTGTACACGTGCCAGGGCTATAGCTTCCGCCAAAGTTATGTCGCGATTGCAGGCCAACGTATCTGTCTGTGCAAATCCCACATAAGGCAGGCAACAACAAACTGCTATCAAAATATTCTTTTTCATCATTTCACATGTTCTTGGTTACACCCACCCTACAGACAAAGACCGTGCCAATGTGCCAGAACATGTTCTCACAGGGGGGAGTGTTCATTTTCGGACACTTCACATGTCCGAAAGCGGACAGTGTCTCCCCTACTTCCCAACTTCTTGCAACCCCATCTTTTCCGCCCGTTGGAGCATAAACCGACGGGCGGCTTCGTATTCGTTGGAGATGACGCCGTCCAGAATGGCGTCCTTGATGGCGCTCTTCAAGGCTCCCACCTGCTGGCAGGGGGGAAGGCCGAACGTCTGCATGATTTCTTCCCCGCTGACAGGCGGCTGGAAATTACGGATGCGGTCGCGCTCTTCCAGGTCCTTCAGCTTCTGGCGTACCAACTGGAAATTCTCCAGAAAGCGTTTTTTGCGTTCGGAGTTTTTCGACGTAATGTCCGCTTCACACAGGGTCATCAGGTCATCGATGTCGTCACCGGCTTCGAAAAGGAGACGGCGGACGGCCGAATCGGTCACTTCCTCGTCGGCTATCACAATGGGACGCATGTGGAGGCTCACGAGCTTCTGCACGTATTTCATCTTCTCGTTCATGGGCAGCTTCATCTTGCGGAAGAGGTTGGGTATCATCTTCTCACCGATGAAATTGTGATTGTGGAAAGTCCACCCGGCCTTGGGGTCCCAACGCTTTGTGACGGGTTTGGCAATGTCGTGCAGCAAGGCTGCCCAGCGCAACCACAGGTTGTCGGTCTTTCGGCTGATGTTGTCGAGCACTTCGAGTGTATGGTAAAAGTTGTCCTTGTGTGCCCGTCCGTTGCGGGTTTCCACTCCCTGAAGGGCCACCAGCTCGGGGAAAATCAGTTCGAGCAGCCCGCACCGGTCCAGGTCAATGAAGCCTTTCGAAGGGATGGGCGCCAGCATGATTTTGTTCAGCTCGTCGGCAATGCGTTCTTTCGAGATGATGCCGATGCGTTCCTTGTTGCGGCAGAGCGAATCGAACGTCTCGTCATCGATATAGAAGTTGAGCTGGGTGGCGAAACGGATGCAACGCATCATGCGCAAGGGGTCGTCACTGAAGGTGATATCGGGGTCGAGCGGCGTGCGGATGGTGCGTTCCTTCAGGTCGTCCATTCCTCCGAAGGGGTCGACCAGCTCGCCGTAGCGGGCACTGTTGAGGCAGACGGCCAGGGCATTGATGGTGAAATCGCGCCGGTTCTGGTCGTCTTCCAGCGTACCGTCTTCCACGATGGGCTTGCGCGAATCGTGCGTGTACGACTCCTTGCGGGCACCCACAAACTCCACCTCCGTACCCCGATACTTCAGCTGGGCCGTACCGAAGTTCTTGAACACAGACACGTGCGCGCCCTTGCCCAACCGGCGTCCCAACGCCTCGGCCATGGCAATGCCACTGCCCACCACCACGACATCAATATCCTTCGACGGGCGTTGCAGGAAGATGTCGCGCACATAGCCGCCCACGACGTAGCATTCCAGCCCCAGGTCGTCAGCCGTTTCAGAAATCTGTTTGAATATCTTATCGCTGAAGCGTTGCTTCAGTTCGTCAGGAGTCAACTCTATCATCTTCGGTTCGTTTGCATTTTAATGGTTTGCGGAGGCAAAGATAGGAATATTATTTTTATTTTTGCCACCGCAAAGCTGGTCATCACGGCCATGCGGCAAAATTTAGGACAATTACGCTATCAAACTGGATATATGAAGAAAGCAATCATTCTGGCATGCCTCTGCGGCGCACTGGCTGCCTGCGAAAACGTGGAAAAGAAAGCGGCCCTGAAGCTGGACGAAGCCCGTGCCGCCTTCGAAGCCGGCAACTACAACGAAGCCAAGATGCAGATAGACAGCATCAAGCTGCTCTACCCCAAGGCCTTCGACACCCGCCGGCAGGGCATCTACCTCATGCAGGAAGTGGAGCTGAAGGAGCAGGAAAAGACCGTGGCCTATCTGGACAGCATGCTGGCCGTCAAGCAGCAGGAGTTCGAAGCCATGAAAGGCAAGTTTGTGCTTGAAAAAGATACCGCCTACCAGCGCATCGGCCACTACCTGGCGCCTTCGCAAGTCATCGAACGGAACCTTCACCGCTCTTTCCTGCGCTTCCAGACGGACGAGACAGGCCTCATGAGCCTCACGTCCATCTATTGCGGTGCCGGCAACATCCACCACACCGCCGTCAAGGTAACGGCCCCCGACGGAAGTTTTGCCGAGACACCCGCCTCACGCGACAGCTATGAGACGACCGACCTGGGCGAGCACATCGAGAAAGCCGACTACAAGATGGGACAGGACGGAGGCCTCATCGGTTTTGTAGCCGCCAACAAGGACCGCAACCTGCGCGTGGTTTACCAGGGAGAACGCTCTTATACCACCCAAATGACGCCTGCCGACCGCCAAGCCGCCGCCAGCGTCTACGAGTTGTCCAAGGTGCTTTCCGCCATCACCGAAATCAAGACGAATCTGGAAGAAGCCCATCTGAAGATACAGTTCGTACAGAAAAAGATGTCCGAACGGAAGACGGAGGCCGAATAAGCCCCGCCTCCACGAAACCTGCATGCATACCTGCTTGCGGAAAACCAGTCGTTTGCCCTGGGAAAAGCATCCTTTTATCCAGCTTAAACGAATGCTTTGCCCAGCTTAAACAAATGGTTTGCCCAGCTTGGACGAAAGGTTTGCTCAGCTTAAATTTCTTCGCAAGCGATTGCCTCATTCCATAAACCCAAATATAAATTATACAATATAATATATATATGATAAGCATAGACGGACTGGCCGTAGAGTTTGGCGGCACCACCCTGTTCAGTGACATATCTTTCGTAATCAACGAGAAGGACCGCATCGCCCTCATGGGCAAGAACGGAGCGGGCAAAAGCACCCTGCTGAAGATTCTGGCCGGCGTGCGCCAGCCCACCCGCGGCAAGGTGTCGGCTCCCAAGGACTGCGTCATCGCCTACCTGCCCCAGCACCTGATGACCGAAGACGGACGTACCGTGTTCGAGGAAGCCGCCCAGGCCTTCGCCCACCTGCACGAGATGGAAGCCGAGATAGACCGGCTGAACAAGGAACTGGAGACACGCACCGACTACGAGAGCGACAGCTACATGGAGCTCATCGAACGGGTGTCGGCCCTGAGCGAGAAGTTCTACGCCATCGACGCCACCAACTACGAGGAAGATGTGGAGAAGACCTTGCTGGGCCTCGGCTTCGAGCGGACGGACTTCAACCGACCGACGAGCGACTTCAGCGGCGGATGGCGCATGCGCATCGAGCTGGCCAAGCTGCTCCTGCAGAAGCCCGACGTGCTGCTCCTCGACGAACCCACCAACCACCTCGACATCGAGTCCATCCAGTGGCTCGAAGACTTCCTCATCAGCAACGGCAAGGCAGTGGTAGTCATCAGCCACGACCGCAAGTTCGTGGACAACATCACCACCCGCACCATCGAGGTAACGATGGGCCGCATCTACGACTACAAGGTGAACTACTCCAAATACCTCGAGCTGCGCAAGGAACGCCGCGAACAGCAGCAGAAGGCCTATGACGAGCAGCAGAAGTTCATCGCCGAGACGAAGGAGTTCATCGAGCGCTTCAAGGGCACCTACTCCAAGACCCTGCAAGTGCAGAGCCGCGTGAAGATGCTGGAGAAGCTGGAGCTGCTCGAAGTGGACGAGGAAGACACCTCGGCCCTGCGCCTCAAATTTCCCCCGTCGCCCCGCTCGGGCACCTACCCCGTCATCATGGAAGGCGTAGGCAAGACGTATGGCGACCACGTGGTATTCAAGAACGCGACGCTCACCATCGAGCGTGGCGACAAGGTGGCCTTCGTGGGCCGCAACGGCGAGGGAAAGTCCACACTGGTGAAGTGCATCATGGGCGAGATTGAGCACGAAGGCACCCTGACACTGGGCCACAACGTGCAGATAGGCTACTTCGCCCAGAACCAGGCCTCCCTGCTCGACGAGAACCTGACCGTCTTCCAGACCATCGACGACGTGGCCAAGGGCGAGATACGCAACAAGATACGCGACCTGCTGGGCGCCTTCATGTTCGGCAGCCCCGAAGCCTCGATGAAGAAGGTCAAGGTACTCTCCGGCGGCGAACGCACCCGCCTGGCCATGATCAAGCTGCTGCTCGAACCCGTGAACCTGCTCATTCTGGACGAGCCCACCAACCACCTCGACCTCAAGACCAAGGACATCCTGAAGCAGGCGCTGATGGACTTCGACGGCACGCTGATTGTCGTCAGCCACGACCGCGACTTCCTCGACGGCCTGGTGAGCAAAGTCTATGAGTTCGGCCACCAGCGCGTCCGCGAACACCTCTGCGGTGTCTACGAATTTCTGGAGAAGAAAAAAATGGAGTCACTCAGCGAGCTGGAAAAGAAATAATTCCTATCTTTGCGCAACTACACGCCGAACGCTATGATGATACGGAAACCCTATACGACCGCACTGCTGCTCCTGCTCAGCATTCTGATGCTGGCCGTGCCCGTCGTGCCCCATCATCATCATGGCAGCGAGGCCATCTGCCTGAAGAACGACCTGCACACCGGCTGTAGTGAGGCCACCCACTCTCATCACCATCCGGCAGGCCACCCCAACTGCTGCCACGACAAGGGCTGCCTCACCCATCAGTTCGTCCAGCGTACACCGCGGGTGGAGCGTCAGACTCCCCAGCCGCGCCCTGTCCTGCTGCCGGCCGACTTCAGCACCTTCCTCAAGGCACTGAGTCCTTACAGCGAACAACCATCCGTCACTTTATACTCACCCTACGTCGAGTCCCTGCACAGCATCCGCGTTGTCTGTGCCTCAGGGCTGCGGGCTCCCCCTTCTGTTCTTGCCTGACGTTCGCAGTGTGCTTCTGCACATTGCAACCCGGTTGCACCCCGATGTCACTACCTTTGCAGCCGGAAAGCATATTCTTTCAATACAGCAAGAACTTAATCCACATCTATCAATGAAAAAACTGATATTATTGGGAGTCCTCGTCGCATGGTCATTGGGCTCCTGCAACAGTCGGTCCGACCACGGACACGATGAACACGACCATGTCACCGAAGCCCATAACCACGAACAGCATGCGCTGGAAGAAGAAGGCCACAGTCACGACCACGAAGGCGATGCACACGCCGAAGCCACCCACGCCGAAGGCACCTCGGACGAAATTGTCATGCCGCCCGCCAAGGCACAGGCCGCAGGCGTAGAAACCGGTGTGGTGGAAGCCGGGAGCTTCACCCAAGTCATCAAGACCAGCGGGCAGGTACTGGCTGCCCAAGGCGACGAGCGGGTAGCCGTAGCCCCGGTAGCGGGTGTCGTATCGTTCAAGGGAAAGGTGACCGAAGGCATGAGCGTCCGCGAAGGCATGGCCCTCGTCCTGCTCTCGTCGGGCAACATCGCCGAAGGCGACCCCGTCCAGAAAGCCCGCGTGGCCTACGAGGTGTCGAAGAAGGAATACGAACGTATGCAGGCACTTGTGGAAAGCCGCATCGTTTCCGAGAAAGAGTTTGCACAGGCCAAGCAGGCGTATGAGAATGCCCGCATCAGCTATGAAGCCGTGGCCAAAAATCACTCCGACCGCGGACAGGCCGTCACCGCTCCCATCAGCGGCTACGTGAAAAGCCTGCTGGTCAAGGAAGGCGACTACGTCACCGTGGGCCAGCCGCTGGTGAGCATCACGCAGAACCGCCGCCTCTTCCTCCGTGCCGACGTGTCGGAGAAGTATTACTCCGCCCTGCCAAGCATCACTTCGGCCAACTTCTGCACCCCCTACAACGACAAGGTATATACATTAAAGGACCTCAACGGCCGCCTGCTGTCCTATGGAAAAGCCTCGGGTGAAGGCAGCTATTACCTCCCCGTGACTTTTGAATTCGACAACCGCGGCGACATCGTACCCGGTTCCTTCGTCGAAATCTACCTGCTGTCCCAGCCCATGGAGGGCGTCATCAGCGTACCCCGCTCGGCACTGACCGAGGAACAGGGCAGCTTCTACGTCTACCTGCAGCTGGACGAGGAGTGCTACCGCAGGCAGCTCGTTACGCTGGGCGTCGACAACGGTGAACGTGTACAGATACTCAGCGGCCTGAAGCCCGGCGACCGCCTCGTCGTCCGTGGAGCCTACCAGGTGAAACTGGCCGGAGCGACAAACGCGATACCGGCACACAGCCATGAACACTAAAATTAAACGAAGAATGAAGAATGGAAGCTATGCTTCCTAATGAAGAATTTTCCATATACAAGATTCTTCGTTCTTCATTCTTAATTCTTCATTCAACAAGTTATGCTCAACAAAATCATACATTTCTCCCTGCAGAACCGCATCCTGGTGCTGGTCGCCTCGGTGCTGTTGCTCATCGGCGGTACCTATACCGCCCTGCATACGGAAGTGGACGTGTTCCCCGACCTGACGGCTCCTACCGTGGTCGTCATGACCGAAGCCAACGGCATGGCTGCCGAAGAGGTGGAACAGCTTGTCACCTTCCCCATCGAAACTGCCGTCAACGGTGCCACACACGTGCGCCGCGTACGTTCCTCGTCCACTCACAGTTTTTCCGTGGTCTGGGTCGAATTCGACTGGGACACGGACATCTACCTGGCCCGTCAGATTGTCAGTGAGAAGCTCTCGCTCGTGGCCGAAGAATTGCCGCCCAGTGTGGGCAAGCCGACGCTGGGCCCCCAGTCGTCCATCCTCGGCGAGATGCTGATTGTAGGTCTTACGGCCGATTCCACCTCCATGCTCGACCTGCGCACGCTGGCCGACTGGACCATCCGTCCGCGCCTCTTGTCGACCGGAGGCGTCGCCCAGGTAGCCGTATTGGGCGGTGACATCAAGGAATACCAAATACAGCTCGATCCCGAACGGATGCGCCACTACGGCGTGACGCTCGGCCAGGTGCTCGACGCAACCCGCGGCATGAACCTGAACGCCAACGGAGGCGTCATCTACGAATATGGCAACGAATACATCGTGCGCGGACTGACCGCCACAACGAATACGGAGTTGCTGGGCAAGACCGTAGTCAAATCAGCTTCAAGTGATGAGCTACAAGCTACAAGCGGTAGCGGTAACAACTCGTCACTCGTAGCCCGTAGCTCGTCACTTCCAGTCTTACTGGAAGACGTAGCCGACGTTCGCATCGGAGCGCAAACGCCCAAGTTGGGCCTGGCCTCGGAGCGCGGCAAACCGGCCGTACTGCTCACCGTGACCAAGCAACCCGCCACCAGCACCCTGGACCTGACGGCCAAGCTGGAAGCCTCGCTGAAAGACTTGCAGAAGAACCTGCCGCCCGACGTACATGTCTCCACCGACATCTTCCGCCAGAGCCGCTTCATCGAAAGCTCCATCGGCAACGTGAAAAAGTCGCTCGTCGAAGGAGGTATCTTCGTGGTCATCGTGCTGATCCTCTTCCTGGCCAACGTCCGCACCACCGTCATTTCGCTCGTCACCCTGCCCCTGTCACTGGTTGTCTCGCTGCTCGTGCTCCACTACATGGGCCTCACCATCAACACCATGAGCTTGGGCGGTATGGCCATCGCCATCGGTTCGCTGGTCGATGATGCCATCGTCGACGTGGAGAACGTCTACCGCCGTCTGCACGAGAACCGCCTTCTGCCACCCGGACAGCAGCAATCCGTGCTGCAGGTTGTGTTCAACGCCTCGCGCGAGGTGCGCATGCCCATCCTCAACTCCACGCTCATCATCGTCGTCAGCTTCGTGCCCCTGTTCTTCCTGAGCGGCATGGAGGGACGCATGCTTGTTCCGCTGGGTGTCGCCTTCATCACCGCCCTGGCCGCCTCTACGGTGGTGGCGCTGACGCTGACACCCGTGCTCTGCTCGTACCTGCTGGGCCACAACCTTTCTTCCGATAAGAAAAACGGCAATGGAGACTCCGCCGTGGCCCGTACGCTAAAGAACGCCTACGGCGCAGTGCTCGAAAAAGCCTTGCAGCACAAGCGTGCCGTATTGGGTTGTACCATCGCCCTCTTCGCCGTCGCACTGGGTCTGTTCTTCACCCTGGGCCGCTCGTTCCTGCCCCCGTTCAACGAAGGGTCGTTCACCATCAACGTCTCCTCGCTGCCGGGCATCTCGCTGGAAGAGAGCGACGCCATCGGCCGCCGTGCCGAGGAGCTGCTGCTCACCGTGCCCGAAATCCAGACTGTAGCGCGCAAGACCGGCCGCGCCGAACTGGACGAACACGCGCTGGGCGTCAACACTTCGGAAATCGAGGCTCCCTTTGAACTGAAAGACCGGCCGCGCAGTGAAGTTGTGGCCGAAGTCCGCCAGAAACTCAGTACCCTTGTGGGAGCCAATGTCGAGATAGGCCAGCCCATCAGCCACCGCATCGACGCCATGCTCAGCGGCACGAAGGCCAACATTGCCATCAAGCTCTTCGGTGACGACCTGAACCGCATGTTTGCCCTGGGCAACGAGATAAAGTCCAACATACAGGACGTACCGGGCATCGCAGACCTCACCGTGGAGCAGCAGATCGAACGGCCGCAGCTCACCATCACGCCCCGCCGCGAGATGCTGGCCCGCTACGGCATCACCCTGCCCCAGTTTGCCGAGTATGTCAACGCTTGCCTGGCAGGCGAAGCCGTATCGCAAGTCTACGAGCAGGGCAAGTCGTTCAACCTCACGGTCCGCATGCGCGACGACCTGCGCGACCAGGCCTCCAAAATAGGCGACCTGATGATTGACACGGGCGACGGCCGTCAGATACCGCTCAACTACGTAGCCGACATCCGCTCCACCCAGGGCCCCAACAGCATCAGCCGCGAGAACGTGAAGCGCAAGATTGTCATCTCGGCCAATGTGGCCGACCGCGACCTGCGTTCCGTAGTCAACGACATCCAGGCCCGCATCGATACGCAGATCAAGCTGCCCGAAGGCTACCACGTGGAGTACGGCGGTCAGTTCGAAAGCGAGCAGGCAGCCAGCCGCACGCTGCTGCTGACGTCACTGATGTCCATCGTCGTCATCTTCCTGCTGCTCTTCCACGAGTTCCGCAGCGTCAAGGAAAGTGCCGTCATCCTCATCAACCTGCCGCTGGCCCTCATCGGAGGCGTCTTTGCCCTGCTGCTGACCACCGGCGAAGTGAGCATCCCGGCCATCATCGGCTTCATTTCGCTGTTCGGCATCGCCACCCGCAACGGCATGCTGCTCATCAGCCACTACAACCACCTGCAAAGCGAAGAAGGATATACGGTTCACGACAGCGTTATCCGAGGTTCGCTGGACCGCCTCAACCCCATTCTGATGACGGCCCTCAGCAGTGCCCTGGCCCTCATTCCGCTGGCACTGGGCGGTGACCTGCCCGGCAACGAGATACAGAGCCCCATGGCAAAAGTGATTCTCGGCGGCCTGCTGACTTCGACTTTCCTCAACGGATTCATCATCCCCATTGTTTATCTGCTCATACACACCAAGAAAAAATGAAAAGAATAGGTATACTCTGTGCATGCCTTGCCCTGGCGGCAGGGATGCACGCCCAGAACAGCATCGACGCCATCCTCCGGCAGGTTGAAGCCAACAACAGGCAGTTGCAGGCCAACGCCCAGACCGTCCGGGCCCAGAAGCTGGAGAACCGCGCCTCGAACAACCTGGCCGACCCCACCCTGTCCTATGCCCACCTGTGGGACTCGGACGACAAGAACATCACCGTGGGCGAACTGGTCATTGCCCAGAGCTTCGACTTTCCCTCCCTCTACGTCAGCCGCGCCCGCCTGAACCGCCTGAAGGGACAATCACTCGATGCCCAATCCGATGCCCTGCGCCAACAGATTCTGCTGCAGGCACAGGAAGCCTGCCTCGACATCATCCACCTCAGCCGCCGGCAGCAGCTGCTGGACGAGCGGCTGAAGAATGCCGAAGAGCTGGCCGCCTTCTATCAGCGCCGCCTGGAGACAGGCGACGCCAGTTCGCTGGAAACCAACAAAATCAACCTGGAACTGCTGAACGTCCGCACCGAAGCCCGCCTGAACCGCACGGCTCTGGACAGCAAACTGAAGGAGCTGACCGCCCTGAACGGCAACCAGTCACTCGTCCCCGGCCGCCCCATGCCCGACGGCCCTGCTGCCGCCACGGCTCAGAACCTAGGATTGACGGACTATCCGTCCGTACCGCTGCCTGCCGACTTCGGCCCCTTGTGCGAAGAGCTGCTGGCCTCCGACCCTACCCTGCTTTCGCTCCAGAGCGAAAGTCTGGCCGCGCAAAAGCAACTCTCCGTCAGCCGTCAGGGCTGGTTGCCCGGACTGGAAGTGGGCTACCGCCGCAACACCGAAAGCCGCCATCCGCTGAACGGCATCGTGGTAGGCTTCTCGTTCCCCATCTTCCAGAACCAGGGCAAGGTGAAGGCCGCCCGTTCGCAGGCCCTCAGCATCGACTATCAGAAGGAGAACGCCCGCCTCAGTGCCAGCACGGCCCTGTGGCAACTCTACGACGAGGCCTGCAACCTCCATGCTTCCATGCAGGAGTATGCCGAGACCTTCGGCCGCCAACAGGACCTCAAACTACTGCGTCAGGCACTCGAAGGCGGTCAGATCAGCATGATTGAGTATTTCGTGGAAGTCTCCGCCCTCTACCAGAGCCAGGCCAACCTGCTCCAGCTGGAGAACCAGTACCAGAAGGTGATGGCAAGAATATATAAGAATAAACTATAAAATTCTTATTTCTTCCGGCAGGTATCCGCTGCGGATGCGCCACTCCTGTGGATAGAGGTTGTTGGCACGATTGCCGACATTCTTCACAAAACCAAGAGGAAAATCCCGATAAGTAAGCAATACAAAACCACGAGAGGCCGCGCCTGAAAGGGTGACGGCCTCTTTACGTAGATAAGCAATGGCCGTAGGATAATCCACTTCCTCGCAGGCGAAAGCCTCCCGCCGGAGCAGACTGCTCATGGCCAGCGCATGGGCGGGAATGCAGTCTTTCCCCTTGGCCTCGGCCAGCGTCACACCCGCCTGCACGACACGGACATGCTGCTTCAGCGACGACAGCACAGGGAGCCATGCCGTAGGGAAAGCCGCCAGCGTTTGCCCGTCAGGCACCATGGTATATCGCTCGGCCCCGCGCAGCCAGCCCTGCACCGTGGCCTGCTGCTCCTTGCCAAAAGCCGAGGGAGAGGCAGCTTTACCGCCATTCCCTTTCTTCCCTTTCAACTTGTCCGCGTTCATCCGCCCCATCTGCGTCATCCGCGTGCCATCGTTCTCGTCTTCTTCCCCCGCCTTGCGCAGCACGGCCAGGAAGAAACCCTCGCCCTGCGTCTTGTGGGGCAGGAAGCGATAGACGGGAAAGTCCTCGCCAGCCAGCAGATTGCCGGTAATGCCCCATTCGGCCGGCACGTCGAGCGACAGCACTTCCGCCCCCAGCTCGTCGTGAATCCAGCGCACGTTCTCCTCGTTCTCCTTCGTATTGTATGTACAGGTGCTGTACACCAGCAGCCCGCCCGGCTTCAGGCAGGGCCAGATGTCCTGCAGGATGCGGCGCTGGCGCTGCCAGCAGAGGTCCACATTCTCCGGACTCCACTCCCCGATGGCCGTCTCGTCCTTGCGGAACATGCCTTCGCCCGAACAGGGCACGTCGGTCAGGATGCAGTCGAACAGCTGTTCCAGCGGCGTGAATTCCGAAGGGTCGCTGTTGGTCACCACCACGTCGGGATGTCCCCACTTGGTGAGGTTCTCCGCCAATATCTGCACCCGGTTGCGCATCACCTCGTTGGCCACCAGCAGGCTGCCCTCGGGCAACAGGCTGCGCAGGTGGGTGGACTTGCCTCCCGGAGCGGCGCAGAGGTCGAGCACCGCCAGCGGCCTGTCGGGAAGACAGGCCTTCACCGCTTGCTCCACAAACATGGACGAAGCCTCCTGCACGTAGTAGCATCCGGCATGGAACAGCGGGTCGAAGGTGAACGTCAGCCGCCGGTCCAGGTAGCAGGCATCCGTTGCCCAGGGGACTTCCTTCAATGGAGAACGGACAAGGGACAGGGGAGAACGACCGCACTTTTGCGGGTTCAGGCGGATGCTGACGGGCTGCCCGCCTTCCAGCAGGGCAGCAGACAGGCGTTTGTATTCTTCTTCGCCCAGCAGGGCGCGGGTATAGTCGACAAATGAATCGGGTAGCTGCATGATGTCTTTTTCTTGTTCGCCACAAAAGTAAAGATTTTGCAGGAAAGAAGCAAACAGAAAACAAGCCATGCAGCCCGAAGGCTGCATGGCTTTACAAACAAAACAAACAATCGCTTATTGCTATAATAAGCGGTCACCTTTTACGGGCTTCGCCAAGCCCAGTCAGGCATGTATTCGCCTCCCGGCGAATTTCCTTCAGGCTCCGTCCGTGGTCGTCGGAGCCCCGGCAGCCTCAGATGCCCAAGGCCGCACGTATTTTTTCGTAGGCCGCGTCTTTCAGCAGCACCGTTTTCTTTCCGTCCAGCAGGTAGAGCGACGGCATTGCCTTCAGGTCGTACAGTGCCCCGGTCTTCACCGCCTCGCGGTCGGTACCCACTGTCCAGCCTTCGGGCATGTCGGGCAGCGCCTTGCGCCACGCCTCGTCGTTGCCTTCGGTATAGACGGCCAGGACACTCAACTTGCCGGTCCGTACGGCTTCGGCCAGTGCCGTATCGGCAGCCATTTGTAGCAACACCTCATGACACGATTCACACTCCGGGTCGTAGAACATCAGCAGCAGACGATCGTTCTTCACCGGTGTGGTGGCCAGTGTGCGACGCGTACCGTCGGGCTGGTAATAGGTAAAGTCCGTAGCCTTATCCCCTACGTTATTACGCCTCACCAGCTCCAGCTTGAACTGATACGACGAGCGCACGGCGTCCGTCTGCGGCAGCACGCCGAGCATGGTCTCCAGGTACAGCCCGTAGAGCGCCTCGTTGTAGAAAGGCGAGTTGGGGTTGAAGAGGTAGTCGTCCGCCGTTTGGGTCAGCACCCGTCGGGCATGCGCCTCCCCGATGAAGCCCGCGCACCAGTTCTTCAGGCTCTCGCGTGCCAGCTCCTCCGGCGTAGTGCCGTCCAGCAGCAGGGCGATGAAGTTCACGAAGCCCTGTTCCGTCACGTCGCGGTTGTTCACCAGGGTAGTATCGGCAAAACTGAACTGGTCCCAATAGTGGGTGAGGAGGAAAGCTTTGCGGGCTTCCGGCTCCGTCAGGGTGGCCGGGATTTCGGGGAAAGGAAATACCTGTACTACGGCAGTGTCCGTATGTACAGGCTCCCTTGCCTCTGCCGTGCCCGGCTTGGCACGGCAGGAGGCAAGGAGTAATATAAGGCCTATCAGTAATTCGTATCTGTTCATTATCCGTAAGAACTAATTTGTCGGGAACGTATATCCGGGCGGCACATCGCGGACGCAGCGGATAAGATAATGTAAATCAAGCTCATTCCCAGCTGATCCAGGACAAAAAATCACGGTAGAACGGGCAAAACCATAGCGGACTTCAAGTTTACTAAACTGTGTACAAGAAGCTGCTCTGTGATAGTCTGCATCATAACACTCATTTAATAATCCAACAGCATTCATAGCTGAAAGCTCAACCAAATTAGGAACACGCCAATTAGTATATCCACCCTCACTATATGTAGAACATGGATTGTTCCAAGTATAGCCATTATAACCTATAATAGAACCGAGAGTGTATGTTTCAGATAAGAAATTAGAAGCTACAAATATTCCATCATAGAAACTATTAGCGTCATCATCCTCATTGTGCACATTCAGCGAGCCGGAAACTCTCTGACGATACAGGCTTGACACAAGACGGTCTTTAAATACCAACAACTTTGGACTTACGTTTGGATAATACTTATACGTTGCATCTGATTTTACTTTATTAATCTTAGAAACATCCGTATCCGTACCATATGCAGGCAGATTGCGAATACAGCGGATAGGCAAAGGAGAGTCTTTATCATAATATGAATTAATACTATTGTACGATCCTTTCTCGACAGCCCAATATACTCTCTTTCCAGATTGACTGCTGGTATAATAAAGCGAACCATCCTTAATGTAATCTGACGGATAATTCTTTTTTTCCATTTTTGTCTTATCACCCATATACAATTGTGCCGCACTTGAAATGGCATTAGCACAGATACCCATACGGATATATTCATTAATTGAAGGCAGGAACCAGCGTATCTCATCTTCATCAATCTGTCTGTTGCCGTTCAGGTCGCGGTTGCGTGACATACATGCTGAATAGGCTTCTTTAACATAGGCAGCAGCATTCAGCTTATGACTTGAACGGTTTGTTCCTACAGATGCCGTCCAGCCATTGCAAGAAGGAAGAATGTAATCCGACCATTGAGGCGAGGATGAAGCTCCTATCAAAATCTTCTGATTTTCACGTCCGTCATCATCTGTCAGACCACCAGTAGATTTTGGAGTTCCAAATACAAACTTCTCCTCCAGCGGTGTTTCATTATATGTTTCAATGCCGAATGCGTTGAGACTTGACACACGGTCGTTATAGAACGTCTGCATGGAGAGTTGTGAAATATAAGAGTGAATCTTGCTGTAAGAACTGTTACCGTCATCAGAAGTCTCCGTACTCATGGCGATAATCATTTCGCGCGGAATCTTATTGGTCATCACACTCCAAGAGGTTGCTTTCATACCTGTCAACGGATGGCGAAGATAGTAATACTCGTTGACGAAAGCGGTGAAGCAAGCTACAAAATTGCTACCATTTTGGATTATTTCTATTTTATCTGAACTTGGTTTTTTATCTCCGTTATTATATATCTGCTTAATGGCCTTACCCATCTCGACAATCATATCATAAACATCTATAAGTTTTGTCGGATCACCGTTTCCTCGATTAGTTTTACCATCTGCACCGGCATAGTAATCTGTATTAATCACCTTATTTTTATCCGTCTTTTCACCTGTAAGATCTTCCATAGCCCAAGACGATATTCCTGGATATGCAGAAATACTAGTACCTGTTTGTGGCAAGAACTCTATCCACTTATAGTCGAAGCCCTTGGTTGGTTTTACACCTGTTCCGTCACCAGTCAATACATCAGTTTTAGCTTTCGAAGCAGCATTTTCAGCTTCAAGACCTGTTTTATCTCTCACAGCATCGGCATAAATCTTATACGGACTTAATGTTCCGCGCTTGTTTCGGGTGGTATAAGGTTCGTCAGGAGTTTCCTCATGTGTATAGTCCATGGCTTCCGACTGAATGATGAGTATCAGCTGGTTGGCTATAGCGTCATCAAGAGACTGTCCGGAAAGGCCCTGCCCAAGACTGCGAGCTATGTCAGAGAGATTGTACTCCAGATAAACCTGCTCATAGTGAGCATCGAGGTTATAGCTGTAAACAGTATGAGCATTGTCATAAACGGAGCCTTCTGCTCCCGATTGTTCCTCTCCTTCCCTTTTAGCTTCTACAATAATATTATCTACCCCCAATACCTTCACATTGTAAATATAGCTAACATTACGTTCCACTGAAAAATTACCCATAGAACCAGAGTCGTAACTAAAGTCTCCAAGATGAATGGTATATTCAACATTGGCTGTTACAAGCTGGCCCTTAGTATCATCAATCGTGGCATTTCCCTCATACGTACCACTGATAACGACAAAGGTACTGTTTTGAGGTGCATTTGTCCATTCCTTGTTTTCAGGAGAAGCTCCACTTGTACTTGTACCATCATCTGTTTCTGCTTTCCATTTATCACGATCAATATATGCCATTTTTTTGCCATCTACATTCAAATCTATTGTATTTTGAATATTTTCCGGCATATAAAAATTAAACGTGTAGTTTCCACCTTGCGCCGTACCAATATTCTCGGAAGCGGTATGAATATATGTCACATCTTTTACACCGGTAGTGAGTGCATAAGACGTGGAATCTTGCAAATCATTTGTCATATAACTCTTGGTAGGAATGTTATAGACACGATAGGACGTCGGGGTAAAAGTGCCTTGTGCGCCAGTCGGATTAGCTGCAATATTGAATGTAATATTTGCCATGGCACGATTCATCTTTACAACGACCTTATTTGATTCATCGCCATACGTACCGTAATTAGTTACAATGTTACCTGTCTCAAAAACTACCCCTTCGTTCCATCCTGATATAAACATCTGAGATGAAGAAGTGATATGGAACGGCTGTATACCTTCTTCTTTAGTAGCATTAGTTACGAGTGTTTGATTTAATTCAATGATTGTCTCTTTGACCGATTCAAAATTATCTTTTTTAGCATAGGCTTCGCTTATTACAGATATCAGATTTCCCCAATAGGCGCCATCTGCGACATTCGCCAATGCTATTATTTTCTTTGTACCAGAAGTAGAGGGAAAAGAAACTTCATAAATGCGATTACCGTCTATAAACTTATTTTCTTCCACTTCAAGTTCCTTTTGAGGAGCTTGCTCGTAATTTGTCACAACCTGCTCGAAACTACCATCATCATCATGAAATACACATATTACAATTTCACTTAAATCAGACAAATCGCTCCCGCTTGCCCTGGTCTCCACTACTACATCAGCCGCAGGTGTCCCTCCTATGTTAAAAGTTACCGTAATAGGCACCCCTTCTACCACTTCACCCGACTTCACCAGTTCGTCGTCCACACAACTAGTCAGGACAAAAGCGACAAAGCCGACAAGCAGCAGGCTGGTATATATCGTATGCAATATCTTCTTCATATTCGTCATTTTTTTATTCAAAGGGCGGAACTTCCATTTCATGTGTCGTCCATGAGTTTACTTGACAGCATATATCATCGACTGTAATCGCATCGTTGATGCGTATATAGATTTTGCTGTATTGGTTACGTTCGACTCGCGACACATAAATATTTTGTGTGTATCCTACTCCATTCAGAGTATAACTTAATGTGATACAATACCTCTTATCGTCGTCCGTAATCGAACCATTTACTTGAAGAAATCCATCATCAGTCACATTTCCATTCAGGTTTTCAAGAAGATAGGGAGAGGATATTTCTTCAAAAGATTCTTCTGTTTCAGCCCAAGAATCCTCAGAATAAGCAGGCATATCTTCTGTATAAGAGGATTCTATTTTTTTATCTTCTGAAAGCAAACTTTTTGTACCACTATAATCAATCTGACTATTTTTTGGTATCTCAAATAAATACCCTTTATCCGGCACTTTACTTAAAGTAACCTGATTGATTGTCAAAGTGCTGGAAGAAGAATTTCCCTTGGTGCAATAAATTCCCAACTTTGCTACACACCTTGTAGCATCAATTGAAACATCATAATGTAGCTGGCTGGGAAAAATATCCAATGTTGCTTCTCCGCTCATCGGTACCTTGTTGTCGTGACTGTAAGGTGTGTCAGGAAGAGTGAAAGTAAGGGCTTTCAAATCATCGGGAGTCATTTCCAACGGATCTGTCACATTGGTATTCAACAATAATAAATAGAACTGAATTGCAGTGACGCCTGTTGCATTAATTTCAGCTTCTACAGTTGCTCTCAAATCAATACTTCCGTTATCAAATTTTTCCCAAGTAGGATTACTATTTATGTATTTCAACAGTTTAGCACCGTTGAAAATCCAAAGGTGGAAGTTGTCAGGACTTTCACTTGGGTCGGCATCGGCTTTTGTAGTAATATCCAGATTCAGCGTGATGGTCCGTTCCTGTGCAGAAGATTCTTCCGCATAGGGAGACGCATCACTGCATCCTGCCAAGATGAGCAGCATGAGCCAAGTTGCTATGGATATCACTTTATTCAACATACTAAATGGACGTTTCAGATTTTACAAATCTACATTCTGTACCCGTTTGCTCCATCCCAATACACCGATGGACACGTTGGCATAAGCCCAGCTGCCACCGGAGAGAAAGAAGGAGAGGTTGTAGTCGTAGCCGCGGTCCAGAAACTCCTGACGGGAGTAGCGGTGCAGCTCGTCGTAATTGCTCAGCCGGCCGAGCAGGTCGGGCAGGTTGACTTCGATGACCCGTTTGCCGGTTTCCTTGTGTTCCACGACCAGCACTTCGTCGTCGGCCAAGTTGTCGTGGGCGAAGATGCGCGAAGTCATGAAGTCGGCATGTCCCATGTTTCCTACGGCCGTCGTGCGGCTGCTGACATCAGGGTCTTGGGTATTCCACGTAACATAGGGTGTACACAGGGCCTTGATGCCGGGGTCTTCGGAGTTGTCATGGTTCAGCCGGATGCTGCCGCCGGTAATATACAGGTTGTAGTCTTCGATGTCCATCGCTGCGGGGTCGTCCACGTCGCGCAGGGTGACACTGATGTTTTTGGTGTTTCTCACCAGCGAGAGGGTGTGGTAAACGTACTGCCCCTGCTTCACCTCGACCGCTTGGTCGGAAATGGAGTGCCAGAGGGTGTCCAGCGGTTGGCCTTGATGGTTGACAAGCCCCACACCGTCGTACAGCCGGGTATGGTCCAGCGTAATCTTGAGATCCTCCATGCGGCTGTCCGCATCCAGCTCGGTACGCTGGAAGCTGCCCCGCAGCTGTTCGTCGCTTTTACGCTGATGTGCCAGTGCCACGAAGCGGTACTTGCCGTCGGGCAGGTCCAGATACATGTTGTAGCCATGCTCCTTCAGGGGCTGTATTTCGTTGTCGTTGGCCTCGGTGCGGCTGTCGATGTAGTTGCCCTCTTCGTCGAAGATGTAGAGGGTGACTTCGCCCACATGGTCGGCAAACATGTCGGAACGGTGGAGGTTATAGTCGTAGACGAAGTTGACATACACGCCCCGTTCGCATCCGTCACGGTCGTCGAAGATGAAGTCGGTACACGACGTGGCGAACAAGCCCAGCAGTATGCCTGCCAGCCAGCCTGTCTTCAGCATATATTTGGCACAATGGTTCATAAATGGTTCTTTTAATTATGTCGATTGATTGAGAGACGGCGGGGTGTGTCCATTCACCACAGATTTCCCGGATTGACACAGATTTCTCGTGAACTTCGGATGGTCCGATAGCATCCGTCCGCGACAATCCGCGCAATCTGTGGTGAACGTTTGGCTTTACACAGCCCCACACACTCTGATTACAGATCTACGCCCTGTAAACGCTTGGCCCAGGAGAGGACGTTGATTTCACAGTTGATATAACTGTTTTTCTTGTCGGGAGGCGTAGTCGGAGTTTCCGGTATGACTGGTTCACCCGGTCCACTGACACTATTGATTTTCAATTCATACCATGTATTTCTTACTACACCATACCGGCCGAGATGTTTTTCTTCAGTATAGTCAATAACCGCAGCATCTCCCTCATACGGTGTATCTTCACCGAAATGCTTGATAACCGCAGCATAATAATAAGTAACACCTCCCTTATAGAATTTAATATTTGTTCCAGCAGCCGTCAACAAAATAGCAGCCTTCTCCACAGCCAGCATACTACCATTATCATTAATCAAAGCCTGAATCCCTTCTTCATTTATAATAATACTACTTCCAGCACTTGGATTAATGGTCAATGTCCCAACAGGAGCTGCTTCACTGTTAATCAATGTATTGGTAGCCCATTCCAAAAATTCGGTTTCAGTATAAATTGCAGAAACATTATTGAGCATAAAGAAATTAGAGCCTGAAACAGCATCCTTAGGAGTAAATGTAGCTTGCAACAACACACTGGTAAGATTCTCAGAGAGCATTGTTGAGGTTCCTGTTGTATTTTCAGCACAATAAGCTACTTCTGCCATTCCATGCCATCCTGACACATCAACAGGTTCAGTTCCAGTTGTCACAATATTCAAATTAGTTTCAGGAGTTGTTAAATTATAGTTCGGATCCACAGCCCAAAAAATACGGTAAGGATTTGCCATTGCTCCTACAAATCTATTAGTCCCATTAATCTTATACTCATCTGTTCTCCATGTATCAAACCCATCGACTTTCCGTACCGGATAAAAAGTTTTGTTAGTGCTCTGTAAATTCCACTTTTTAAATTCAACTGTGGCTCCGGCATAATGTGGATATTCATCCGTTACAATCAATTTATTATCATCGTCAACCGTAACAGCTACTTTGGCAGCAGAGCGTTCCACATAAATTGGATTATTTTTAGCTTCACCTTGTGCTATTTCCTTACTGTTATATACAGAAATTGGTGCAAGGATTTGAGCAGTTGAAGATGAAGGCGTTTCACCGCCAATAGCAATGGCAGCGTTGGTCATAAAAAATCCAGCGGAAGCATCGCGTATCTTTGCAGCATCTATAGCCACATTCAGTTCGCCAAGTGTTCCACTAAAGGCAGCTTCACCGTCATTTACTTTCAAACCAGTCGAAAGCACGGCATCACCTCTATCTTCTCCGTCTTTGGGATCATTAATTATACCGAATTTATCTACCGGAGAATTAATCAAGGCCAAAGCATAAACATTTAATTTTTTTCCTTCGCTGCTTACAGGTGCACTAATCATCCTTACGCCTGTTACAGAATAGGTTGTTATATTATCTTCGGCTGTTCCAGATTCTTTAAAATCAGTTCCATCAATTTGAAAAGCATGTGTACATTTTGCATCGGACTCCTTATCACCATAGAACAAAGCAATAATAACATTATTTACTTTGTATTCTGCTTCAAGTCCATCATCATAACCATCAAAACTCCTTGTATTCCCCTTAGTAGTCGGCAGATTAATACCGATGTTCACATACCCTTTGTCTCCAATTAATTCATTGGGATTACCATTCCCCGAAGCCTCGTCCAGCGAATCGGAGCAAGCCGTCATTGCCAGCGTTGCGGCCAGCATCCATGCCATGTTTCTAAAATTCGTTTTCATAACTCTTTTTTTTAGGTTGTTTATATTCATGTTCATTTATATTTTTATTCAATAAAAAGAGAACAACAATACACCGACCGCTTAATTGTCCGGCTTCAAAATCTGCATATTGGCTTCGGCTTCCTTCACCCCTCCCCGAAATGCCTGTTCGAGCAAACGAAGGGCCTCGTCGTAGCGTTTTTGCAATAACAAGCACACACCCCGGGCATTGTCGGCCTGCGGACTATTGCCTGCCTTGTCCAGATAGGGGCGGGCCTGCTCCGTCAGTCCCTGTTCCAGCAGGGCACAGGCAGCGTTGAGGTTGGCCACCTCGCTGTCGGGGTACATGCGCACCGCCACATCGAACACCTGCTTGAAGTCATCGCTACCCGGCTCGCAGGTCTGCGCCACGGCAAACATCTCGTCGAGGCTGAGGTTTTGCGGACGGGTGCGAATCACCTTTTTCGCTTCGTCCACACTGAAGCTGCGCACGGTGTAGTCGATGCGGTAATCGGTGCGGCGCAGGCCGGGATAGCATTCGGCCAGCAGGGTGGCATAGTCCTCCGGATAGCGGCTGCGGATGACGCGCTCCTTGGCATCGGGCTCGCGGTCGCTGTCTATCAGGGCCAGGATGCTGTCGCGGCCGGAGAGCGTACTGCCTGCCACGTAGCGGCGAAGACCTTCCCAGTTTTCGGGAACAAAGCGGGTGACGAACATCGTGTCCACAAAGCCGTAACGCGTCTGTACGTATGCCTTCAACGCCTCGGTGCGGCCTTCGGCCAGGCGGGTGTTGTTGCGGTAGGTACCTTCGGGCGAGGCATATCCACAGAGGGCGATGCGCGTGATGTGGAAATCGCGGTCGTGCAGGACGGTATCGATGGAGGCATGTATGCGTGCCAGTTCGTCGGGGTTGCGTCGGTAGGCGGGGTTGATGTCCGTGCGGTTCACCACGAAGTCCAGATAGGCTTCGCCGCTCAGCGCGCGCCGCTTCTCCACTTCCACCTCCGGGGCTATATAGGCCAGCTGCGGACGGAAAGCCACGTCGGCCTGCTGCAAGGCTATCTGGTTGCCGGGATTCACCTCGCCACAGCCGCAGAGGTCTTCGGTCATGCCCAGCAGGGCGCGGTCCATCCAGCCTTCGTAGAGCACGGCGGTGCGATAGTCCACCACCTGGGCGCTGTCGCGGTCGTGCCGGATGACGTGCCAGGGGGTAGCGGCGTATTTCTGCTGCCCGTTGCGTTCATAATAGAGCTGGCGCCTGCGGCCCATCACCTCTACAGCCGGCAGTTCCAGCCGTTTGCCGTCGGCCTCGAGCAGCGGAATCAGCACGACCGAACGGTTGGAGCCCACCTCCATGTCCGAAAGGCCGATCTGCATCCGTACAATCACGCTGTCGCGCTGGCGATACACGTCCGAAGACCGTACGGCCGCCCCGCTCTGAAGCGTCTGCTGGGCCTCGAGCGGCAGGGCGGCGAAAAGGCTTCCTATCAAAAGGCTGTATGTCAAGATAATCCGTTTCATAGTTCTGATACCTATTTTTTAGAATACATAAATCAGGTTAAGGGCAGCCTTGGTAGGGCCCAGGTAATGATGCGGCTCGTTGTCTTCCAGCTGTTCGCCGCAACGCGGACACAGATACTTGTCGGCACGGGTATAGACATATCCCACGCCGATGACCCCCTCGAGGCTCCAGCGGCGCGACAGCATCCAGTGGTAGCCGTAGGCCAGGCCCGCCCCTACCATCCAGCCCTCGAAGCGGTGGCCGTCCAGCTGGCCGAAGTCGGTGCCGAAGAGCTTGAAGTCCATGTTGAGATTGCTCAGGTTGTAAACGCCGCCGAGCAGATGCGCTCCGAAGAAATGGCCGTTGAAGCGTTCGCACAGCCAGTAGCGCAGCTCGGGCTGCACCAGCCAGTGTTTCCACTTCTTGTTGTCGCTGAAGGTCCAGCCGTTGAAGTTGGCCGACAGGTCGAAGGTCCATTTGGGCGACAGGCTTTTTTCTATCCCCAAGTTGATTGTCGTAGTGACATCATAAAGCAAGTTCGTCTTGACCGCCCACTCTTGTGCGGACAAAGTGACACTGAAAAACAGCATCAGAATAAGCAGACTTCGTTTCATGAATCCCATTTTATTCTCGAGTTTCTCTATTAATCAAAGGTTTAGCCTCTTCCGTTACTTTGTAGGTAACGGACTTGTGTTTTGAACGTACAAAGGATGTTATTTTTTACAAAACGCGCAAATCATTTTCGTATTTTAACAGAATGATTATGTATTTTTTTGATTTAGGGAACTGTATTTCTTTTATTTCATTTCAGATAGTGAAGATATAGCCTCCCTACCTGGAAGAAAAACGATTCCTGCAAATCAAAACAAACCTTATCAATCATGATTTATTAGAGTAACCGGTAATCATTTTTATTCCATATCATTTTACGCAAAGCTTTACATCGGGCTACGTAAAGCTTTGCATCGGCATACGTAAAGCTTTGCGTGGGCGTATGTAAAGCTTTGCGTGAATTACGCTCTCAGAAAGCCCGATGACAACGAGATTGAGGGTTCAGAAGTTCCGTATTGCCGATATCCGGCGGACAAAAAGAAAGTTCCGTTACCTACAAAATAACGGCATTGAATATCAGTTTCTTATATCTTTCAGCCGCACACTTTCAATTACAAAAGACATGTGAAAGGATTTCATGGTTCATCTGCCCGATCTGTTCATCGGTATGGCATTTGAAATAGGTTTCCGTCACCTTTACCGAAGAATGCCCCATCGCATTGCTGATCAGCTCCTGCTGATAATTCCGATAGTTGGCGATGGTAGCCCAACTGTGGCGGGCACAATAGCTGCTGAGCGAAACCCCTACCCCGGCCCAGGCGCCCAAGCGCTTCAGGCTGGCATTGAAACCTCGCAGCGCATTCTGATACTGCCGATAGGCGGCAACCCCCACCTTATTAATAATAGGAAACAGGTAAGGGGAACGGTCGTCGGTATTCTTCAGGCAATCGATGAGATGCATGGCACGGGGCTCGACCGTGACCGTGAGCCACGCACCCGTCTTGCGGCGACGGTACACCAGGACATTCCCCTGAAGGTCGCACTTCCGCAAATAGGCAATGTCCACAAAGGGGATGCCGCGCAACATGAACAACAGGAGGAACAGCTGGCGGGCCTTCTCCACCCCCGATGCTGCCGGCCGGGGGGAGACATCCAACCGACGCCATACCTGCTCGTCGACCGCACGCTTCACCGTGACCCGGGTACCTGTATATACCCCCTTGAACAAACGGGGACGATAAGGGACATAACCCTGATCGACCGCCCGCCAATACACCGCACGCAACATGCGCATGTAGGTGGAGATGCTGTTCCACTGTAACTGGCGCCCCAGCAGATAGTTCTGGAACTCCTTCAACCAACGGGCGTCCATACCGGAAAAGGACAACGGACGGCCTTCCGTAAAATGGAGAACCCGGTTCAAGGTGCTGCGATAGACATGCGCCGTGCCCATACGCCCTTCGTTCTCCATCTGGAGGACAAGCGAAGCCATATAGGCTGTCAAACTTTCTCTTTCATTTTTCATAAATCATCGTTTTTTGGAAAATCAACGGACAAAATAAGAAAAAGAACCAAGAAAATCTTCTATTTTTGCAAATAAGTATCAAAATGACACCGCTTATGAAATACCCCATCGGAATCCAGAGCTTCGACCGTATCATCGAGGACGGATATGTCTATGTCGACAAGACGGAACTGATTTACA
>ERZ827150.460-NODE-460-length-59938-cov-5.439674_pt1 | contig 59938 bp, 52 predicted proteins | sample MGYA00519779_ERZ827150 | MGnify/ENA primary metagenome ERZ827150 (study PRJEB31778, sample SAMEA3449267) | human gut metagenome | biome: human gut; feature: human-associated habitat; material: faeces | place: United Kingdom | collected 2010/2012 ...
AACCTGTGACCCTCTGCTTGTAAGGCAGATGCTCTCCCAGCTGAGCTATGCTCCCGAGCTGGACCGCCGCATCGCTTGATTGTGTCGAGCGCGGCGACGAAATATATAATACACGATTACACGATTTTTGTCAACCTTTTTTTGAAATTTCTTCAAAACGTTTTTGCTTCGCCCCCGTTTCGTTCTTTTTCTTTTGCAGGCAGGGACGCTCGCTTGGCGTTATTCAAGCGGCGAAAACAGCGCCCCGGTCATATCCAGAATATCGTCCATCGGGATTTTCGTCCCGTCCTGCAGGGTCATCAGGCGCTCGTATTCGTCCACCTTCCTGACCCTGCCCGTCACGGTCAGGTATGCGCCCCCGGCCTTTCGCGCGTCCGGCCGGAAGACGAGCAGGGTGATCTCCGGCGCGTCGCCCAGCGCGTCCATCAGCAGCCGGAACTTCATGTTCAGCGCGGTCAGCGCTTCCTCGTCAGGCTCAATCCGCGCGTCGGTCAATCTTCCGGTTTCCCGGATGACCGCGTCATAGCCGGTGAGGGCGGCGTAGGGCGCGAACTGCGCCGCGCGGTCGGCCATCGGCATCTGCGGCCGTGTTTTGGAAACGTGGTGCGCAAGCCCCATGATCTCGTCGTATTTGCCGTTCGGGTTCATCCCGCGTCCCCCTTTTCTCCGTCAAACCGTTTTTTGCTTTGGCGCGCCGATCGTTTTACGCCTTGTGCCCGCCGATCTGCGCGTTGCGCTCTTTGGCCGTCGCGCCTTCTTCGAGGTTCATTCCCTTGAAAAGCGCGTTTTTTCCGTATTTCTTTTTGATGGCAAGCGTGGCGTTTTGAATCCGCCGCTCCCGCGCCAAGGCCTCGTCCTCGGCCTTCTGCTTCTCCGCCTCAGCGGCGTAATCCGTAAAGAAATCGAGCTGAACGGCGTCATCGCGCTTCTTCGGCGCGTCCGTCTCCCGCAAAACGCGGTTGGCCACGACGTACATGCGGCGGATCAGCAGATTTTTGTCCACAATCCGGTCAAACAGCTCCGTCACCGCGCGCATGATCCGGCGCGTGGAGGAGGTGTAGCCGTCAAGGTTGATCGAGCCGTGCGCCTGCTTGGGCACCTGCCGCCCATAGGGGTCGGTTTCAACCCGGCCGCGATACTTCGCCCGCCGCGCCGGATCGGTCAGGTTTTCAATGTCATAGCCGACGGTCAGCACCATCTGGTCGGTGACAATCCCCTTGTCCACCAAATCCAGCACGAGCAAATCCGTCATCTCGCGGATGACGAGCCGCGCCTTCTCCGCCTCGTAAGGGCAATGCAGCACCTGCCCGGAGCTGATGCTGTTCGTGCTCGGCCGATACGCCTTGATCGCCTCGATGGTCGTCGGCTCCCAGCCCCATGCGTGGTCGATGAGCAGCTCCGCGTTTTTTCCGAACAGCCGGTAGAGCAGATCCTCGCTGCGCTCCGAGCAGAGGGCGACGTCGCCCATCGTCACCATCCCGTTCTGCTCCAGCTTTTTGGCGATACCCCGCCCCATGCGCCAAAAATCCGTGATGGGCTGATGCGGCCAGAGCTCGCGGCGGAATTTCATTTCGTCCAGTTCCGCGATGCGGACGCCGTTTTGATCGGCGGGCATGTGCTTGGCCACAATGTCCATCGCCACCTTGCACAGAAACAGGTTTGTGCCGATTCCCGCGGTGGCCGTGATGCCGGTCGTCTCCAGCACGTCGAGGATGATCTTCATGGCGAGATCGTGCGCCGAAAGCCCGTATGTGCTCAGGTAATCCGTCGCATCCATGAACACCTCGTCGATGGAATAGACCACGATATCCTCCGGCGCGACGTATTTGAGGTAAATCTGATAGATGCGGGTGCTGTACTCCATGTAATACGCCATTCGCGGCGGCGCGATGATGAAATCCATCGCCAGAGACGGATTGGCTTGCAGCTCCGAGAAAAAATGCGACGTGCCTTCCAGCTTTCGCCCCGGCGCGCTGCGCCGGCGGAGCGCGTTCGCCTCCCGGACGCGCTGCCTGACCTCGAACAGCCGCCCCCGGCCGGAAAGCCCGCAGCGCTTGAGCGTGGGCGTGATGGCCAGGCAGATGGTCTTGTCCGTCCGGCTCTCGTCCGCCACGACGAGGTTGGTGTCCAGCGGATCGAGGCCGCGCTCCCTGCATTCCACGGAAGCGAAGAAGGATTTCAGGTCGATTGCGATATAGGCTCTCTCTTTCATGCCCGTCCCCTCCTTCCCGCGCCTGCGCCGCGCACGTCAAAACGGCCGGGCAGCGCCCCTTTCCGACGCTCTCCCGGCCGCTATCCTTTGATTTTCCTTTGGCTCCACGCGCGCACCCGCGCACGTCCGAATGGGTTTTATATGCGGAGGATGAAGCCTGTTCCGTCAGTCAACGGAATCCTCCGCCCCGATATCGCTTTGCCTTTCGCTGGATTCCTCTTCGGCGAGCGCCATCTTGGCGATCTCTTCTTCGGTCAGCCCAGCCAACGCGCCCTCATACATCGTATCTTGCGCGGCGTCATCGCCCTGCGCCAATTCGGCGGTGGCTTCCGGCTCCTGTTCCAGCGCTGCGGTGGTTTCCGGCGTCGCGGTCACCGTGGGTGCAGGCTTCTGCGCGCTGTTCCCCTGCGAGATAACAATCAAACCGATCACAGCGATCAGCGCGACCACCAGCACGGCGACCACGGCTTTCATACCCGGCTGCATCGGACTCACCCTTTCTTTTCCCGCCCTTCAGGCGGCCTCGTTGTTGCCTGCCAGCGAGTCTTCGCTGTCGTTTACAGGTTTTCCAGTTCGATCAGGCCGCAGCCGCCATCCTTGCGGCGATACACCGTCGCGGCTCTGCCCGTTTCGACATTGTTGAACATGTAGAAGGAATGACCGAGCATGTCCATTTCCAGAATCGCGTCTTCAACGCTCATCGGCTTGGAAGCGTACCGCTTCACGCGGACCACCGCGATCTCTTCCTCATCCGCGTCCGCCGCAGCGTCCGCGACCGGCGGCTTCTTCCTCAGGTCGCGCGCCAGGCGCGTTCTGAGCTTCTTCATCTGCCGCTCCAGAACATCTATACCTTTATCCAGCGCGGGGAGGGAAATCTCCCGCTCCTGGTTTTCCGTGCGAAGTGTGTGACCCATGTAGGGCATGGTCATTTCGACCTTGTAGGTGTTCTTCTGTTCCGTAATGCGAACGCTGATTACCGTATCGCCCTCGGCCTCATCCTTGAAATAGGCGTCCATACGCTGATGGATTCTGCGCTCCATCGTTTCAACGATCCCAGCGGGAACATGCGCATCCTTAATCACAAAACGTGTAACCATGAAATCGGCCTCCTTTGCCTTGGGATTGCCTTAAAATGTTCGCTTGGCCTTTTCGGCTCTTTCTCCTTTCTTCGCTTATAGTATACGGAATTTGTCAGCTTTCTTCAAGTCAAATCGCATATTGATTGTAAGGAATTAACAAACGTTCGTCCTGTTCAGCAGCTTTTCATAAGTCGGCAGCATGTCCTTCTCCCGAACGGATTCAGCCAGCCGGTCAATCGCAATCCAGCCGACGGCGCTGTTCTCGTCCTCCGCCACGCGCAGGGGCAGCGAATCGTCCGCCTCAAACAGATACGATACGTTCAGGTGCAGGTGGCTGCCGACCGCCTTCCCGCGCTTCACGTGCGCCCAGACCGGCAGAATCTCCAGCGAAGCCGCGCCGTTTCCGATCTGCCTGAGCCGCTCGATGCCCGTCTCCTCCCGCGCCTCGCGCATCGCAACGTGCAGCAGGTCGGTTTCGCCGTCCGCGTGGCCGCCCGTCCATGCCCAGCTCTGATAGATCTTGTGGAACGCCATCAGCGTTTTCGTGCGCGCCCGATTGACGATGACGGAGGAAGCCGTCACGTGTGCGTAGGCGCAGTCCCGCGTCAGAAGCCGCTCGCCTTCCCGGTCAATCAGGGTCAGTATTTCCGCCTTCTCCGCCGCCTCGCGTTCGTCCTTCGGGACATAGCCCCTGATCGTCTGCTTCCAGTCCTCGGGAATGTTCGGGTTTTGCATCGTCAAGCCGCCTTTCCTTTGTTGCGTGCTCTCAGCTTACCACAATTTCGCCCGCGATGCAAGTCAGCCGAAGCCCTCGTCCGCCGCGATCAGCTCGCCCTGCGGGGTCATCTCCACGGCAATTCCGTCCTCCTCGTTTCCCGCCTGATAAAACCAGACGCGATAGTCCGCCTGCCTCGTCTGCTCGACATACATCAACTGCATTTCGCACGCCGCGCCGTCCACGGCTTTTTTGGAGCGCTTCCAGCCTTTTCCATGCCTCTTTCCGTATTGCCAGGCGTATTCCCGCGCCTTTTCCTCCGCTTCTTCGAAGCTCAATTCGTCGTCCAGCGGATTGACATGATACACCTCCGCACGCATCGGCTTGCCCAATTCCGCATCTTCTCCAAGCCGCGTAAAACCCGTTACAGGCTCGTTGTCGTACCAGCTCAGCTGCACCCAGTCGTCCGTGCCGATTCCGTTCACTTCCACAATTCCGCTCGGCAGCGTTTGGCGCAGCACCTTCGCGCTTTCGTCCGGCGCAGCGTAAACCGCCTGTTCGCCCGCCTCGGCGGTGTACCACCGAACGACGTGCGCCACGTCGCGCTCCCGCCATACGCCGTAGGTCAAGTCGCGCGCAGGCATCCAGCCCTCCAGCGCCGCCTCGCCTTGACCGATGCGCACCCGGATCCACGCGCGCTGAACCTCCAATACCTCCGCCACCGTGCCGCTGTAATAATGGAACAGCATGTCGCTGCTCTCGTCCGGCTCGGCGTAGAGCGTCACCGTGTCGCTCTCCTCCACCGGCGCGCAGACGGCAACGCCCGTTTGCGGCAGGGTGTTGTAAACGTTCATCACCTCGCCCTTCGCGGACATCTCCACTATCAGTATATCCATCGACCATTTCCGCCCGTCCATGAGGATCGGATCATTCATATAGACGTGATAAAACGTTTCTCCCGTCAACGGCTCGTAAAACAAACCGCTGCAATCCCAGCGCATTTCCTCATCCAGCACCCGCGCATCCGTGTAAACCTCGGAAATGTTCCATTCTTCCCGCTTTTGGGGCACCCATTCGCGCAGCTTTCGCATGGCCTCGTCCCGCGTAATTTCGCCCGCCAGCGGCAGAACCATCCATGACGAAGTCCATCGTTGCGGCCGGATCGTCCACGTCATGGGGATAAAGCCGTTTTCGCCCCAGACCGCCACCCATTGGCCGTTATAGCCCATGATCTTCACGGCGCCCGGCGCCGCGAGGGTATCAATCACCCCGGATTGCTCGTCGCAGGCTTCATAAACCGGCGTATCCTCGTCAAATGCGGGCATTTCGGCGTATTGCTGCACCCCGCGCATCGCCTCCGCGCCGTATTTCAGCCGTTCCTGCCGAATATAGCCCTCCAGCGATTCGCCCGTCATCCCCATGCGCACATGCGCCCAGCCGTCCGCAAGGTCGAGCACCTGCAGCGGCGCGCCCTGAAAATAGCGCATCAGCGTTTCGCTCCGCCCGTCCGGCGCTTCATGCAGCACGACCGAGCCGTTTTCCTCCTCCGGCGCGCATACCGCCGCGCCAATTCGCGGCGTATCGAGGTCGGCAGCCAGCGCCGAGGCCGTCAGCAGCAGCAGCGCAAACAGGATTGCGCCCCATATTGTTTTCATCGTGAAATTCCTCCCTTCTACTGATATAGACGAAGCAAACGGGCGAAAATTTCATTTTTTATGAAAAAAACCGGGGCGCACCATGAACGGTTCGTCCCGATTCGTGTTTATATGCGTGTATTCAGGTTCAAAGTCCTCCCTCTTCGAGGGCGGTCAGCTTGTTGACATAAGCAAACCTAGCTTGAATAGTAAAATCAAGAAATTCAGCTATTCTTTCATTTGCGGAAAGGGCTATTCTCCCCCCCCGAGGGGGGAGAATAGCTTTTTATCTACGGTCTGTCCTCCCTCTTCGAGGGCGGTGTCACGCCACAAGCGTGACGGAAGGCGTTCGTTGCTCAATTCATCTTCACCGCGTCTTTTTCAAACCGGATGCCGTATTTGAACAGAAAACCGAGCACGAGCGCCGCCGCGCAGACCCACGGCGCGAGCAGCAGGGCGGCCAGCGCATACAGCGCGGGCACATCCGCCACCTTCTCATTGGGGGATGTGACGATCACCCGCAGCACGGATAGCTGACGAAAAGCGTTCACCGCATTGTTTTTGATGGTTTCAAAATCCATGCTCATCCCTCCTCAGGCCTTGACCACGCGAACCCGCATGCCGAAAAGCACGACCAGCAGCGCCGTCAGCACCGCCAGACGGATGCTCGCGACGCACGCCAGCACGGCCAGCCACATCGGCACCTTGACAAAGGTTCGCCCCGTGCCCTCGACAACGAGCCTGCTGCCGAAAATCAGGCTTACGATCTCTTTGATTTTATCCCACATCGTCTTCACCCCGTATGCTTACAGGCGGGTAATCATCAGCTTGCCGCTCATGGTATCCATGTGAATCGGCAGGGCGCAGGTGCCGTAGCGGTTCGGGCCGAACTCGTTGACGACCTTCCCGCTCATGCCGCTGATATCGGCCACAAACCCGCGGATGTCGCCGGGAAGCGCCACATGCGCGTTCGCGCTCATGGAGTTGAGCTGCATTTTGCGCGTCGGCGCGACGGTGCAGAGCACCTCGATGTCGCCGGAAACGCTGTTGATCTCCCATTCCTCGCTCGCGCCCTCGGCGTGAATCCGGCCGGAAACGACGCTCAGATCCGCCCGGTTCGCGTCGCAGGAGACGAACTGCCTGCCCGAAACGGTGTTGACCACCACGTCGCCCGCGCAGGCGCTGACGGTCGCGCTGCCGGAGATCGTCGTTACGTCGATTTCCTTTGCGCGGATGCCCGCGTCCGGCTCGACGCGCACATCGCCGGAGGTCGTGTTCACCTTCACCTTGTCCACGTCGATGGCGTACAGGCGGATGTCGCCGGAGGTCGTGCCGAGCACGTAGTCGGCGGCATAGCCGCGCGGCACGCGCACCGTCACCTTGCCGCCCTCCTTTTGGAAGACGGAGAAGAACGTCTTGAACACATCCGGGTTCGCGCGGCGCACGTTCAGCGCGTGCTCCTCCATCGTCACAGTCGGCTGCTCCACGCCTTCGCGCCCGGCCTCCCATTCGACGAGCACATCCGTGCCGTCCGCCGCCTTTACGGTGACGTCGTCGGAATCGAGGCTCACGTTCACCTCGCGCAGCCCCGCCGCCGGATAGCGGCTGATGACGACCATGCCCGGCGCGCCGCTGAGCGGCTCGGCCTGTCTGGCCGCGTTCTCCGCGTCGCGCACCACGTCGTCGATGTCAATCGGCTCGTTGGGGCAGCCCGCGTCCGCCTCCACCTGCGCCGCGTCGGCGTTCAGGCTTTCCTGCATCGCGTCCATCTCGCGCCGGAGCGCGTCAAGCTCGTCGTCCGTTTCGGTCTTCTCGGCTTTTTCTGTCTTTTCGGCCTTTTCCTGCTCGGCCAGCTCGGCGAGCTTCTTTTCCACCTCGTCGGCCTCGGTCTCCAGCGCGTAGGCCTTTGCGCGCAGCGCCCGCGCGCCCTCCTGATCGCCCGCCGCCTGCTTGAGCTCCGCCTCGGCGCGGATGCTTTGGGCGCGTTTGCGCAGCGCCGCCGGAGCCTTGGGCTTTTCCTCGCCGAAATCGACGACGATTTCGCCCTTGTCGCCGGACAGCTTGTCAATCGCCTTGCCCGCCGCCTTCTGCGCGTCGCTCAGTCCCTTGCCGACCGCCTTGCCGATGCCGCCGATCATGCCGCCCGTCAGGTCGTCCACCTGCCGAACCAGCTTCTGCGCCTGCGGCACAATCTGCTTGCCCACGTCGCCCAGCGCGCCGAAGGCCTTGCCCAGCACGTCGCCGATATCCGGCGTTTTTTCGGTTCTGACCTCAAAATCCGGCGCTTCGTCCGCTTCGGCCTTCGCGGCCTTTTCCTCGGTCTTTTCTTCTTTATCTTCTTTGTCTTCGCCCGGCTTTTCGGCGTTCATGTCGTGCAGCAGGCTCTGCACGTCGCCCAGCGACGCGGCCACCTCGGCGAAGGCCTCTTCCTCCGTCTTGCCCGCGCGAACGGAATCCTCGAAGCGCGCCTGCGCGTTGGCCATCATCTCGTCGCGCAGGGCGAGGTTATCCGCCGTCATCTTCATATCGGCAAAAATTTCATCAATCATTCTGCGAATCTGCTTGTTCATCATCTTGATGCGTCCTCCATTCCAAACAGTTCGGATATCACGGCGCGGTATTTGCGCCAATCCGCCTGATTTTCCGCAAAGAGCGCGCGCCCTTTCTCGGTCAGGTGGTAATAGCGCCTGCGCGCGCCTGCGTTTTCGTTGCCCCAATAGGATTCGATCATCCCGGCCGCCTCGAGCCGCCGGAACGTCGTATACAGGGTCGCCTCTTTCAACTGCAATTCCCCGCGGGTGATCTCCTGCACGTTTTTGCTGATGACATAGCCGTAGCTGTCGCCTTCGGCAAGCTGCGCGAGGATGATCGTATCGGTATAGCCGCGAAGGATGTCCGATGAATTGAGCATTTCATCACCTCCGACGAGATACAGTATATCTCCATATACCTCGCCTGTCAATGTATCTCGGTCACTTTTTTTGAAAAATTCGTCCGCAGTCAGTCGTCCAATGAAATTTATCGTCATATCGTTGACGGTTTCCGGCATTTCTTCTATAATGAAGCTGACGAATCCCATGTCTGACGCTGCTTAGCATCGTTCTGACCGATTGATAAGGAGGTTGACCCATGAAAAAGACCCACACGCTTCTTCTGGCTCTGTTCCTGTGCCTCGCGCTGATTTTCCCCTGCGCGCTGGCGGAGGACGCTTATGTGCCCGGCCAGCGGACGCAGGCGCTGATCGACGCCGCGCTGGACGCGGGGCAGGTTGTCGGCGGCGAAACGCGCCTGTCCCTTCAGCTTGGCGACGAAATCCTCTCCATGCTGGCCGACGACACGGAGAGCCAAACGCAGCTTGACGCGCTGATGGAGGTCATCAACGGCGTCCGCTTTGCGGGCGGCTTCGGCAAGCTCGAAGACGGCTATCGCGTCGAGCTGGGCGGCTCGTATACCGCGCCTTCCGGCGACAACGTCTTTGTCACCGCCGCAGCGAACCTGACCCTCGACGGCGTCAGCATCGAGAGCAACCTGATCGAAGGCGAGCGCCTGAGCATCCGCTGGGAAACCCTGCTGCGGCTGCTCGGTCTGACCGACGACGAGGTGAACCAGATCATGGCGCTCCGCGACGTGGATTGGGACAGCGCCATGGCGGAGCTTTCCACCGTCGTCGCGCAGGCCGCCGAGGAAATCGGCAAGCTGGTTGAGCCGTATCTGGCCACGTTCGCCGACTTCCTCGCCTCGCTGGATATTCAGCAGCGCGACAACGTGGCGGCCGAGGGCGATTATCCGGCGGTCGATCACGAGATCTCCGTCACCTGCACCGCCGAGGATCTGGGCCGCCTCTTCCACACGCTGGCCGATCAGATGGAGCGGGACGACGCGCTTCTGCCCTACATCGAGCAGCTCGTCGCGAACACCACGGTGACCTTCACCAGCGACAGCGGCGAAACGACCCGCACCACGACCACCGCGGAGTTTTTCGACGGTATGCGCGAATTTGCCGACTCGCTCATGCTTGAAGACGCCACGCTCGGTATTCTGGTGGGCTACAACGACGACGGCCTGCCCTTCTACTTCACCGCGGCGCAGACGCTGGATGATGAGACCACCGCGCTCTATCTCCAGATCAACCCCGGCGAAACGGAAAACGCCACCGTCTTCACCCTGACCATGCTGGAAGCGGACGACGAGGGCGACCTCTCCGACCGTGTGGACGCGGATATGACCCTCGTTCTCGACCCGGCCGACCCCAACGCCTTCTCCGTCGAGCTCAACGTTCAGTCCACCGAGCTCAATCTGTATTGCGCCATGGCGGAAACCGCCGTCACCCTCGAGGAGAATCTGCCGGGCTACAAGGCCACGTTCTCCATGACGATAAGTGAACCGGACGAAACCGGCGGCCTGCGCATCGTCTACAACGGCGAAGGGCTGACCACCCTGACCGACACGGACGGCGAAAAGAGCACGGTCTTCATGACCGCCAATCTCTATGACGACGGCGACGATCCCATCGACTTCATCGTAGAGAGCGGCCAGCTCATCGAGCCGGGCGACGGCGCGCTCTCCGGCAGCTTTTACATGAACGAGACCATCAATGCCGGCGGCCTGCCCGTCACCTTCGGCTTTGACACCGCCGTTTCCTCGTGGGCTTACGACGCGGCGGAAACCGCCGCCCTTCAGGAAACCCAGTTTGAGGTCGCGACCGGCGAAGAGCTCGCCGCGCTGCAAAGCCGCGCCTCCGAGCGCCTCCAGCAGAAGCTGTTCTCCCTGCTGTCGCTCATCCCGGCGGAGTTTCTGGAGCTGCTCGAGTAATCTTCCCCGGTTTTCCGGGCGCTGATCCTAGGCTAAACCGTTTGTATTGATAATGGGGCTGTCAAGCTCAATCCCGATTATTCAAGAATCAAGCATTTTCAGAATATGGGGCTTTGCCCCATCGCCCCACCAAAGGGCTTTCCGATCGCCCTTTGGAAACCTTCGGGCAAAAATACTTGGTTTTTCTTGAATATCGGTTTTGCGAACTGCTTGACAGCCCCATTTTTGTCCAAATTCCTTCATTGGCCGCGGCCGCCGATTTCTTCCGCCATCACAACATCCAAAAACGCATCCACCGCGTCTCGGCCAAAGACATACACCGTCTCTTTTCCCCAGCCGCGGTGCCCCTCCGCCTTCTCCACGGCCAGCAGGCGATTCGGCTCCGCGCCCTCCAGCGCACCTTGCAGCAGGCGGAAGACCGTCTGCCCCTGCGCGTCGGGGCTCGTCACGTTCCACGCGATATACAGCTCCCGCTCCCACACATAATTGACGGCGTAGCGCTGTCCGTCCTTCCTCAGTTCCGGCGGACAGTGGTACACGTAGCCGCCGTTGTTCACGGAATTTTGCGCGCCGAGTTTGAACCATGCGTCGCAGCAGATTCCCCTGCGCGCGCAGCGCTCGCGAAAATACTTTTTGCCATTCACGATGATCTCTCCCCATGCGCCGCCTCCGGAACAGACCGCCGGGCGGCTTTTCTCTTTGGTAAGATCATAGTCCACATTCTGCGCAAAAGTCACGCAAGAAATCTTTTACACGGGCGATAATGGCGCCTTTTTTCCTTCAAAATCAAGCGTTTTTTTCGAAAGCGTCGTTTATTTTGTGATATATATTCTGCGATTTGTTTTGGGACAAAAATCGGGGATGCGCCGCCGCAAAGGCAAGCGCATCCCCGTCGTTTTATTCCATTTCCTCGTACCGAAGAACGCGGCAGTCGTGCTCGTACTCATCCGCGTACAGCCTGCGCGTCAGGCTCTCGACGTCGCCGCTCTGGTTGTCATACGGATCATACCGCAGGAACCTGCGCGGCGGGTTGAACTCCTGCTGGAACGCGCTGCACGTCGGCATGCGCCACGGCTCGAGGTTGCCGAAATAGAAATTCCAGCGATCCAGATCGCCCGCGCGATAGGCCGAGCCGCCGAACGAGCAATCCGCAAACAGCCACCCGAACGGCGCGACATAGAACCGCGCCCAGTCGTGGTGCCCCGCGCTGTCCGGCTTGGTATACAGGCCGCTCTGCCACTGCGCCGGAACGCCGCACAGGCGGCAGAGCGTCACAAACGTGATGGCCTGCACGCCGCAGTCGCCGCGCAGCCCGCTCAGGAAGTATTCCGGAATGTTCGTCACCGTCAGATACGGCGGCATGAAACGATAGACCGCCTGCGTGGTGATGAAATCGTAAATTTTGCGCGCCTTGAGCAGCGCGTTCGTCTCGTCCCCGACGATTTCCTTGGCCAGCGCGCGCAGATACGGCGTAAAGACCACGTGCGGCGGCTGCTCCTCGGTATCGAACACCGGCTGCTCGGCGTAGACGTCGCGCGCGTGCGGCTGCTGATACGGCGCGTCGATTTCATAAGCGACATCGGCGCTGACCGTCATGCCCGGCTGATACGGAAGCTCAAAGTAGATCGTGCGCTGCGGCTCGTCCTCCGGCGCGAGGAACGCGACGGGATGCGACGCGCCGAGCAGCGCGGCGGATTTCACCTGCGCGCCGACGATGGGCATCGGCAGGTGGACGCGCAGCGTTTCGCCCGGCGTGAGGCGGTCGCTGCGGATCGTCAGCTGCTCGTGCAGCTCAAAGCGCGCGTGCACGCCGCCGTTGGCTTTCATCTTGGCGATGATCTCGTGGAGCTGGCGGGCACTTTCCTTCGCGCCGTTTTTCACTTCGGGATCGGTCGCCCGCGCGGCGTATTCCGCGCGCGTCTTCAGCAGTCCGGACAGCGCGTTATTCTTAAACCGCACCTCGCCGTTCACATAGCGCCAGTCGAGCGTGCCGTCGTCGCGCAGGGTTTCCAGCTCTTCCTCCTCAAAGTCCTTCACGTGGCTTTGGAGGATTTCGAGCATCTGCGCCTGCGTATACGGATAGGCGCGCAGAATCTCATATGCCAGCTCCGTCTGCACGCGCAGGCGCGCTTTCAGCGCCTCGGGCACGCGCGGATCATCGAGCCGCAGGCGGATGACGCGATCCATGCGCGCAAAGTCGCCGGCCTCGTAAAGCCGCTGGATATCCGGCGGCAGCGGATAGCTCAGATAGGAAAGATCAAGAAGCATACAACGACCCCCTTTTCGCGCTCAGCCCAGCAGCTCGCGGACATAGGCGATGATGTTTTCATCCTTCGCGTGGGCGAAGAACAGCTCGGCAAAGCGTTCGCCCGCAATCGCGCCGCGCACCAGCCCCTGGTCAATGCCCTTGAGGCAGGTGATCAGATCCTTGAGCGTATGGGCGCGCACCGCGTCGAGAATCTTCTTGTTGCGCTGCTCCGGCACGACGCGATCCGCCGGGTAGCCGTTGCCGCTGCCAAAGCCGAAGAGCTTTTCAAACGTATATTCGAGGTTCAATTCAGCGCCCCAGCCGAAGCCCTTTGCAAACGGCATGGATACCGCGTTGCCGTCGTTGATCTGGGCGAACATGAAGCCGTCGGAGGGATCGACCACGTGGCCGCAGAGCACGCCCGGGAAGCTGTTGAGCGCCAGCATCGCGCCCTCGCCCGTGCCGCAGCCGGTGACGACGTAATCCGCCGCGCCGGAGTTGAGCAAAATCGCGGCGAGAATACCGTTCTGCACATAGGTCAGCTGGCTTTCGCCTTCCTTGCCGTACATGCCGTAGTTATCGACCTGATGACCCATCGGGGTGACAACCTTCTTGAGCGCGGCCTCGATCGCCGCGTTTTTCGCCGCCTGACTGTTTTCGTTGATCAGCGCAATCCGCATAAATAAAACCTCCTGACAAATGAATATGCTTTCGGGAAGGATTCTTCCGCGATGCATACACAATACCGCCGAGCGGGCGGCTTTGTCAAGAGGAAAAGGGATTTAGTTCAGCACGGAGGCAGGCACGCGGCGCAGCACGCCGATGAGCAGCGGGCCCACGACCAGACACGCGACGGCCTCGCCCGCGGCGACGGAGAGCATACACAGCGGCAGCGCAATCGCCGGGGAATAGCAGAAATGCACGACAGCGCCGACGATCACGCCGTTAAACAGCACCGGCATCAGCGCGGCCAGCCAGAATTTTTCGCGCAGGCGGCGCGTGCAGAGCGCGGCCAGCAGCGTGGCCAGCGAACCGAACACGATATCGAAAATCGTGCAGCCGCCGAGGATGTTGGCCAGCAGGCAGCCCACCAGCAGCGCGGGCACGGCCTCCGGCATCAGGATCGGCAGCAGGGTAAACGCCTCGGAGAAGCGAATCTGCACCTCGCCGTAGCTCAGCGGGGCCAGCAGAACGGTCAGCGCGGTATACAGCGCGGCGATGATGGCGCCGCGAGCCAGCGCGCGGGTGTCTTGGGGTTTCAAAGCGCTCATGGATAACGATCTCCTTGTTCATTTTGCTAACCGGCAAAACGACAGGGCAAGCAGCGGGGCGGCCTAAGGCCGCATGTACTTCCGCCGCATGTATGCATCAGGCGGCAGATCAGTGCACGTGGCCAAACTTTGCAATAAAAAAACGGCCTGAGCCGCTTGGAAGGCGCAGCGCGCCTTCGGCCCATAGTTTTGTTTAAGGACTGGATGGTTTCGAACAGTCCGCAAGGGTTGCTCAACGATTATAGCAAAAGGCGCAAAAAAAAGCAACCCTCTTTCTTTCGAAAGAAGGCCGCTTTGATTCCTTGGTCGATCCCTTCAGCCGCGCTGCCGCGCGCCCTCAAGGCGGATCAGTCCTCCAGCTTGGTGAAGGTATACGTCTTGCCGTAGGTCTCGACATACACGGTGCGCATCACCTGCTCGGTGCGCGGCTTATCGTTGCTGTCGGTCGGCACGGAGGCGATGACGTCCACGGTATCCAGACCGCCGAGCACCATGCCGAACGCGGCGTAGTTGCCATCCAGATAGTCGCTGTCCGCATGCATGATGAAGAACTGGCTTCCGGCGGAATCGTTCGCGCTGGAACGCGCCATGCTCAGCACGCCGCGCACATGGCTCAGGTCATTCTCCACGCCGTTGCTGCTGAACTCGCCGCGGATGGCGTAGCCCGGGCCGCCGGTGCCGTCGCCGTTCGGATCGCCGCCCTGAATCATAAAGCCGGAGATCACGCGGTGGAAGGTCAGGCCGTCATAGAAGCTGCCGTTGGCGAGGGAGACGAAATTGCCCACGCTCTCCGGCGCTTTCTCCGGGTACAATTCGCCGTAGATCAGCGAGCCGTCGTTCATCGCGATGGTGAAGGTCGGGTTCTTGTCGATCTGCTCGACGCGGGTAACCAGCGCGGTGTTATCCACAGCCAGCGCCGCATCCTCCGCCATCTCGTCGAGCATGTCCGCGCCGACATAGCCCTTGATCTCCGTGCCCGGCACGGCGACGAAGGAATAGGTCTTGCCGTCCGCGTCGATGCTGCCCAGAATGTCCACGGACGCGCCGGCCTTCATATCGGCCACAGCGTCGCCGCCCGGCATATCCAGCAGCTTGGTATCCACGTTCACGGAGGCGTAAGCGACGGTCGCCTCGACCGCCTCGCCGACGTAGACGTGATACATTTGGCTCAGATCGCCGACCTGAATATCCGCTTCATCCAGAATGGTGTCGATAAAGGCGGAATATGCGTCGTTCTTCTTGTTGGTCAGGGTTTCCTCGGTCTCGGTCTCCTTGCGGGTCTCAAAGTCCGCCTCGCCGGATTCCAGATCCTTCGCATAGCGCAGGATGAAGTAGCCGTAATCGGTCACAATCACGTCCGAAACGTCGCCCACGTGCTCAAGCGCCATCGCGCCCGCCATGAACGCTTCGCCGTAGGTCGTGCTGTTTTCGGCCACCGGGTAGCCGCGCAGCATCTGCTCTTCGGTGGAGCCATCCTCCGTATAGGCCTTCATGGTCTCCTCGAAGTCCGCGCCGCCCGCAATCGCCGCGGCAATCGCCTTCGCCTTGGCATAGCCGGTCAGGGACGCGATATCCGCCGCCTCGCCCGCCGTCGCCTCGGACACGGTCGCCTCGTCAGCGGTCGCCTCGTCAGCGGTCGCCTCGTCGGCAGTCGCTTCGTCCTCGGTCGCCTCGCCCTCCACGCTGGCCACAAAGATGCACTCCATCAGGCGCACGTTTTCCGGCGTGTAGAGGATTTCGCTTTCATTCACATAGTCGTTGACGAAGGCATCCACGCTGGCGTAGCTTTCCTTCTGCTTGGCCACCTTCTCGTCAAACGCCGCCTTGACCTCGTCCTCGGTCACGGTCACATCCGCCGTCGCCCGCTCATACAGGAAGTTGAGCACGTCGTTCAGCTCGGCGCTGTCCATCAGGGTCTCCTCGGTATAACCGGCCTGCGCCATCTGCTCCTCCACGGCGGCATTCAGCTCGTCGCCGGTGAAGCCGGAAGCGGAGAGGTAGCTTTCCAGATATTCGCGCGTGTTGTCCAGCGCGGTCTTCACCTGCGCGGCCAGCTCGGTCTTCTTTTCCTCGGTCAGCTCATAGCCGTTCTGCGCGGCGTAGTGGCGGACGATGGAGGTGCTCAGCTTGGTCTGCACCGTCTCCTGCGCGACAGAAGCCTGCAATTCCGTGTCGTACTCGTCCACGCTGTAGCCGTACTGCGCGTAGTAAGCGACATACTGGCTGAGCATCTGGTCGTATTCATCCTGAATTTCGGATTTCAGCACCGTCACCGCGCCGTTGTAGGCGGAGGCCAGCACGTCGTCCGAAAGTGTCAGCGCCGCTTCCTCGGCCACGGGTTCTTCGGTCGCGGCGGGCGCTTCCGTCGGCTCAGCGGTCGGCGCTTCGGTCGGCACAGCCGTCGGCTCAGCGGTCGGCGCTTCGGTCGGCACAGCCGTCGGCGCTTCGGTCGGCACAGCCGTCGGCGCTTCCGTCGGCTCAGCGGTCGGCGCTTCGGTCGGCACAGCCGTCGGCGCTTCCGTCGGCACAGCCGTCGGCGCTTCGGTCGGTTCGGCCGTCGGCGCTTCCGTCGGTTCGGCGGTCGGCGCTTCGGTCACAACCGGCGTCGCCGTCGCTTCCGGCTCTTTCACCTTCGAGCCGCACGCGGTCAGAGAAACCAGCGCAACGGCCAGCATCAGAGCCAACAAACTCTTCTTCATCAGGTTTTCCCTCCATTTTGTCATGCAAATCCTTCCGCATCCATTTCGCGGCGGGCGCGAAACCGCGGGATCTACATTTTTTCTCGGCGATGCATCCGGCGTTACGCCGGTTTGTTACGGCATCAAAACCATGTCCTTCATTATACGCGACGCGCGGCCAAAAGGCAATCATTTCGTCAAATTGTCTTTTCGGCTTCATGGGCGATTCACAATTTTGTCACAATCAGGCGGGTTGACCCTGCCTCCGCCGAAGTCTGCAAATCATCAAGCGCATGCCCGCGCTGGCGTTTTTGCGCGAAAAAAGGCCGCCCTCCCCGCGCGGGGAAGCGCGACCCATTGATTTTAACGTCTCAAATTCCGTTTCAATGCCGACGCGCCGCGTCAGAACGTGTTTTCCGGGTCAAAGCCCGCGTTTGTCGCCGGCACTTCGCGCCGTTTCTGCCGCGCGAAGGACTCGATGAACATCGCCATCTGCCGCACGGCCGGGGCCATCATCTGCGGATTGAGCACCGCAATGCCAAACTCGCGGTATTCCATCGGTTCAATCGCGTAGATCTCCACGTCGCCGTGCACACGTTCGAGCGTCAGGCTCGGCATGATGCAGATGCCGAACCCGCTTTCCACCATCGCGATGGTGGAAAGATCGTCCACCACGCGGCAGGTTGCCCGCACCGTGATGCGATATTTCGCCAAAAACGCCTGCACGTCCGCGTCGGTCGCGTCTCCCTGCACAACGAACGTCTCCGCGCGCATCTCCTCAGGGACGATCACGCCCGGCGTTCTCGTCTTAAATCCGCGCGGCGCCACGCACATCAGCCGGTCGCGATACAGCGGCCGCACCGCCAGATCGCGCGTGGATTCCGTGGAGAGGAAGCCCAGATCCACCACGCCGGTCTTGATCCACTCGATCACGTCGTCGTAGGTGCCCTGATCAATTTCAATTTCCACGCCGGGGTATTTCGCGCGGTATTCCGCCACGAGCTGCGGCAGCCACGCCACGCACACGCTGTTGAACGCGCCGACGCGCACCTTGCCGCGCTGAACGCCCTTTAATTCGCCGACCGTCTGCGTCAGCGCCTCGTCGGCGGAAAGCACCTGCCGAATCACGGGATAGAGCGCCTCGCCGCTGCGGGTGAGCGAAACGCCGCCCTTGCCGCGGACAAAGAGCGAAAAGCCGCAGGATTCCTCCATGGAGCTGACGGCGTGGCTGATGGCGCTGGGCGTCAGGTGCAGAATCTGCGCGGCACGCGCAAAACTGCCCTGCTGGGTGACCGTGTGAAAGATGCGATATTCAAGCAGCGTCATCGCTGTCCCTCCTGCCAAAGATGGAATAAATGCGATTTATCATCGCCTGTTTCCACTGTAACACTTGAAGGGGGGCGCGTCAAGGGAAAGTTTCATTCCACCGTGACGCTCTTGGCGAGGTTACGCGGCTTATCCACATCGAGTCCCTTGGCGCAGCTGATGTAATAGGCCAGAAGCTGGAGCGGCACGACGGCCAGCGAGGTGGTCAGCAACGGATCGGTTCGCGGCACATAGACCGTGAAATTCACGGTATCCTCGATGGCGTATTGGCCGTAGGTCGTCAGGCCGAACAGGCTTGCGCCGCGGCTGCGCACCTCCACCATGTTGGAAACCTCTTTTTCAAACAGCTCCGGCTGGGTCGCAACGGCGACGACGAGCACCCCGTCCTCGATCAGGCTGATCGTGCCATGCTTCAATTCACCGGCGGCGTAGGCCTCCGAATGGATGTAGCTGATCTCCTTCAGCTTGAGGCTGCCCTCCATGCTGATGGCGTAATCCAGCCCGCGGCCGATGAAGAACACATCCTTGCAGGCAGCCATCTTGTTGGCATACCACTGCACGCGCTCCTTGTCGGAGAGCACCCGTTCAATCTGATCCGGCAGGGCGAGCATCGCGTCAATCAGCGCCTCGCGGCGCGCCGGGGTGATCTGCCCGCGCACTTCGGCCATATGGACGGCGATCAGATACAGCGCCGCGAGCTGGGTGGAATACGCCTTGGTCGTCGCGACGGCGATTTCCGGCCCCGCCCAGGTGTAGATCACGCTGTCCGCCTCACGCGCGATGGAGGAACCGACGACGTTGACCACCGCCAGCGTCCGCACGCCGCGCTCCTTGCACAGGCGCAGCGCGGCCAGGCTGTCGGCCGTTTCGCCGCTCTGGCTGATGATAATCACCAGCCCGCTTTCCTCCAAAATCGGGTCGCGGTAGCGGAATTCGCTCGCCAGATCGACCTCGCAGGGGACGCGCGCCGCCTTTTCAAGGACATAGCGCGCCGCCATGCCGACGTGATACGCCGAACCGCAGCCGATGAGATACACGCGGGAGACGGCGGCGAAATCCTCGTCCGTCAGCCCGGTTTCGCTCAGGTCGATATACCGTTCGCCGCTCTCGTTTTCCTTGATGCGCGGGGAGAGCGTGTCGCGCACGGCGCGCGGCTGCTCGTGGATCTCCTTCATCATAAAATGCTCGTAGCCGTCCTTTTCGGCGGCGGCGGCGTCCCACTTGATCTCCACAAACGGCTTTTCGATTTCCTCGCAGTCGATGTTATAGACGTGCAGCTCGTCGCGGGTGAGGCAGGCGATTTCCTGATTGTCGATGTAGACGACGTTGCGCGTGTAATTCAGCACGGCAGGCACGTCGGAGGCGATCATGTGCCCCTGATACTCGCCGTCGCAGCGCCCAAGGATCAGCGGGCTGTCCTTGCGGGCGGCGTAAATCACGCCGGGCTGGTCGCCGAAGAGAATCCCCAGCGCGTAGCTGCCGCGCACGCGGATCATCGTGTTGCGAATCGCGTCGAGCGCGCGGGCGCGGGGATCGCTCTCCCGCTTGGCCGCCTCGGCATAATAGCTGTCCAGCAGCGCGGCGGCGACCTCGGTATCCGTCTGCGAGGCGAACGTGTAGCCCTTTTTGAGCAGGGATTCCTTGATCTCCTGATAGTTTTCGATGATGCCGTTGTGCACGATCACCACGCGCTTTTCGCGGGTATACTGCGGATGCGCGTTGACGGTGCTCGGCTCACCGTGGGTCGCCCAGCGGGTGTGGCCGATGCCGCAGAGGCCGTGCACGGCGTTGCCGGAATCGGTCATCTCCATCAGGTTTTTGAGGCGGCCTTTGGCCTTGACAACCTCAATATGTTCGTTGGCCTCGTCGCGCACGGCCAGACCGGCCGAGTCATAGCCGCGGTATTCGAGCTTTGACAGCCCGGAAAGCAAAATCGGGGCGGCCTGCTTGACGCCGACATAGCCGACAATTCCGCACATGGTTTTTCCTCCTTACACAGGGCGTTTCCCCCGTCGCCCTTCGAAAACCTCGGGCGAAAAACAGATTTGGGTGGGAAGTCCAGAAACCTCAGGTTTCTGGCGGGGTTTGGGGCAGCGCCCCAACGTTCCCTTACACGTTAAAAAGCAAATCCCCATAGGTCGGCATCGGCCAGAGCCTGCCGTCCACGATCATTTCCAGATGATCGACCGGGGCGCGGAGCACCTCCATCGCCGGGCAGATCACGTCATGCGCATAGCGCGCCTGCTCCGCTCCGGTGAGCGCGGCGGCCTTCTCCTGCTTGACGCGCAGATCGGCGAGCGCGTCGCCGGCCTGACGCAGAAGCACGTTGACGCGGGTGAGCAGCTCCTTCTGCACGGAGGCGTCCACGCCGAGCGATTCCACCTCGCGCGCGGCGCGCGCCAGCTCGCCGGTGTAGCGCACGACGGCGGGCACGATATCCTTCCCCGCCATGTCGATCATCGTCAGCGCCTCGATGTTGATCGTCTTGGCGTACAGCTCGTAGGATACGTCCGCGCGGGCACGCAGCTCCTTCTCGGTGAACACGCCCTGATGCGCGAACAGCGCGACGGAAGCGGGCTTCACCAGCTCCGGCACAGCGTCCACCATGCTCCGCAGGTTCGGCAGGCCGCGGCGCGTCGCCTCCGCCACCCATTCGTCGGTATATCCGTTGCCGTTGAAGATGATGCGCTGGTGCGCGGTCATTTCGCGGCGGATGAGCGCGTGCAGCGCGGCTTCAAAATCCTCCGCCTTTTCCAGCTCGTCGGCAAACGCGCCGAAGGCCTCGGCCGCGATGGTGTTGAGCACGGTGTTCGCATCGGCGATGCAGCCGGAGGACGGCACCATGCGGAATTCAAACTTGTTGCCCGTAAAGGCGAAGGGCGAGGTGCGGTTGCGGTCGGTCGCGTCGCGGCGGATGAACGGCAGGGTCGAAACGCCCACGCGCATGATGGATGCGGAAGGCACGGTTTCCTCGCTGCCGCGGATGATGTGATCCACCACGGCGGTGAGCTGGTCGCCCAGGAACATGGATATGATCGCAGGCGGCGCTTCGTTCGCGCCAAGGCGATGGTCGTTGCCGGGGTTGGCGGCGCTCATGCGCAGAAGACCGGCGTGCTCATCCACCGCCTTCATCATCGCGGCGAGCACGAGCAGGAACATCCAGTTTTTCTGCGGATCGCGCCCCGGTTCGAGCAGGTTGTGGCCGGTGTCCGTCGTCAGCGACCAGTTGTTGTGCTTGCCGCTTCCGTTGACCCCCGCGAAGGGTTTTTCATGCAGCAGGCATACCAGCCCGTGGCGCAGGGCAACCTTTTTCATGACGTTCATAACGAGCATGTTTTCATCCGTCGCCACGTTAGTGGTGTTGTAGATGGGCGCAAGCTCATGCTGCGCGGGCGCGGCCTCGTTGTGCTCCGTCTTGGCCGGGATGCCGAGCTTCCACAGCTCGATATCCAGATCCTTCATGTAGTTGCTCACACGTTCCTTGATCGCGCCGAAGTAGTGATCCTCCATCTCCTGCCCTTTGGGCGGCATCGCGCCGAAAAGCGTCCGCCCGGTGAAGATGAGATCCTTGCGCTTCAGATAGGTTTCGCGATCGACGATGAAATATTCCTGCTCCGGGCCGACGGATGTGGTCACGCGCTGGGTCAGGTTATCGCCGAAGAGGCGGCAGATGCGTACGGCCTGACGGCTGACGGCCTCCATCGAGCGCAGCAGCGGCGTTTTCTGGTCGAGCGCCTCGCCGTTGTAACCGCAGAACGCCGTGGGGATGCACAGCGTTTTGGTGTCGCCGTTGTCGTAGAGAAACGCGGGGCTGGTGATATCCCAGACGGTGTAGCCGCGCGCCTCGAACGTGGCGCGGATGCCGCCGGAGGGGAAGGAAGAAGCGTCCGGCTCGCCGCGAATCAATTCCTTGCCGCGCAGCTCCATGATGACGCTGCCGTCCTTCTGCGGGCTGATGAAGGAATCGTGCTTTTCAGCGGTGGTGCCGGTCAGCGGCTGGAACCAGTGGGTGTAATGCGTAGCGCCCTGCTCAATCGCCCACGCCTTCATGGCGCTGGCGGTCGCGTCCGCCACGGCGGGATCGAGCTCTTCGCCGGTCGCCATGCTGGCGGCAAGCCGTTTGTAAATCTCTCTGGGCAGGCGCGCGCGCATCTCCTTATCGGAAAAAACGCTGCTGCCGTAAAGCGACGGAATATCCAGATATTCGCTCATGCGTGCTCTCCTTGGGCCGTATTTCTCCCGCGCTCCCATCGGCGCCGGGAGGGATGCATACCATATTACAATACACCATTCGACCCGAAATTGCAATTAAGAAAAGCAATTCGGCCAAATCGTTTCGTTTTTTCGGTGTTTATGCCTTTTTTCTTTGGTTTTTGCGGCAGCTTTTGCCGCTGGTACTTTCTGTGCCGTCGTTTTTTATGCCGCAGGCCGTTTAGGCCGCCGCGTTTCCAGCATAAAATGAAAATGCCGCGCCCGTCTCGTTTTTTCAAAACGGATGACGCGCGCGGCGGCGGGCAAAATCATCTTGCGGCAGCGCGGACACATCGCCCCGCCCCGGCATAATCTGCCATCAGGCGGGTTCGCCGCCGCAAAGCCGAAAAAACGGAGGGATTCTCATGGCGCATTATGCGGTTCGCGAAAGCCCGCCGCTGCGGGGAGAAATATCCATCAGCACATCCAAAAACGCGGTGCTGCCCATCATGTGCGGCGCGTTGCTGACCGGCGAGGACGTGCGCATCGAGCGCGTGCCCGAGCTGACGGATGTGAAGACGCTCTGCGCGCTGCTCGCGTCCTGCGGATGCAGCGTGAAAAAAGAAGGCGACGCGCTGGTTCTAAACGCGGGCGCGCTGCAAAATCCGCAGGATGAGGAGGATGTACGCAAGATGCGCGCCTCGGTGCTGGTGCTCGGGCCGCTGCTTTCCCGCCTCGGGGAGGCGCGGATTCCCCTGCCCGGCGGATGCGCCATCGGCCAGCGGCCGATCGATCAGCACCTCAAGGGCATGAGCGCGCTCGGCGCGAAGGTCAAATTTGACCACGGCGGCGTGACGCTCTCCGGCCGCCTGCGCGGCGCGGTGATCTATCTGGATATGCCTTCCGTCGGCGCGACGGAAAACCTGCTGATGGCGGCAACGCTCGCCAGCGGCACGACACGCATCGAAAACGCGGCCAAAGAGCCGGAGATCGTCGATCTGGCGGCGTTTCTGAACGCGATGGGCGCGCGAATCTGCGGCGCGGGCACATCCACCATCGTCATCGAGGGCGTTCGGGCGCTGCACGCCGTCAGTTGGCAGCCCATCAGCGACCGCATCGAGGCGGGCACGATGGCCTGCGCCTGCGCGATCACCGGGGGCGAGCTGCTGCTTTCCGGCGCGCGGGCGGAGCACCTGCGCTCGCTGCTCTTCAAGCTCAGCGAAGCGGGCATACATATCAAGGATACGCCGGGCGGGCTGATAGTCTTCGGCCGCGCCAAGCAACCCTTTGAAATCCGCACGATGGTCTACCCCGGCTTCCCGACCGATTTGCAGGCCCCGATGATGGCCGTCGCCTGCAAAACGCCCGGCACAAGCGTATTTCTCGAAACGATTTTCGAAAACCGCTTCATGCACGCCGCCGAGCTTTCGCGCCTCGGCGCGCACATCCGGGTGGAAAACCGCGTTGCCGTCGTGGAGGGTACGCCGTATCTGACCGGCGCGCCGGTTCGCGCCACCGACCTGCGCGCGGGCGCGGCGCTGATTTTGGCCGGGCTCTGCGCCGAGGGCGAAACGCTGGTGGACGACTCCGGCGGGCACATCGAGCGCGGATATTGCGGCATTGAGGAAAAGCTGCGCGCTGTCGGCGGCCGCATCGAGCGCGTGGCTCTTTAGGGTCTTTTACCTCATTCTAAAGAAGTAACGAGACTGTCAAGCCAACAAAACCGATATTTCAAGAAAAGCTAAGTATTTGTGCCCGAAGGTTTCCAAAGGGCGATGCGCCAAACAGGCGCCGTAAACGCTCGGAAAGCCCTTTGGTGGGGCGATGGGGCAAAGCCCCATATCCAAAAAGTGCTTGGATTTTGATTTTCGAAATATTTGAGTTGAGCTTGACAGCCTCTTTTTCCTGTCGTTCTTCCCGCTCGCGGCGGCCTTGCAAAGCCATGGGGCTTGGTGTATAATTCTATACGGGATAAATTCGTTCTTCATTTATTTTTCTAAACAATCATTGGAGTAAAAAGCAAATTCTGCGCAATGCGCGGGCGCGCATCGCGCGCCCGTTATCGGAATTTTTGCAAAATTTCGGATTTTCTCATTTACTTTAAGAAAGGAATCCGCCATGACACGAAAGCAATGGGCTGCTCTGACTTTATCGCTGCTTGCGCTGGGCGTCGGCGGAACGATTGCCGCCGTCTCGATCATCGACCCCTTTGAAGTGTATCACAAAGCGACGGCGTTCATCCCCCCGATTACAAACGGCACGCAGCTCTATTCCAACGCGGGCATCGCCAAAAACTACGCATACGACAGCGTGGTGATCGGCTCCTCGATGACGGAAAACTTTCGTCCTTCCCAACTGAATCGCCTTTTCGGCGGGCAGTTCGTCAAGCTGTGCGTCAACGGCGGCTCCTCCTTCGATCACAAACAGATGATGGAGCTGGCCTTTTCCACGCACGACGTTCGCCGCGTGCTGTACGGCATTGATCTGGACGCGCTGACCTACTTCTATAAAACGCCCAACCACGAAACGCCGAATTACCTCTACGACGACGACCTGCTTAACGACGTCGCCTATTGGTTCAACGCCGGCGTGCTGGCCAAATACATCCCCCAATGCCTGATGACGCTCGGCCAAAGCGATCCGGATCAGGTAGACACCATGTATATGTGGAGCGACCTGTTCACATATGGCAAGGACGCCGTGCTTCCGGGGTATACGTTCAGCACCCGCCGCGTCGAGCAGCGCGACGCCGGGGAAAAGCCGACGCTTTCCTATCAATTCCAGATGAACGTGCAGCACAACTTCCTGCCTTACATCGAGCAGCACCCCGATACGCAGTTCATATTCTTTTTCCCGCCGTATTCGCTTCTCTCGTGGTATCAAACCTACGAAAACGGCACACTGGAGCTCGATCTGCACCAGAAGCAGGCGCTGATCGAGGTGCTGCTCGCCTATGACAACGTGCAGGTTTACGATTTTCAGGCGCGGGCGGATTGGATCTGCGATCTTGACAACTACATTGATACGCGGCATTACAGCGGCGCGATCAACGACGCGATGGCCGAGGCCATGGCCGCCGGAGAAAATCGCGTCACCAGCGCCGCCCAGATTGAGGCCGACAATGATGTGATCCGCAGCCTCGTCGATCAGATCGTCTCCGCCGGAGAATGGCCGTTTTGATTTTTGAAAAGGAGCACCGACCGCCATGCTGTTCAATTCCTACGTCTTCATGCTGGCCTTTCTGCCGCTGACGCTGCTTGGTTATTTTCTGCTGGGCAGACTGCCGGAAAAAATCCAGCTCAACAAGGTTTTCCTCGTGCTGGCCTCGTTTCTGTTTTACGGCTACAACAACCCGAGCTATGTGCCGATCATCGCGGGCAGCATCCTGATCAATTACGCGCTCAGCCAGTTGATGCTCACCCAGCGGAAAAAAGCCCTCCGTCTGCCGCTGATGCTGCTGGGGCTTTTCCTCAACCTCGGTGTGCTGTTTTACTTCAAATACCACGATTTCTTCTTTGAAAACCTGAACGGCGCATTCGGCCTGCATCTGACGCTCAACCATCTGGCGCTGCCGCTGGGCATTTCGTTTTTCACCTTCCAGCAGCTTTCTTACGTCATCGACAGCTACAAGCGCACCGTGCCGCGCTATAACATTCTGGATTACTCGCTCTTCGTCACGTTCTTCCCCCAGCTCATCGCGGGGCCGATCGTGCTGCACAGCGAAATCGTGCCGCAGTTTGCGGATGTGAAAAACCGCCATTTCAACTTCGATCATTTCGCTCCCGGCCTGTATGCCTTCGCGCGCGGTCTGGTGAAAAAGGTGGTGATCGCCGATACGTTCGCCGTCGCGGTCGAGGCGGGCTTTGCCGACGCGCTGACACTCAACACGGCGGAAGCGTGGTTCGTCGCCATCGGCTACACCCTCCAGCTCTATTTCGATTTTTCCGGCTACTGCGATATGGCGACCGGCGTGGGGCTGATGTTTAACATCGAAATTCCGATCAACTTCAATTCGCCGTACAAGAGCCTCAACATCCGCGAATTTTGGCAGCGGTGGCATGTCACGCTCTCCCGCTTCCTGACCACCTACGTCTATTTCCCGCTCGGCGGCAGCCGGAAGGGTCTGGCGCGCACCTGCGTCAACCTGATGATCGTCTTTCTGCTCAGCGGCCTTTGGCATGGCGCGGGCTGGCTCTTCCTGCTCTGGGGGCTGATGCACGGGGCGGCGAGCGTGCTCTACCGCATCTTCCGCAAGCCGTATGACGGCCTGCACCCGGCGCTGCAATGGATGATCAATTTCGGCTTCATCGTCGTGGCCTGGGTGTTCTTCCGCGCGACGAGCCTCGCCGACGCGCTGGCCATCGTCAAGGCCATGCTGACGATGAACTTTGGGCCGCTGCGCGATTCCATCACCTCCGCGTTCGCCCTGCCCGGCGGCTTCCATCCGGACGGCAACGCGGTGTATATGATGATCTGGTATGCCGCTTCGCTGTTCGCCTGCCTCGGCCTGCGCAACACCTACGAAAAGACGATGGATTTCCGCCCGACGGTCTGCAACGCGCTCTCCACCGTGCTGATGATTCTCTACTGCACCCTGTCGCTTTCCAGCGTGAGCGTATTCCTGTACTTTAATTTCTAAACGCTTTCCCGGCGCGCGTTCCGCGCCCCTGCCGCCTTTTTCCCCCGTTTTCGGTAAAGTATTGATGAAACGAAAAACTTGGGCGCTTGCGAGCCTTGCGCTTCTGCTCGCCGCAATCGCCGCCATCTGCCTGACGGTGATCGTCATTGATCCGTTTCAGGTGTATCGTCCGGCGACGCGCTATCTGCCGCCGATTGACCGAACCACACAGGTCTATGCCAACGCGGGCGTTGCGCGCAGCTACGCATACGACAGCGCCGTTGTCGGCACATCCGTGACCGAGAATTTCCGGCCGTCGCAGATGGATTCGCTGCTCAGCGGCCGCTTTATCAAGCTGTGCACCTCCGCCGGAACGGCCTATAACCACGCGCTGCTGATGGATTTGGCTTTCCGCACGCACGACATGCGCCGCATCGTCTACGGGCTGGACGTCTATTCCTTCATCGCCCGGCTCGATCAGACCGGCAGCGACGTGCCGCTGTACCTCTATGACGACAGCCTCCTCAACGACGTATCCTATTGGCTCAACCGCAGCGTGCTGGCCACGTTCCTGCCGCGCTGCCTGAGCGCATGGGGGCAGAAGCAGGACGATTCCATCCGCGACAGCATGTATTGCTGGGCGGGGCAGGATGAATACGGCCCCGTCGCGCTGTATACCGCCCGCTTCACCGTGCCGGAAAATCCGCTGCCCGCGGACGCTTACATCCGGCAGGCGCAGGCCAATCTGGACGCGCATCTGCTCCCCTACGTCGCCGCGCACCCGGAAACGCAGTTCGATATCTTTTTCCCGCCGTATTCCGCCGCCGAGTGGGCGACGATGGAAAGCAAGGGCACGCTCGAGAGCATGCTTGCCCTGCGTTCGCTCTGTTACGACGCGCTGAGCGGCTTTGCGAACGTGACGATTTACGATTTCACCACGCGCGCGGATTGGGTGCTCGACCTGAACAACTACAAGGACGCGCTGCACTACGGCCAGTGGATCAACGACGCGATCACCGAATGTATCGCGCGCGGCGAAAACGTCGTTGCCGACCGCGAAACGCTGGACGCAGCGACGGCGCAGCTTCGCGCGTGGGCCAACGCGCAGATTGAGGCGGGCGGCTGGATATTCTGACCGCCGGAAAGGAGACTCACATGCGCCCATCCCCCTCCAAGCAGGCTGAGCCTGCCTTCACCTCCGCCGAAGTTCGCGAAATGTCAGGCTCTCGCTCACGTGGGCGATCCCGCGCAATTTCCGATATGCCAAAGCAGGCTGAGCCTGCCTTCACCTCCGCCGAAGCTTGCAAAACGTCAGGCTCCCGCTCACGCGGGCGATCCCGCGCAATTTCCGATATGCCAAAGCAGGCTGAGCCCGCCTTCACCTCCGCCGAAGCTTGCAAAACGTCAGGCTCTCGCTCACGCGGGCGATCCCGCGCAATTTCCAATGTACCAAACAAGCGGCAACCTTACGGCAGGCTGCTTGCGGCCAGCGGCATTTTGCTGGCCGTCGTGCTGGTCAGCGCCCTGATGACCACCTTTTTACAAGCGCCCAACCTCGACGCGCTGGCCGACGCCACCGCCGTGCCGAGCGTCGAGCCCACGCCCAGCCCCGAGCCGACCATCACGCCCACGCCGGCGGTTTACGCCCCGTTCGGCGCGCAATACGGCTACGGCGGCGCGAACCTGATTCCCGATACCCCGACCCCGAATCCGCTCACGCCCGTGCCGACCGCCGCGCCCACCGACACCCCCGCGCCGACCGCCGTTCCGACCCGGACGCTGAAAAAGAATTCCACCGGCGAGGACGTTAAAAAGCTCCAGCAAGCGCTGATTGATCTGGGCTATCTCGCCGACGCGGCCGACGGCACCTTCGGCGCAAACACGCAGGAGGCCGTCACCCGGTTTCAGGCCGTCAACGGTCTGAGCGCCGACGGGCTGGCGGGCGCAAAGACGCAGGAGCTGCTCTACAGCGGCAGCGCGCTTTCCGCCGATCAAGCGCCGAAGCCCGATTTCCTGATTCTGGTCAATCGTCAGCACAAGCTCGGCAAGAACGACGCGCCGACCGATCTGGTGACGATTGAAAACGTGCTCTCCGCCGACATCGTGAAGATCAAGTATTCCGGCACAAAGGCCGACCGAACCGCCACCGAAGCGCTGGGGCAGATGCTCTCCGCCGCCATCGCCGACGGCGTTTCCAATTTCCAGATTTCCTCTGCCTATCGCACGTACAGCGAACAGCAGAAGCTGGTGGACAACTCCGTCGCCAAATATCGAAAGAATAACCCGGATTGGTCGCGCGACCGCTGCCTGTCCGCCACCTATAACACCGTCGCCCCCGCCGGAACGAGCGAACATCAGACCGGCCTCGCCTTTGACATCACCGTGCCCGGCGTGAGCTTCACCGGCACGCAGCAGCAGAAGTGGCTCCACGCGCACTGCGCGGAATACGGCTTCATCGTCCGCTTCACCGCCGAAAAGCAGAAGCTGACGGGCTTTGTCGCCGAGAGCTGGCATTTCCGCTATGTCGGCCAAGAGGCCGCCGCCGTCATCACGCAAAACGGCTGGTGTTTGGAGGAATACGTCGAAAAGATGGGGTTGTAACCCGTTTTCTGCCGCAGATTTACCCCGCCGCTCTGAATAGGGGAGGCGGGGGTTTTTATACGCCGACCCATCAAAAACCCTCTTTCCGAAGCGGAAAGAGAGTTTTGCTGTTATCATTGAACGATTATCTTCCTCTGTGGCTTTTAGACCACTTCGTGAACTTTGCTCCGCAATTCTGGCATACATCATTACCAGCTTCTTGGATTTTTCCACAAACAGGGCAAACAATCGTATCTGGCAAGGATTCATCTCCGTCCATCTCATCTGCACAAATTAAAGGTTCAGTATATTCCTTTTTTTCCTCTTCAACCGGCAATGTATTTGGTTGCTTATAAACTTTTTCTTTACGTTGAAGATTGTTTTCGAAAGATTCCAGTCTTTTCTGCATCGCTTCATGGTTTTTCCGAATCTCTTCCACGCTATCAATCAGTTGACCAAAACCATACGTAAAAAATCCACCAAGCCACGATCCCAAAGACCCCAATCCAATTATAAGCACTCCTAAAAGTATCGTTGAATCTGTTCCGTAATAATCGCCTTGTCCCCATACAACAAATGCAGCTAGTACAGATGCTATAATTTCTAGTGCGCATACTACCTCTGCCAGCGTTTTAATTTTTCCACCGATGTTGTCAAACATATTTCTTTCCCCTTTCTTCCTTCTGTCAATATCATTTGACGTTGTTCGAATTATAACATAAATTAGGCGTCTATTCAACGAGAATAGACAAAAATTATTCGACCAATTCTTTTCGGAAGTCCGCTATCATTGAGTCAAGAGGTGATAGCGATGAATGAAGATTTTGTCCGCGAGCGAATAACCGCGCTTCGGCTGAAAAAGGGCGTTTCAGAATACCAGATGAGTTACGATTTGGGGCATAGTCGCGGCTATGTCTACAACATCTCGTCAGGCAAAGCGCTTCCGCCGCTCAAGGAGTTTTTCGCTATCTGTGATTATTTCAGCTTAACCCCCGCGCAGTTTTTCGATGAAGGAACGCAAAATCCTGAATTGATTCAAAAGGCGGTCAGCGGCATGAAACAGCTAAGTGAAGCCGATTTGCTGATGCTCTTAGGTCTAATCAACCGCCTGCTCGATACAAAAAACAAAAGCGAAGGAACGTGAAGGATTCTTTCGCTTTATTAATTTGAAACTCAGTCCATATGCTTTCGTTTATAAATTCTGCACCATCCTGTAGCCACGAAATATGTACCCCTTCTTCGATGTACCACTTTGGGCTGTTTTCACCCCTTTTTTCACGCAGTTTGAAACTCAGCGTACAACTTTTGTACCACTCTACGCGAAAAGAGGGCTGCACCTCTTTCAAGCTGCAACCCTCATTTTTCAAACAATATCTGAATTTCTTACTTGCCGAAATACCGCTTGAGCAGCCCTTCGAAGGCCTTGCCGTGACGGGCTTCGTCGCGCGCCATTTCGTGCACGGTGTCGTGGATCGCGTCGAGGTTATGCTGCTTGGCCAGCTTCGCCAGCTCAAACTTGCCCTCGGTCGCGCCGTTCTCGGCCTCAACGCGCATTTCAAGATTCTTCTTGGTGGAGTCGGTCACGACCTCGCCCAGCAGCTCGGCGAACTTCGCCGCATGCTCGGCCTCTTCATACGCGGCCTTCTCCCAGTAGAGGCCGATCTCCGGGTAGCCCTCGCGATGCGCGACGCGCGCCATCGCCAGATACATGCCGACCTCGCTGCACTCGCCCGCGAAGTTCGCGCGCAGACCGTCGAGGATCTCCTGCGGGCAGCCCTTGGCTACGCCGACCACATGCTCGGCCGCCCAAGCGCGCTCACCCTTCTGCTCGACAAACTTGCTGGCCGGAACGCCGCACTGCGGGCACTTCTCCGGCGGGTTCTCGCCTTCCCAAACATAACCACAAACCGTGCAAACCCACTTTTTCATACCTGTTTCCTCCTTAATTTTTTGTTCTCTGTTGAGCCGCCGGGAGCCGTTAAACGCTCAGCCCTCGCCGGTTGACGCCTTTTGCCTGCTCAAGCAGTCCTTGCAGACGCCGTGAGCCGTTACCTCGCACCAGTTGACGCGGTGCCCGCAGCATTTCGCGGCTTCCGCCGCCATGCCGGTAAAATCGGCCTCGATATCGTACACGCTTCCGCACTGTTCACACACGAAATGCATGTGATTGGTGCGGATGTATTCGTATACCGCGCTTTTCTTCCCGAGGGAGAGCCTGCGAATCAGCCCCATTTCCGTCAGGTGATCCAGCGCGCGGTAGACGGTCGCCGTTCCGATACCGTCCAGACCTTCCAGAATCTCGTCGGCGGTGAGGTGACAGCGCTTTGCGGCCAAGATATCAAGAACCGTCTGCGCCTGTGCGCTGATCTTGGCTTTCATCGCTTATCACCTCGCTCAGTGAGAATCCGTATCATCATTATAGCTACGATTCTTCTATTTGTCAAGTGTTTTTGAAAATTTTTTGAGAATTATTCTCGTTTTCAGTGTTTCGCCCCGTAGATAAAGCAAAACACGACGATTGCGCAGAGCACGACCAGCGCGATATCCAGCGTGCGCACGGAAATATCCATCTTATCGTAGATATCCGTCACCCAGTTGTGGCGCACACCGTCCTTCTTCGCTTCCTGCTTATCTTCCGACTGCGGCGCTTTATTTTCCTCCGCCATACACATCCTCCTTTCGGATTGATTGAAATTGGCTGAAAAAGCCTGCCGATTGCACATCAGCAGGCTTTTGTTTCGCTTGTAAAATTACTTGCGGGTCATGTACTTACGCATATCGAGGATACACGCAATCAGGATGACCGCGCCCTTGATGATGTAGGTGATGTTGCCGGAGATGCCCAGGAAGGTCATGCCGGAGATAATCAACTGCATCATAAACACGCCGAGGATAACGCCGCTGATCTTACCGGTGCCGCCGACGAAGGAAACGCCGCCGATAACCGCCGCCGAGATCGCGTCAGCCTCGTAGTTCAGGCCGAGGGTCGCGGTGGAGGAGCCGAGGCGCGCGGCCTCGACAAAGCCGGTGTAGCCGTAGAGCGCGCCAGCCAGCATGAACACACCGATGATCGTCGCCATGACGTTCACGCCGGAAACGCGCGCCGCTTCCTCGTTGGAGCCGACGGCGAACATATTCTTGCCGAAGGTCGTCTTGTTCCATACCACCCACATGATGGCCGTCACGAAGATGGCCAGCACCACATACATCGGCACGGAGGTCGTTCCGAACTTCACGAACGACTTGGTGACGAAGCTGGTGGTGTAGCTCGGGTCAAGGCTGGAAACCTGCTTGGAGTTGGAAACCGTCAGGTAGATGCCGTAGGTAATCATCTGCATCGCCAGCGTGATGATGTACGGGTGCAGCTTCCACTTCGCCATAACGAAGCCGTTGACGAAGCCGATGCAGGCGCCGATGACCATCACCAGCAGCACGACCAGCAGCAGGTTCTGCGGCACGCCGTCCGCGATGAAGCGGCCGTTCGCGCCGGCCTTTTGCAGCAGGATCGCCGCGACGAACGCGGTCAGGCCTGCGACGCGGCCGCCGGTCAAGTCCGTACCGGCCAGAACGATACAACCGGCGACGCCAAGCGCCATCGGCAGACGCGCCGCCGTCAGAGAGACGATGTTCACCAGCGAGGGAACACCGAAGAACTGCGGGCGCTGAATCTGAACGTACACGGCCAGCAGCAGGATAATGATAATCATGGCATGGTCAAGCAGCCAGTTGACCACCGCGTGGCGCTTGTCATGAGCGGACAGCGCTTTGAAAGAATCCATTTTTCCGGGCATGGGATGTCGTCCTCCTTATGCGTATTTAGCGGCAAGGGTCATAATTTCTTCCTGTGTGGTGTTGTCAGCGTCCACTTCGCCCGCAACGCGCCCGCCGGACATGACGACGATCCTGTTGCAAACGCCCAAAAGCTCGGGCATTTCGGAAGAGACCATGACCACGGCTTTACCCTGCTTGGCCAAGTCCTGAATGAGCTGATAGATTTCGTATTTCGCGCCGACGTCGATGCCGCGCGTCGGCTCGTCCAGCAGCAGCACATCCGGCTGCGTCAGAATCCAGCGGCCGAAGATGACCTTCTGCTGGTTGCCGCCGGAGAGCGTGTTGATTTTGGTCTGCTGGCTCGGCGTTTTGATTCGCATGGCCTTAATCATGCTGTCCGTCGCCTCGGCCATCTTCTTATCGCTGAGGAACGGGCCGTTCAGATACTTTTTCAGGCTCGCGATAACCGTGTTCGCGCGGATATCCAGAATACCGAGGATGCCCGTCGCGCGGCGTTCCTCCGTGACCAGCGCAAAGCCGTTTTTGATGGATTCGCGCGGGGTCTTGTTGCCCACCAGCTTGCCGTTCTTGTAAATCTTGCCGGATTTGCGCGTCGCGCTGCCGAAGATGTTCTCCAGCAGTTCGGTGCGTCCGGAGCTGTCCAGACCGGCAACGCCGAGGATTTCGCCCTTGCGCACATGGATGTTCGCATCCTTGAGGTGGGAATATTCAGCCGTCAGCCCTTCTACCTTCAAGATGTCTTCGTCACCAACCACGTTGTCCTTCGGCGGGAAGCGGTTGGTCAGCGGACGGCCAACCATCAGACGGATGATCTCGTCCATCGTCAGCTCTTTCGCCGGGCGCGTGGCGACCCACTGGCCGTCGCGCATGATGGTCACGTCGTCGGAAATCCGCAGAATTTCCTCCATCTTGTGGGAGATGTAGACGATGCCGCAGCCGCGCTGCTTGAGCATATTGATGATGCGGAAAAGGTGCTCAACCTCCGTCTCCGTCAGGGAGGAGGTCGGTTCGTCAAAGACGATGACCTTGGAGTTGAAGGAAACCGCCTTCGCAATTTCGACCATCTGCCGCTGCGAAACCGGCATCGTGCTCATCACGGTTCTCGGGTTGACGTTGATCCCCAAATCGTCAAAGACTTTCTTCGTATCGTTGTAGCTCTGCTTGTCGGAGACAAACGGCAGCCCCTTTTTGACCAGCGGATAGCGTCCCAGCCAAATGTTATCCATGACCGTGCGCTTGAGCGCCTGATTCAGCTCTTGGTGAACCATGGCCACGCCGTTGTCCAGCGCTTCTCTGGAGGATTTGAAGTCGATCTCTTTACCGTCGAGGTAAATGTGACCGGCGTCTTTGGAATAAATGCCGAACAGACACTTCATCAGCGTCGATTTTCCCGCGCCGTTCTCACCCATCAGGGCGTGAACCGTTCCCGCTCTCACGGAAAGCTGCGCATTATCCAGCGCCTTTACACCGGGGAAACTCTTGCAGATGCCCTCCATACGAAGAAGTACGTTCTCTTCCATGTGTGTGCTTCTCCTTTCCGGCAGAAGACCGCGCTGCGCCCGGTTCTGCCGACCCATTAATGAAACGTGCGGAGGGACTCATCGCTGTGAGACCCTCCGCACTGAGTCATTCAAAATTTGATCCGCAATTACTCGCCGGTGTAGACAGAGTACGGGATGTTGACCGTCCAGCCGTCAACGACTTCGTAGTTCTCGTTGAGGCCTTCGAACTTATCCTTGCCCTCGATCAGGTTCGCAGTGATGGTAGCCACGGCGTCCGCCATGCCCTCGGCGTCCTGCTTGATGGAGCCGGTCATCTGCTTGTTGGCGATGAGTTCCTTCGCGGCATCGGTCGCATCAACGCCGAACACCGGAATCACGGTGCAGCCTTCGCCGCCCGCGAGGTTGTAGCCCGCGTTGGACAGCGCGTTGATCGCGCCCAGCGCCATATCGTCGTTGTTGCAGATCACGAGCTCGACCATGTTGCCGTTCGCCTCGTTGTACTGCGCGAGGATGGTCTGCATGTAGTCGAAGGAAGCGGTGTTGGACCAGGTGCCGTTCAGGTCAACAAGGTACTTGTTGGCGTTGCCGGCATCGTAGAACTCCAGCGCCGGCTTGCCCGCCGCCGTCAGCACTTCGTCAGCGCACTCCACGCCGTACTTGGTGCGGGCGATGGCTTCCTGGTTCGCTTCGTCGCCCTTGAACATGACGTAAGAAATCTTGCCGTCCTTGTTCAGATCCAGCTCGTCATAGTGGTCGAGCACATACTGGCCGACCATCTTGCCCTGCATGATACCGGCCTGCGTGAAGTCGGTGCCGATGAAGGCGCTCTTCTCGTAGCCCTTGAACAGCTCGGCGGCTTCCGCGTTATCGGTGGAAACAGCACGGTTGAAGAACACGGCCGGAACGTCCTTTTCCTTGATGGCGTTCATCAGGGTTTCGGCGGTGCCGATCGCGCCGGACTCAACGAGGTTGACGACCACGGCGTTCGCGCCGGTGACCAGAGCGGTATTGATATCGTCGGTCTGGGTCTGCTGATTCGCGTTGGAATCCTTGTCAACGACCGTCAGACCCTTCGCTTCCATCGCAGCGTCCAGAGCGGTACGCACGCTGGAGAGATACACGTCGCCAAACGTATACCAAGACACATAGGTTTCACCTTCAGCCGCCGCGACACCGCAGAGCATGGAAAGACCCAGCGCGCCAGCCAGCACCTTGGAAACAAACTTTTTCATGGGAAACACCTCTTCTTTTTATTTCAACGGGAATCCTCCCGCTGAGTAACGAAACCACACCGAACAATCAAGCCGAATTCTTGAAACAAATCAACGATTTTGTTTTTTGTTTTTTATCGTTCTTGACGTTTGTACATTTATTATAATCAACGTTTCACCAGATGTCAACGGCTTTTTTTTAGCGACTTGAATAGTTCTCCCCGCGCGCGGCGCGTCATTTCGCATGGACATCATATCGAGTTTCGGTGTAATATCAGGCTTTTCCCGCGTTTTATCCGCCGCCGCCCCGGCCGCGCCCAAAAGGGTAGTATAATATTTCATACCCTGTTTTTTCCATGTTTTCCGCAATTCGAAACTTTCCCTTGCAAACCCCGCCCGTATCGTTCATAATATCATTGACACAGGAAGGAGTTTTTATATGTATTTGTCTGATATCAAGCGCGACGACCGCTTCGAGGGCTACCTGATCGTCCGCTCCGCCGAGCAGCGCGCCAGCGCCAACGGCAAAAACTATCTGGATATGACGCTGGCCGATAAATCCGGCTCGATCAACGCGAAGATGTGGGATGGCACCGTTCAGCCGCCGCTGGCGGGCAGCATCGTCAAGGTGCGCGCCACGGGCAACGAGTTCAACGGCCGCATGCAGCTTCGCGTGGAAAAGATTCGCGCCGCCGAAAGCCGCGATCAGGTGGATATGTCCGCCCTCATCCCCTGCGCCCCGCGCGACCCGAACGAGATGCTCGGCGAGGTCGTCCGCGCGGCGGATCATATTGCCGACCCGGATCTGCGCCGGATCACCTGCGAGCTGCTCGACCGCGCGGGCGACAAGCTGCTGACCTTCCCCGCCGCCAAGCAGATGCACCACGCCGAGCGCAGCGGCCTGCTCCACCACACCACCACGATGCTCCGCGCGGCCAACGCGATCATGTCCGTCTATCCCCAGCTGAACGCGAGCCTGCTGATTGCGGGCGTGATCGTCCACGACCTCGCCAAGATCGACGAGATGGACGCCGACACCCTCGGCCTCGTCTCCGATTACAGCGTGGATGGCAAGCTCATCGGCCACATCGTCCGCGGCGTGGTCAACATCCAGCTCGCCGCCGAAAAGACGAAGGCGAACCCCGGCAAGGCGCTGCTGCTTCAGCACATGGTGCTCTCCCACCACGGCATTCCCGAATACGGCAGCCCGCTTGCGCCGAAGTTCCCGGAGGCCGAGGTGCTCAACACCATCGACACCCTCGACGCGCGCCTGTATGAGATGGACGAAGCGCTCTCCCGCGCCATCCCCGGCGGCTTCTCCGAAAAGGTCTGGGGGCTGGATAACCGCCAGCTCTACCGCATTCCCGAGGACGAAGTCAAATAACGGGGAAACGATGGGGCTCCGCCCCATACCCCGCCAGAAACCTGAGGTTTCTGGACTTCCCTCTTTTTGTCGCTTCGCGATAAAATAGAGAGGATTGTTTTTGCTTCAATAACAACAGAAAAGCCGCTCGACGAGCGGCTTTTTATATATGGGAAATGCAAGAACCTCAGGTTCTTGCCGGAGTCTGAGGCAGAGCCTCAGCGCTCCCCTTCCTTCTCCAGCGCCTGCGCACCCAGCAGCAGCGCGCCGATCACGCCGGAATTGACGCCCAGCGCGGGCGGCACGATATAGCTGTCGATTCCTTCGGGCGTGATGCTCGGGGAGGAGACGTAGCCGCCCAGCAGTTTAAGCACCCTTTCGCGAATTTGGGGGAACAGGTGCATCTGCTGCATCACGCCGCCGCCGAGCACGATCACCTCCGGCGATACCGTGACGATCATGTTCACGCACATCTGCGCCAGATACGTCGCCTCCAGCTCCCACGCGGGGTGATCCTCGGTCATCAGCTTGGCGGAAAGCCCCCAGCGCTTTTCAATCGCGGGGCCGCTGGCCAGCCCCTCGAGGCAGTGCCGATGATACGGGCATACGCCGTCGGGCATGGAGTCGCCCTCCTGCGGCGCGAGGAGCATGTGCCCCATTTCCGGGTGCACCAGCCCGTGCACCATCTTGCCGTCGATCACCAGACCGCCGCCGATGCCCGTGCCCACCGTCACATACAGCAGGCTGCCGCGCCCCTTGCCCGCGCCCATGGTGTATTCCGCCAGTGCCGCCGCGTTCACGTCCGTGTCGATGCCCGTGGGCACACCCAGCGCGTCCTTGAGCGTGGTCATCAGTGGATACTGAATCCATTCCTTCTTCGGGGTCTTGGTGATGCTGCCGTAGGTCGGCGAGGCCGGGTTCAGGTCCAGCGGGCCGAAGGAGCCGATGCCCAGCGCCTTCACGTCGAATTTCCCGATAAAATCGACAATCTGCGGCACGGTGACGTCGGGCGTGAGCGTCGGAAAGCTGGCGCGCTGAAGCACGCCGCCCTGCGGGTTGCCGATCGAGCAGACCATCTTGGTTCCGCCCGCTTCCAATGCGCCAATGAGCATAATGTTCCTCCTTCGCCGCGCGCCGCATCACGCCCGCCCCTTGCGGGCAGACTGATTGCGTCCGCGCGCGCTTTCTCGCTCTTTTTACTGATCCATCATACGCTAACCCCGCGCGCGTGTCAAATGATATTTTGGCGATACGCCTTGTTTCTCCCGAAAGATTTCCCGAAGGCTTTTCTGAAAGCTCTTTTGAAAGGGGGGCGCGCTTTGTGGCGAAAACCGATCTGCTGACCGGCGACGTGCGGGCGCTGACGCTGAAAATCGCCGCGCCCAGCGTCGCGGCCATGCTCGCCGCCTCCGTCTGCCCGCTTCTCGAGGCGCTCGTCCTCTCCGCGCGGGATGCGTCGCTCTCCGCCGCCGTCGGCGCGAGCCTCGCGCTGATCCTGCTGGAGCAGACCGTCGGCTTCACGCTCGGCATGGGCGCGGGCAGCTTTGTCAGCCGCTGCATCGGTCAGGGACGGCGCGAGGCCGCCCGACGCGCCGCCTCCACGGCGTTCTTCGCCGCGCTGGGGCTTTCCGCCCTGCTTTTGGTGGCCGGGCTTCTTTTCGCCGCGCCGGTTCTGCGCCTGCTCGGCGCGCCGGAAAGCGCCGTCGCCGCCGGTCTGCCTTACGCGCGCGCCGTCTTCGTCAGCGGGCCGCCGCTGTGCGGCGGGCTGGTGCTGAGCAGCCTGCTGCGCGCGCAGGGGAAAACCCTGCCGAACATGGCCGCCGCGCTCGTCGGCTCGGCGCTGGGCGCGGCGCTGCTGCTGCTTCTCTGCGGCCGCATGGGGCTGGGCGCGTTCGGCGCGGGCATGGCCATGCTGGCGCGCGAGGCCGCGACGCTGGCCGTTCTGCTCGCCTACACCCTGCGCCACGGCGAGCTGATCCGCCCGTCGCTTCGCCGCGTCCGTCTGACGCGCGCCGTCTTTTCGGAAATCATGCGCTCCGGCCTGCCAACGCTGCTGCGTCAGGGCGCAACGAGCGTGTCCGCCGCGCTGCTTTCCCGCGTGTCCGCCGGGTTCGGCGCGCCCGTTCTGGCGGGCATGGGGCTTTGCGCCCGCGCGATCATGCCGTTCACCTCGGCCGTCATCGGCTTCGGTCAGGGCTTTCAGCCGGTCTGCGGCGCGGCCTTCGGCGCAAAGCAAACGGCGCGCTGTCAGGAAGCCTATCGCTTCTGTCAGCGCGTCGCGATTGCGTTTTCTCTGGCGGCCGGTCTGGCCTTCTTCGTCTTTGCCCCGGCGCTGGCCGCCCGTTTCGCGCCGGACGCGCAATCCGCCGAGGCCGCGCGCCGCGCGCTCCGCCTGCAAAGCGTCGCCTTTCCCGCACAGAGCGCCGTCATTTTGATGACCATGCTCACGCAGGCCATGGGGCTCACCCTCCGCGCCTCGCTCGTCGCCACCAGCCGTCAGGCGCTCTTCTTCCTCCCCCTGCTGGCGGTTTTGCCGCGCCTCTTCGGCCTTTGGGGGCTGCTCGCCTGCCAGAGCGCCAGCGATTTGGCCGCGCTCGGCTTTTCGCTCGCGCTGACGCGGGGGCTTAGAGGTTCCTCGTCCGCACGGTGCGGATGTTCGGATGCTCGGACAGCGTGCCGATCACATCCACGTAGCTCATCTTAGCGGGCATGGAGAGTGTGTACAGGTTGGTGTACAAATTGCCCTCCGGCCTGCTCTCCGCGTGAAAATCCACGTCCAGCACCTTCACGCCCAGGTTCATAAAGTACTCGTTGAGGAACGCCAGCGTCTGCGCGCGGTGGATAAACTGCACCTCCAGCCGCTTGAGCGTGTTGACGTGCACAATGCGCTGCATCAGCCGCAGAATCACCAGCACGATCGCGCCCGCGGCGACCGCCATCAGAATGTAGCCCGAGCCGACCGCCAGCCCGATGCAGGCCGTGCACCAGAGCGAGGCCGCCGTCGTCAGGCCGGAAATCTTTCGGTCGCTCATAAAGATCGTGCCCGCGCCGAGGAAGCCCACGCCGGAAACCACCGACGTGGTGATGCGCCCAAGGCTCACGCCCACCGCCGCGCTGCCCAGCGCCACCGTGTCCGCCACCGCGTGACATTCGATCAGCGAAACCAGCGCCGCGCCGACGCACACCAGCACGTGCGTGCGCATGCCCGCCGGACGGTTTTTGATTTCGCGGTCAATGCCGATCACCGCGCCGATCACCACCGCCACGCAGATGCGCATCAGCACCGCCGCCATGCTCAGCGGCTGGCCGAGCGTTGTAAATCCGTCAAAAAAAGCCCTCATGTCGAGCTTCCCTCCCATTCGCTGCCGCGCGCAAAATTTCCGATAAATCCGGTGGGATTATTATACGGTGAATCCGATATCCGCGCAAGGCGTTGACGCAATTTTTTTCGCGTTGACAGCCCTGCCGCGCCGCATTACAATGGATGGATAAACGAGCCCCGTCCAAAAGGAGGAACCGACCCTTGAAAAACCCGACCGCCGAGGAGCTGGCCGTTCTGCGCGAGCGCGCCGAGCGCACGTTCTCCCGCTTTCCCGTTCTCCCGCGCCGCGAGGACGGGCGCATGTCGCCCGAATCGCGCCTGCGCTTCGAATTGACCCTGGAAACCATTCTGGAAAAGAATCGCGCGCTGGGCGCGTGCGTCGTGCTGCGCCGCCCGTCCGGGGCGCACGAGACGTTTTGCTTCGGCACGGCGCGCCTGCTGGGGCGCGTCCCTGTGACGGAGGAAACCTGCTTCCGCGTCGCCTCCGTCAGCAAGCTAGTGATGACCTTCGGCGCGCTGGCGCTGGTCGAGCGCGGCGTGCTCGGGCTGGACGACGATCTTTCCGCCTGTCTCGGCTACCCCGTCCACAATCCCCGCTTTCCGGATGCACCCGTCACCCTGCGCATGCTGCTCACCCATACCGCCTCCATCCGCGACGAGGGGAATTACGGCTCGCGCGGCATGCAGAAGGGTTGCACCCTGCGCGAGCTGTTGGAAAACGCCGATAACTGGCTGCCCGCCAGACCCGGCGAGGCCTTTCATTATACCAACCTCGGCGCGGGCGCGGCGGGCGCGGCGATGGAGCGCGCGGCAAACCGCCCGTTTGACGATATCATGCAGGAGCTCGTCTTCGCGCCGCTTGCCATCCGCGCCAGCTATGTCCCCGGCCGCATCGCGCCCCGGTCGGATTTGGCCAACGGCTACAGCATGCGCTTCCCCGTCCCCATCCGCAAATACAACGCGCAGGCGCTTTCCCGGCGCAAGCCCGATCCCTTCGACCCCGAGCGCGATTACCTCTGCGCCGCCGGGCGGCTGATTACGGACAGCGCGGGCATGGCCGCCCTGCTGGGGCTGCTCGCCTCGCACGGGGAAATGGGCGTTCTTTCCCGCGCGTCGCTCGACCTGATGCGCGCCCCGCAGGATGGGCTGGGCGGCGTGGGCGCGGTCGGGCGCGGCCTGAATGTCGCGTATCTGCCCGGCGTGTTCCCCGGCTTTTCGCCCGTCGGCCATCAAGGGGTGGCCTACGGCATGTGCGCCGAGCTGTTCGCCGATCCCGCGACCGGCGCGGGCGTGGGGATTATGACAAACGGCGTTTCCCTCGAGCGGAGCACGCCGCCGCTGATGCGGGTCGGGTTTGACCTGCTGTCGCTCGGCTTTGCCGCGCTCAGAAACGCATAAGCGCCAACGGGCTTTGGCGCGCTCACGGCGCGGATTGACCCTGACACAATGTTGTCACAATGTTTTAATGTTTTTTCCTCAAGTCTACCATTTTTTCTTCATACGCTTTTCCTATAATACAGCCATCGCCTGAAGGAAAGCGGGCAGGAAAGCACCGCCCCTTCCGGCGAGACCATTCGCGATTTAACCCCGAAAGGAGATCATTCTTATGCGTAAATCCATTCGTCCCCTGATTGCCCTGACCGCCGCGTTGGCGCTGACGGTTACGGCCGGCATGAGCGCGCTGGCTCAGGCCGATAACAACGAAAAACATTTCAGCGTGATCGAGGCCGCCTCGAATGAGGATTCCCTCACCATCCCGGAGATCGCCAAGAAGTGCGGCACCTCCGTCGTGGCCATCGAGACGGAGACCAAGGTGGTCTATAACACCTACGACAACGACTATTACAACCCGTTCGGCGGCATGTTCGGCTACGGCTTCGGCTATGGCTACGGCAACCGCGGCGGCCGCGGCGGCACGCAGGAATACACCCAGAAGGCCGCCGGTTCCGGCGTCATCATCTCTGAGGACGGCTACGTTCTGACCAACAACCACGTCATCTCCGGCGCGGACAAGATCACCGTTTACGTCAACCCCGGCGACGGCAGCGAAGAGAAGAGCTACGAGGCCACGCTCATCGGTTCCTCCGAGAGCAACGACATCGCGGTGCTCAAGATCGACGCGACCGGCCTGAATGCCGCGGCCTTCGGCGACAGCGATCAGCTTGAGGTCGGCGAGCTGGCCGTGGCCATCGGCAACCCGATGGGTCAGGTGCACGGCTCTGTGACCGCGGGCATCATCTCCGCCGTCGAGCAGGAGCTGACCATCGACGACGTGACCATCAACGCCATTCAGACGGATGCGGCCATCAACCCCGGCAACTCCGGCGGCGCGCTGTTTGATTCCTACGGCAACGTCATCGGCATCGTCTACGCCAAGAGCTCTTCCGTGAGCATCGAGGGCATCGGCTACGCCATCCCGGTCAACAACATCAAGGATCTCGTCGCGCAGATGATTAACGACCCGGATTCCGTCAAGGATCAGACCAAGGGCAGTCAGATCATGCTGGGCATCACCATCCGCGATATCACCGAGGAAATGAGCAAGCAGTATTCCATGCCGGTCGGCGTGTATATCACCGAGGTTTCCAGCATGAGCGCCGCTGAGCGCGCCGGTCTGCAAAAGGGCGACATCATCACCGAGTTTGCGGGCGAGACCGTGACCTCCGCGGATGACCTGAACGCCATCAAGGCCAAGCAGACTTCCGGCGACACCGTTTCCGTCAAGATCGACCGCAACGGCAAGACCCTGACGCTTGATCTGGTCGTGCCGCAGCCGACCGATGTGGATACCTCCAGCAGCAAGTAAGCGCATAGCTTCCATTCATATAGATACACATTCTCTATTCTTCATTCTCTATTCTCCTTTGTAACAGCCGGGGCCGCTTTTCCCATCGGAAGAGCGGCCCCGGTTGTTTTTATTTCATGCTTGTGCTATGATGGGTGTGACTCCTTCCGTCACGCCTACGGCGTGCCAACCTTCGGCATTTTTCATCGTCTGACCCCGCCACAGGCGGCGACGATTTCAAATGTCCCTCAAAGAGGGAGGCCTGTTTCTCTTCTTAACGGTGCTTTTGCCAAAATGCTCCCTCTTCGAGCGCGTGAAGTCCGCTTCCGTTGTACGGGAAACAGGCAAATGCGCCCGTTATCGAAATCTACTCATTTTCCGAATCCAGCAAGCTCATCTCTCGGAGGTTTCCATGAAACATCTCGCGCTTTTCCTCTGTCTGCTCTGGCTCGTTCCCGTTTGCGGTCTGTGCGAAACAATCCTCTGGGAGGACGAGGCGGGGCAGGTCATCTTGGGCGACGACGGCAACGTTCAGTTCATCTCCCCCGACAGCAAGGCAGCCGACGAAAATTTCTTCGTGCCCACGGCGGTTCCCGCCGAAACGCCCGCTCCCATCGAAGCGCCCGCCCAAACCGAAGCGCCCGCTCCAATCGAGCCGATTGACTTCACCTTCAAGGGGACGCTCAAATACGGCAATTCCGGTGAGCGGGTCGCGCAGCTCCAAACCCGCCTGTCCGAACTTGGCTTTTACAACGCAAAGGTCTCCGGCGGCTATTATAAGGTGACCAAGGCCGCCGTCAAGGCCTTTCAGGCGCACAACGGCTTGAGCGCTGACGGCATCGCGGGGCGCGACACGCAGGAGCTGCTCTTTTCCGCCGCCGCCGTCCCCGCCGAGGCCACGCCCCGACCGTCCCCCACGCCCGAACCGGCAAAATACACCCTGATGGTGGACGTCGTCAACCAGATCACCCGCGCCTATACATACGACGAGGACGGCCAATATACCGTGCTCGTGCGCGAAATGATCTGCTCCACCGGCACGAGCAAATACCCCACGCCCTGCAAAACGACCGTCATGCCGAAAAAGCGCGCCCGCTGGGGCTATTTCCCGACATGGGGCTCCCACGCGCAATATCTGACGCGCATCGACGCGGCCAACGCCTTCCACTCCGTGCTCTATTCCGAGCCGAACGAAAACACCCTCTCCGTCAAATCCTTCGACGCGCTGGGCACGCCCGCCTCCCACGGCTGCGTCCGTCTGCTCGTCTCCGACGCGAAATGGATTTACGAAAACTGCAAGGAGGGCACGATCATCACCGTCTACGAGGGCGACTACGACCCGGAATACACGATGACGCTCAAGCCCACGCTCAACACCTCCACCCTGCGCGAAAACCCGCTGCCCGCCCCGACGGCCACGCCGGCATATGCCCCGGAAAACTGGCCGACCCAATACCGGACGCTCTCCCGCGGGAAGAAGGGCGAGGACGTATACATGCTGCAAATGCGGCTGACCGAGCTGGGCTATTACCATGGCTCGATCACCGGCGGCTATTACGGCGGCACCATTCAGGCTGTCAAGGATTTTCAGAGCGATTACGGCCTGACCGTGGACGGCGCAGCGGGCAAGCAGACGCAGGCGCTGCTCTTCTCCGCCGCCGTCAATCTGGCCGCCGCGCAGCCCGAGGGGACGTCGGCGCCCGAGACGCCCGCGTTTGAGACGCCGGTGCCTGAGACGCCTGTGCCCGAAATGATCGTGTTCGAGACGCCGCGCCCGACCGATACCCCCGCGCCCACGTCCACGCCGCTGCCAACCTTCACCCCGACGCCCGACCCGGCGCTGTTCGTGCCGCTTGAGGATTCCGTCGGATAACGCGCCCCAAAAGGCGACTTCACCAGAAAGAGAGTGCGCACATCTATGGAAACCAAAACCGTTGAGAGAAACTGGGGCTTGGATCTGCTCCGTATTCTGGCCGCGTTCACGGTGGTCATGCTGCACGTCAGCCCGCAGGCGTATCTCGACGTGGAAATCGCCTCCGCCCCCTGGAACGTGATGAACGCGATCACCGGCCTTTGCTGCTGGAATGTTTCGGCGTTCTTCATGCTCAGCGGCGCGTTCCTCCTCGCCCCGCAGAAGGCGATGAGCACCCGAACGCTGTATCGGAAAAACATCGCGCGTCTGGCCGCCGCCTTCGTGTTCTGGTCGGCGGTCTATGCGCTCACGTACTGCCTGCTGCGCGGCAAGGGCAAGTGGACGTTCCTCAACGAGCTGCTCCGCGGCCATTATCACATGTGGTTCGTCTTCACGCTCATCAGCCTGTACGCCGTCGTGCCGCTGCTCCGCAAAATCACCGAATCCAAAAAGGCGACCGAGTATTTCCTGCTCATCGGCTTTTTGTTCACCTACCTCATCGGCCGCGCGCTGAATTTCGCGCTGCTGTTTGAACTGCCGCACAAGGACGTTCTCCAGTCCCTTCAATCCGCCTATGCGCAGCTCAACCCCTATCGCGGCCTGACCGCGCTGTATGCCTTTGTGCTGGGTCATTACCTGATGGCCTATCCGCTCCCCAAAGCGGCGCGCCGCCTGCTCTGCGCGGCGGGCTGCCTTTCCTGCCTGATGACGATTGGACTGACGCGCTGGCACTCCGCCGTGCTTCAGGCCACCAGCTCCGTCTTCACCTCCGGCGCGTCGCTGGGTGTGCTGACGATGACGGCGGCGCTCTTCGTCTTCTTCAAGGAGCTGCGCCTGACCCCCGGCGCGAAGGCGCAGCGCGCGCTGCTGCTCGTTTCCAAATGCACGTTCGGCGTCTATCTGGTTCATGCCCTCGTGCTGGAGCGGCTTGATATCGCCTATCCCGTCGCCGCCGGGGCGCTGCTGCTGAGCATCGTGGGCGTGTCGCTGCTGGTGTTCCTCGCGTCGCTCGCGATTTCGGTTGCCATGAGCCGGATTCCGGGGCTGAAAAAGGTGATCTAAACCAACAGGGCGCTGCCTCCAAACCCGCCGAACGTTTCGATGGGTTTGGGGACAGCGCCCCGTTTTTTTGGATATGGGACAATAATTGTGCAGAATTTGCTTTTTTGCTCAATTATTGTAGCAAAATCAAGAAATTCAGCGATTCTTTCATTTGCGGAAAGGGCTATTCTCCCCCCTTCGGGGGGAGAATAGCGTTTTGTCTACTGTCTGAGCGGCTCTCGCCGCAAAAGCTCAGCCCTTTTCCTTCGCGATGTTCTGCGCCAGCTTGTCCACCGGGTCGGCCTTCGGCGCTTCGCTCGCCTGCTTCGCCTCTGCCTCGGCGATTTTCTCCGCCAATGCGGAAAAGTCGATTTCCGGCAGATCGCCCAGCGAGGTCAGGCAGAAGTGGCGCAGAAATGCGTCCGTCGTGCCGTATAGAATCGGTCGGCCGAGCGCCTCCTTGCGCCCAACCTCCTCGATCAGCCCGCGGGAGACGAGCATCTGCACCGAGTAATCGCATTTCACGCCGCGAATCAGCTCGATTTCCGCCTTGGTCACCGGCTGACGATAGGCGATCACCGCCAGCGTCTCCATCACCGCCTGCGAGAGGGATTGCTTCTGCACCGGCTGGAGCAGCTTCTCGACGTATTTGGCATAATCCGGCCGCGTCGCGAGCTGCACGTGCCGGCCGAAGCGCAAAAGCCTCAGCCCCCGGCGGTCGTAATCATACCCGCCCTCCAGCGCGTTGAGCGTCTCCTCCAGCTCCTCCTCCGTGAGGTTCATCGCGCGGCAGATTTCGCTCTTTTCCACCGCGTTGCCCGTCACAAACAGAATCGCCTCGACGATGCCCACGCGCTCGTTAAGCTCCGGCTTATCCGCGCCGCCCGCCGTCTGCGGGCTCTCCGGGCTGTTCGTCTGCGGGTTCTCCGTCTCCATCCTCGTCCCTCCTGCCGGGTAAAATCAAAATATCGTCAAACACATGCTCCTGTCGGGCGTGCAGCCGCCCCAGCTTGAGCAATTCGAGCATCGCCATGAAATACGAAACGATCTCGTCCCGCGTCACCGCGTCGGACAGCATATCCGTAAACAGCACCGGCCCTTTTTTCAGCCGCGCCGTCAGGTTGAACACGCACTGCTCGATGGTGAAGCGGTCGCGCGTGATGGAGCGGAACACGCGCCCCGGCTCTTCGCTCTGCGTCTGCCGCGCCAGAATACGCTCCAGCGCGCGCACCAGCCCATCCAGCGAAAGCCCCGTCAGCTCGACCGGCTGCGGCGGCAGCGGATATTCCTCCGGCAGCTTGGAAAACACCTGCATCGCCGCTTGCTCAAATTCCTTCATGCGTCCGGCGCTCTCTTTATAGAGCTTGTATTCCTCCAGCCTGCGGATGAGCGTCTGTTCCGGCGTTTCCTCGCCGTCCTCCGCCGGTTCGGGCGGGCGCGGCAGCAGCGCGCGGGATTTGATTTCCAGCAGCGTCGCGGCCATGGTCAAAAACTCGCTGGCCGTGTCCATGTCCAGCTCGTCCACGCTGCCCATCGAGGCCAGATACTGCTCGGTGATTTCGGAAACGAATATATCCTTGATATCCACCTTCGCGCGGGTAATCAGGTGCAGCAGCAGGTCGAGCGGTCCTTCAAACTGCTTGAGGGAGACGTAATACATCCTCTTACCCCCAAATCGCGCGGATCGGCGCAAGCAGCAGTCCCTGCGCGGGATAGACGACCCAGCTGATGATTCTGCCCAAAATCCCCTGCGCGGAGAGCACCAGCACGATCATCATGCCGATGCGAAAGGCGTTTGGGCTGAGCTGAAAGCGCCCCTTGAAGATCAGGTCGTTGACGACGTGATAGCCGTCCAGCGGCGGCAGGGGAATCAGGTTGAACACCGCGAGATTCAGGTTGACCAGCGCCGTATAGGCGAACAGCCGCACGAACGGCACCAGCCAGCCGCGCGCGATCACCGCGCCGAAATCCTGCTTCGCGCTGCCCGCAATCACCGACCAGACAGCGTTATATTCGTAGCTGACCACCTTGCTCAGGCCGTTATAGGCGACAAAGCGCCCGTCCCACATGAACGCGCTGCACAGCACGGCCAGATAGGTGAAGAGCACAAAGAGAATCAGGTTGACCGTAATGCCCGCGATGGACACCAGAAAATCGTCCCTGTTGCGGTCGCCCCTGAAGTTATACGGGTTGACCGGCACGGGCTTGGCGTAGCCGAACCCCGCAAAGAACATCAGGATGGTGCCCACGGGGTCGAGATGGCGCAGCGGGTTGAGCGTCAGCCGCCCGGCGCGCTTGGCCGTGTCGTCGCCGCAGCGGTAGGCCACATAGGCGTGACCCCACTCGTGGCAGCACAGGCCGATCAGCACGGCGAGCGTGCGGAAAATCGCCTGATCGAAAAAGGCAATCGGCTCGCTGAACAGCGTGCTCAGGTAGTCAAACATAGGCGCTCCTTTCGAATCGGGCAACATTTGGGGCTTTGCCCCATCGCCCCACCAAAGGGCTTTCCGATCGCCCTTTGGAAACCTTCGGGCACAAACACTTCTTTTTATTTTCGAAATATCTGCGTCGTTATCCTAACAGTCCCATTGCCCGTTTACCGGGGGAATATCAAGAATTTCGGTTATTTTTTTCTTTGCAGCAAGGGACATTGTATCGCACATGCGCGGCACTGTCAAGCGCGCTGTTCGTCCGCGTCTGCGGCGGAAAAAATCCACAGCGTCCCGCCGCCCTCGTCTTCATCGGGCAGATACCGCATCACCTGCAGGCGAATCCACGCGCCGTCCTTGCGCCGGAAGGTCGCGCAGACCATGCCCTCCCGCTCGACGCGGCGGATGACGCCGGGCAGATCGAGTAACGGGTCGAAGCTCTCGCGCCATGCGTCCGCCACAACCTCCTCGGCATATTGCGCCAGCGCCGGGATGAACAGCCCCTTCGCTTCCTTCACGATCCGCCGGAAGCGGTCTGGGATGACGATGCTCCGCATCCGCCCCGTGTCGTTATCCACGGCGTACACGCCGATATAGCGCGGCGCAATCGCGCGCAGAAACATGTCCATATCGCGCTTTTCAACCAGAATCCGTTCGAGCTTTTCGTTGAGCACGCGCATCTGGTCGAGGTTGCCCGTCTCCCGATAATAGGCCTCCTTGTCGCGGCGCATGGCGTTTTCCGCCCGATCCACGCCATCCTCGAGGTTCTCGTCCGGCTCGATCTGGTGCACGCCGACGGAAATTTCGTAATTGGATTCGCGCAGCAGCGCCTTGATCCGCGCCGCCGCCTCCGCGCCCTGCTTGCCCGTGTGGTCCGCCCAGAGCACAACGAATTCGTCGCCGCCGATTCGGTAGGTATCCGCCAGCGGGAACATGCGCTGCATCGCGCCGGCCACCGCGCAGAGCATGCCGTCCCCGGCCTTGTGCCCCAGATGGTTGTTGATTTCGTGCAGGCCGACCACGTCGATATACACGCACGTCAGCGTTTCGGGGCGGTTTCGCCCCCACCATTCCAAATCGCGCTCGAACCTTCTGCGGTTGAGCAGCCCCGTCAGCGGGTCACAGTCATAATCCACCCCGCGCGGCTCGCTTGGGCGGTTGGCGTGGCCGCTCCCGCTTGCGCCGCTGAGCACCATCGCCACCTGCGCGCACCCCGATTCGCACCGCTTCCCCGCGACGATCGCCAGCGCCACCCAGCGGTATTCGCCGTCAACCTTCTGCCGATACCGCAGATAGACCTGCTTCTCCCCGCCGAAGAACACCGTCCGCAGCGCGGAGAGCGCCGTGCCGCGCAGATAGCCGTCTCCGTCCTCGGGATGAATCAGCTTTTGGGCGATGAGCAGATTGTTAAACGTCGAAAACAGCATCGGCTCATCCGCTTCGATCTGCGGCAGCTCGATTCCGCGCTTAATCAGCCGCAGTTCCCCGGTATCCAGATCCAGCGCGCTGATCGCCAGCGCGTTTCCCACCAAAATATCCATGACGTCGCGGGCGGACTGCGCCGTTCGCTCGTTCAGGCCGAAATGCTCCGTTCGATATGCTTCGTCGGTCATAGGCAAGTCCTCTTTGCTCCAATCCGTTCGGATTTTCGTGAAAAATGGCTTTTCCCCTTCATAATACTGTGATTATACCATTTCATATGGCGGATTTCAACGCCATCCGGATGGATTTCAGCGGGAGCATGCAAAAACAGACGCTTCCGCAAAGGAGAAACGTCTGTCTTAGCAATAAGTTGCGCCTACCTAACTCCCTCAGTCACGGCTGCGCCGTGCCAGCTCCCTCGAAGAGGGAGCTCTTTATCAGGTTATTTTCCGTCTAAGCAATAAGTTACGCCGCGCCCGAATTCTGCTCAATTCCCGTTTTGATTTTGTCTGCCCTATCCCATCTGCGTCATGTCCTTTTGCAGCCTGTTCAGGATTCGCTTTTCAAGTCTGGAGATATAGCTCTGGCTGATGCCCATGATATCCGCCACCTGCTTCTGCGTTTTTTCCGCGCAGCCGCCCAGCCCGAAGCGCAGGCGCATGATCTCCTTTTCCCTTGCGGAGAGCTTGGAGAGCGCGCGGGCGAGCATCTGCCGCTCGACCGTCTCCTCGATGGAGCGATACACCATGTCGCCCTCCGTGCCGAGGATATCCGAAAGCAGCAGCTCGTTTCCGTCCCAATCCGTGTTGAGCGGCTCGTCGAGGGAGACCTCCAGCTTCTGCCTGCTCGTGCGCCGCAGAAACATCAGGATTTCGTTTTCGATGCAGCGGGAGGCATAGGTCGCCAGCTTGATCTTCTTGTGCGGGTCAAACGTCTTGACCGCCTTAATCAGCCCGATGGTGCCGATGGAGATCAAATCCTCGATGCCCACGCCGGTGTTTTCGAATTTCCGCGCGATATAGACGACAAGCCGCAGGTTGTGCTCGATGAGCGTCCGCCGCGCCGTCTCCGGCTGCGCCTCCATGTTCAGAAAGAGCGCCTGTTCCTCCTCGCGGCTCAGCGGCGCGGGCAGCGTGTCGCTCCCGCCGATGTAAGCCACCGTGCCCTCCGTGCGCAGGAGGGTCATCGGCGGCCTGTGCGCGCGCCAGCCCCAGCTCGATTTACACTTCCGTTTTTCCATGTTCAAACCCCCTCTTGTCCGTCCTCGAGCAGCGAAACCGGCAGCAGAGCCGGAGCGTTCCCCCCAAGCCCCGGCGAAAGCGCCAGCAGAGCTTCAACCGCCCGTTTGGTTTGTCCGTTATCAAGGATGGTCGCCTCGGGCGTCAGGCAGAGCATCATCTGCCGTCCGCCCGCCGTATCCGCGAAGATGGGGCGCAGCGGCGTGTTTTCCAGCCCGAAGAGCCGGTATCCGCGCGCCTGCGGCATCACGATCACCGGCCGATGGGTGAGGTAATCCCGCAGGCAGTTGCCGCTGTCCACCATGGCGGTGAAGGCCGCCGTTCGTCCGCCGCATGTCATCCGCACCCGAATGTGCGTCGCGCCCTGCCGCATCCGGTGCAGGCGAACCGTCGCCGCGCTCAGAAGGGGCGCCGCCGCCGCGCCGAGCCAAAGCCCGATTGTCCGGGAGCCCGCCGCGCCGGAAAGCGCCTGAACCGTGCCGCCGAGCAGCCCCGCCGCCGCGAGCAGCAGCCCCGCCGCGCGAAGCGGCTTTTCAGCTCGTCCGGCCGCGATACGCATCATGCCCGCGGCAATCGGCAGCCACAGCACGGCGCGCATCCCCTTCGGCAGCCCCGCGCACAGCCGAGCCGCCGCCGCGCCCGCCAGCGCCGCAAGCCCAATCTTCCAAACAGAGGCCTTCAGCCCGCCCAGCCGCAGCGCCAGCGTCACCATCACGCCGTCCAGCAGCAGATCCAGCAGAAAAATCCATCCCGTTTTCATGGCGAGATTATAGCAACGCGCACCCTTTTTTCGCTGTCGATTGCGCGCGCGAAAAACGTTGAATCTTCGCGCCGATTCGACATTTCGCCTCATTTTCGGCAAAAGCGGGCGCGCTCGTCTTCACCTCCGCCGAAGTCTGCAAAATGTCAAAGTTCCGCTCACGCGGGCGATTTTTCGCAACAAAAAATACACGTCCCTCCGTGTAGGAAGAACGTGTATGCGCATATGCAATCGCCCGGCCTTTTCCCGCCGCGCCTTAAATCGCCTTCGTTACCTGCTGCCCCTGCTTGGTATCCTTGAGCACGTAACCCAGCGCCGTGATTTCGTCGCGCAGGCGGTCGCTCTCCGCCCAGTTCTTTTCCGCCCGCGCCTTCGCGCGCGCCTCGATCAGCGCCTTCACCTTCTCGTCGCCGTCGTCCGCCTTGCGGGTCAGGATGCCGAACACCCCGGCCATTTCACCCAGCGCATCCAGCACGGCGGCAATCGCCTGCTTCGGGCTGTTCTCATCCAGCGCCACGTTCGCGTCGCGCACCAGCTCAAACATCTTGCCCATCGCGTCGGCGGTGTTCAGATCGTCGTCCATCGCCTCGTCAAAGCCCTCGCGCGCCGCCTTGACCTTTTCCAGCAGCGCCAGCTCCTTCTCGCCCGGCTCGCCGTCCTTCGCGTTTTGCAGCAGGAAGAGATAGTGGTCGCGCGCGGTATACAGGCGATCCAGCGAGGCCTTGGCCTGCTCGATCATCTCGCGGGAGAAGTTGATCGGGCTGCGATACTGCGCGCCGAGCATGAACATGCGCACCGCTTCCAGATCAAACTCCTTGGCGATGTCGCGCACGGTGAAGAAATTGCCCAGCGACTTGCTCATCTTCTGGTTATCCACATTGATGAAGCCGTTGTGCATCCAGTAGTGGACGAACGGCTTGCCCGTCGCGCCCTCGCTCTGCGCGATCTCGTTCTCGTGATGCGGGAAGACGAGATCCTTGCCGCCGCAGTGGATATCCAGCGTCTCGCCAAGGTACTTCATGCTCATCGCGGAGCACTCGATATGCCAGCCCGGACGACCCATGCCCCACGGGGATTCCCACGCCGGTTCGCCCGGCTTCTGCGCCTTCCAGACGGCGAAATCCATCGGATGGCGCTTGTTCGGGTCAACGTCGATGCGCGCGCCGCTCTCCAAATCCTCGAGGTTCTGGCCGCAGAGCTTGCCGTAGCCGGGGAACGCCTGCGTGTTATAGTACACGTCGCCGTTGTCGCAGGCGTAGGCCAGCCCCTTGTCGATCAGCTTTTCAATCAGTGCGATGATGTCCGCGATGTGCTCGGTCGCGCGCGGGTTCACCGTCGCGCGCTCGATGCCCAGCGCGTCCGCGTCGGTGTAGTATTCCTTGATGAAGCGGTCGCCCAGCTCCTTGACGGTGATGCCCTCTTCGTTGGCGCGGCGGATCATCTTATCGTCGATATCCGTGAAATTCTGAACGTACTTGACCTCGTAGCCCTTGTGCTCCAGATAGCGGCGCAGCGTGTCGAACACGATGAACGGACGCGCATTGCCGATGTGGAAATAGTTGTAGACCGTCGGGCCGCAGCAGTAAATGCGCACCTTGCCCGGCTCGATGGGCTTGAACTCCTCTTTCCTGCGCGTCTGCGTGTTATAAATCTGCATCATCTTGAATATCCTCCTTGAATACGGTTGTACCGTAATGGTTATGCATTTGTTCCTCCAGCTCGCTCACCCGGCGCTCCAGCGCGACGATGTGCTCCCGAATCGGGTCGGGCAGGTGCACATGATCCAGATCAATCTGCGGCGCGACGCCCTCGCGGCGGACGATGCGGCCGGGGTTGCCGACCACCGTGCAGTTGGGCGGCACCGCCTTGAGCACCACCGCCAGCGCGCCGATTTTGCTGCCGCTGCCGACGGTGAACGGGCCGAGCACCTTTGCGCCCGCGCCGATGACCACGTTATCCCCGATGGTCGGGTGGCGCTTGCCCACGTCCTTGCCCGTGCCGCCCAGCGTCACGCCCTGATAGAGCGTCACGTTGTCGCCGATCACCGTCGTTTCGCCGATCACCACGCCGTCGCCGTGGTCAATGAAAAAGCCCTTGCCGATGCACGCGCCGGGGTGAATCTCGATGCCGGTTACATGGCGGCTGTGCTGGGAGAGCCAGCGCGCCAGCGTCATGTGACCGCGCAGATAGAGCCTGTGCGCCACGCGGTGATACGCCATCGCCCTGACCGACGGATAGCACAGCAGCACCTCCCACCGGGATTTTGCCGCCGGGTCGCGCTCCATCACCGCGGTGATATCCGCGCGAAGATTGTCAAACATTTGAACCGCCCCCTGCGTCAAAAAAAGCCCCGCCGTCTCTTCATCAGAGACGGCGAGGCCGCGATTCCACTCTGTTTAAGCCTATCTAAAAAGATACGCTCCACTCGTTTCGCCTTAACACGGCGCCCATGTCAGAGCCTAAGCTGCCGCCTCAGCCCCGAAGCTCGCGGATGCACTTCCCTCTGCGCTTTGCGAGGCACGCTTTCAGCCGGCGGCGCGCCCTCTCTTTCGCTCCCTGCACAGGTACTTTTCCGTTCATCGCCTTTACGCCTTATTATATGCGGCGCGTCGGGAGAAGTCAAGCCTTTCCGCGCCCCAAATCGCCCGAAAACCGACTGCCGCCAATTTTCCTGCGTTTCCCCCTTTGCGGATGCGTAACTTTGTGCTATAATATGCTTAATTTCAACGATTGGAGGACGATTCCAATGGCTTCTAAGACCAACAAGAAGGCGGAGCAGAAGCAGAAGATGGTGCGCGTTATTGCGATTGTCGCCTGCTGCGCGCTGCTGCTGACGGCCATCCTGCCCTATGTCGCTTCCAGCCTGCTGCGCTGAACGAGGACGAAATACGCCGCTTCCGAAAAAACGGAAGCGGCGCTTTTTTCATGTTGTCGAACGGTTTATTCCTCTGTCCGAATCGCCTTTGCGCTCTGTTTAAGCGCCTCGGCCAGACGGGCGATCTCCGCGGCCTGCTCGGTCGTGATGCTCTCCGGCTTGGTTTTGTTCACGGCTTTGCGCAGGGCGGAAATATCGTCCTTGACCTTCTTCTTGTCCTCATGGCCGATCGTCTTATCCCTGCCGAGCGCCTGCTCGGTTTCGTAGATCAGCTTTTCGGCCTCGTTTCGAATGCCCGTCGCTTCCTTGCGCGCTTTATCCTGCGCCTCGTAGCGGCGCGCGTCCTCCATGGCGCGGCGGATTTCATCCTCGCTCATGTTCGTGGTGGAGGAAATCGTGATTTCCTGCTGGTTGCCCGTGCCCAAATCCTTCGCGGAAACGGTCACGATGCCGTTTGCGTCAATGGCGAACGTCACCTCGATCTGCGGCACGCCCGCCATCGCGCGGCGGATTCCCTTGAGCCGGAAATTGCCCAGCAGCTTGTTGTCCCGCGCGTAATACCGCTCGCCCTGCAAAACCTTGATGTCCACGGCGGTCTGGAACGGCGCGGCGGTGGTGAAAATCTGGCTGTGGCGGGTCGGGATGGTCGTGTTTCGGTCGATAATCTTGGTTGCGACGCCGCCGACCGTCTCGATGGACAGCGACAGCGGCGCGACGTCCATCAAAATCACGCTCTGCGCCGCGGAGGCGACCGTCATGCCGTTGCCTGCGGCCAGCTTGCCGCCCTGCAAAGCCGCGCCCATCGCGACACATTCATCCGGGTTGACGTTGCGCGCCGGGGTTTTCCCCGTGAGCTTCTTGACCATCTCCTGCACGGCGGGCATGCGCGTGCTGCCGCCGACGAGCAGCACCTGCCCCAGCTCGCTCATGCTCAGCGCCGCATCCGTCATCACCTGACTGACCGGGCCGCAGGTGCGCTCCACCAAATCGCGCGTCATCCCCTCGAACTGCGCGCGGGTGACGGTCACATCGAGGTGGTGCGGACCATTTGCGTCCTGCGTCAAAAACGGCAGCGTGACCTGTGTGCTCATCTGGCCGCTCAATTCACGCTTGGCCTTTTCCGCCGCCTCGCGAACGCGGAGCATCGCCGCCTTGTCCCGCTTCAAATCGATCTTTTCCGTGCGCTTAAACTCGTCGGCCAGATAATCCGCCAGCCGCTCGTCGAAATCGTCGCCGCCGAGGTGGTTGTCGCCGCTGGTCGCAAGCACCTCGATCACGCCGTCGCCGATCTCGATGAGCGAAACGTCAAACGTGCCGCCGCCGAGGTCGTAAACCAGAATCTTCTGCGCCTGCCCGTGGTCGAGGCCGTAGGCGAACGCCGCCGCCGTCGGCTCGTTGATGATGCGCAGCACGTCCAGCCCCGCGATGCGCCCCGCGTCGCGCGTGGCCTGACGCTGGCTGTCCGTAAAATACGCCGGAACGGTGATGACCGCCTGACTGACCGGCTCGCCGAGGAACGCCTCCGCGTCGCGGCGCAGCTTTTGCAGAATCATCGCGGAAATTTCCTGCGGCGTATAGGCCTTTCCGTCGATCTTCACGCGGTAATCCGTGCCCATTTCCCGCTTGATGGAGAGCACCGTCCGCGCCGCGTTGACCGCCTGCTGCCGTCTGGCCGCCTCGCCGACCACGCGCTCCCCCTCCTTGGTAAAGCTGACGACGGAGGGCGTCGTGCGCCCGCCCTCGGAATTGGGAATGATCTCCGGCTCGCCCCCTTCCAGCACCGCCACGCAGCTATTCGTCGTGCCCAAATCAATGCCGATAACCTTGCCCATAAAAACCGCCTCCAAAACCGAATTTTTTCATCGGATTCTCTTTTTCAGACCGCGCCCCTTGATTTTCGGCGCGTTATCTATTATTGTAAAGAACAGGATTCGTGAAATCAAGGGCAGAAATGTGAAAAAGAAGAAAAGTCAGTCTATATTTTTGAAAGCGGGCGGTTTTACGCAATTTCCCACATATTGAAAAAAATTTTCCTTTTTGTGAAATTTTGGCGCGTTTCTTTCGTCTTATCAATAGGGAGGTGGATGGACGATGTCGCCCTTTACGGAAGATGAACGCGAGCAGCGATTGCGGCATTTGATGGAGGTCTACGGCGACGGCCTCAAGCGCCTGTGCTGCGTCTATCTGCGCGACATGGGGCTGGCCGAGGACGCGGTGCAGGAGACCTTCATCAAGGCGTATGACCACATCGACGAGCTGCTCTCCGGCAAAATTGAAAGCACCAAGGCATGGCTGATGCGCATCGCCGTCAACACCTGCAAGGATACGCTCCGCTCCTCGTGGATGCGCCACATCGACAACCGGCAGGAGATCGAGGCGCTCCCGCTCTCGATTGCGAGCTGCGCCGAGGAACGGCTGGCGCTGACGCAGGCCATCATGGCGCTTGCGCCCAAGCACCGCGAAATCGTGCTGCTGTATTATTATCAGGATATGAGCCTGCGCGCCTGTGCGCAGGTGCTCGGCATCTCCGCGCCGACCGCCACCAGGCGGCTCCAGCAGGCGCAGAAAAAACTCCGGATTCAACTGGAAGAAAGGGGCTGAGTTCGATGAAAAAAGACCCGACCATTCGCGAAGCCATCGACGAGAGCCTCTGCTCCGTCCGCTTCAACGCGCAGGATGAGCGCGCTGTGCTCGCGGCGATCCACGGCCGCCGCGCTCAGGCCAAAAAGCGCGCCCGCCGCCTGAATTTCGCCTTTGCGATGGGGCTGCTCGTGCTGCTCGTCGCGCCCGTCACCGCCTTCACGCTGCACAGCCGCCGTCTGGGCACGACGGATATCGCCGTCCCCGGCAGTGATCCCATTCTCTCCCCGGCTGCGACGGCCGCCGCAGCGGCCAGCGCCCCGCCCGCCGCCACGCCGCTCCGCGCGCTGACCGAGCAGGAAGCCCTGCAAGCCGCGCGCGCCTGCTTCGAATCCGCCTGCGACACGAGCGTCTTTTCCTTCGACGAGTACGCCGTCTCCTGCGAGCGGCAGGGCGACGCCTATTTCGTGCTGATGACCAGCATTTACGGCAACGGCTGCACGTTCTCCGTGATCGTGGACGCGCTCACCGGCGAAATCCTCCAACATTCCCCCGTCGATCTGGCCACGCAGCCCGCTTCCGACGCCGCGGTCAGCGCCGAGGCGAAAACGTGGACACAGAAATTCGGTTCCAACCTGTTTAGCTGGTCTGCCGACGATCAGACCGAATACGCGCGGCGCTACAAGGGCGCAACCCTGCGCGAGCCGCGCGGCGACGAAATCTCGTTCGAGCAGGCCGCTCAAATCGCGTCGCAGGCCGCCAAAGCCGTCTTTAAGGCAAACGGCCTGTCGGCGGATGCGCCGCTCTGTTATCCGATGCTCTACGCCGAGCGCGCCGACGAAAACGGCGTTGCGCACTATCGCGTTTTCTGCTTCGCCGCCCCGCCCGCGGAACCGGCGACCCGCGAAACCTACGTGCTGGTGACGCTGAACCCCGCCACGGGCAGCGTCGAATCCACCGAATTTGCGCTTGATTCACATTCGCCGCTGATGGACGGCGACATCCTCTGAGGATACCGTATTTTATAAAAATTCCCCGACGGTGCACGCCGTCGGGGAATTTTGCTTCTTACATTTTCGATTCTTATTTTTCCGCGTCGCTCTTGAGGGTATCAATCGCGTCTTCGATGGTTTCGGCGGTCTTCTGCCCCATCTCGCGGCTCAGTTCTTCGAGCTTCTGGAAATTATCCTGCGATTCCTGCTCGTCGTGCATGCGCGCCTCGCGATCCTCGGTAAATTCCGCGTTGGCGAAGATCTTCTGCATGCGTTCGTCGGGGTAATGCTCGTCGAGATACGCCTCGAACGCATTGCCCGCGGGTACGCCCGCGCGGCGCGCCGACCAGCGCAGGGAGGTGAACAGGGTCATCACGGAGTTGAAGACCATGAACACCAGCAGCGCCCACGTCAGGGGCTTTCCGACCTTGTTGGGGATTTTCAAAATCCATTTCGCCATGCGCGGGTAGATATCCTTGATCCAGAAGATGCCCAAAATGCCCCAGAAAATCGAATACAGCAAGCAGATTCGGCCGTTGAGGTTATAGGGCATATTGCTGTAATCCCACGAGGTCGAGCCGAAACAGACCTCCTGAAACCACGAACAGGCGTATTCCACCACCGAGCCGACGATAAAGCCGCCGACGAACGAGAACACGCGCCCGCGGTTGCGGAAACGATAGAGCGCGCCGCTCAGGCAGAGCGCGCCGACGCCGTACACGAGGTTAAACGGGCCGTAAATCAGGCCGACGCGGCTCTCGTAATGGCCGCGCTGAATCAGGCAATAGATCGTTTCCAGCACAACGCCCGCAAAGCAGCCGATGAAAAACACCCAGAACAGCTTGTAAAACGTCATGCCCTGCGCGAAGTGCGCCTCCTGCCTTTCGCGGTAATCAATCTGCGCGTTGGTCGGCGGCGGCGGCAGAAGCCGCAGCTTCTTTTTCTTTCTGCGGTCGTATTTCTCCGTCTCTTTAAGGCGGGTTTCCACCTCGTCGATCAGGTCGTTGAATGCCTGCAGTCTGCGGGTCAGCAGGTCGCGCTGCCTGCGCATGACGATCAGCTCTTCGCGAATCTGGGCGTAAAACGCAGCCTTCTGCGCGTCGTCCATCCGCTCGTCCGCGGCGAGCACGTCCATCTGTCGGCGCAGTTCCATATATGCTTCGTAATCCTGCGGGCCGAGCCGCTCCATCAGCTCGTTTTTTTCTTCCTGCGTCATGGTTTTCTCCTTCCGTCGAACCTGCGGCGCGCCGTCAGCTTGTTGACATAAGCAAACTTGACTTGAATCGTAAAATCAAGAAATTCAGCTATTCTTTCATTTTCGGAAAGGGCTATTCTCCCCCCTTCGGGGGG